>Ga0209355_1001884_pt1 | contig 11813 bp, 6 predicted proteins | sample LauGreSBDMM110SN_3_FD_187563 | JGI IMG/M metagenome (GOLD analysis project Ga0209355, IMG submission 187563) | Freshwater lake microbial communities from Lake Michigan, USA - Sp13.BD.MM110.SN (SPAdes) (version 2) | ecosystem: Environmental > Aquatic > Freshwater > Lake | place: Lake Michigan, USA...
GACTATGAATAATGCGACTATGAATAATGCGACTATGAATAATGCGACTATGAATAATTTACTAACATTTTCAAATAATTATATAAATTATTTAAATAATAGCGTTAATTATTTAAACAATAGCATAACTTATTTGAATAATGTTATGTATATGAATAATTATTATAATTACAATCATGCTAATATTGATACTAATAACGCTAATACTTCTACTGATGCTAATACTTCTAATGCTAATGCTAATGCTTCTACTGATACTTCTAATGCTAATGCTAATGCTAATAATGCTAATGCTAATGCTAATAATGCTAATGCTACTAATGAGAACAATGCCTATTTATTAAATTATGATTTTGATGATTTTATAAAACTATCCAATACTAATATATATGCACTAATTAAGTCGAACACTATTGACTTGTATTATGGAAATATAGAAAATCCTACAAATGATAGTTGCGCTATAACGCACGAAAAATTCTCAAACTGTGATGATGTAACAATGATTAAAGAATGTGGACACATATTTAATAGTAGTGCTATAAAACAATGGCTAATAGATCATCAAACGTGCCCAAATTGTAGACATAATATACTAACTAATTCTAATATTATTAGTTATTCAGACCCTGATAATAATAATAAAACTATTTTTTTATATACCAATGAATTCAAATTTTATTTAGCTTTACATATTGAAACATTATTAGGTAATGGACTAAGAAACAATGAACACGAACTTCATATTATATTGTAACACTTAACGGAATAATTAAAGGAATAATATAACTAGTATTTACTATTTTCATTTGTTCTAATCTAATTTGTCTAGTTATTTTCCATTTTTTACTTCTATAACACATAATATTTTTTTTAGCATCACTATATATTGCGGGTGTTTCTTTGAGAGATTGTTGTAATTCTCTCAACTTCTGTGTTTCATTTTTATAATTTTCTTCCAATACTTTAACTTTTTCAAATTGCTTACGCGTTTCAAGACATTTTTTATTAGTATCGTTTTTTTTCAAATAAACATATTTTTTAATATCTGCTAACATTTGTCCTTCATATACTGTAGTAAAATATTTGCCTCTTACATTTCGCAAAGTTTCATTGTTTTTATTATTAATACCTTTATTTCCGCAATAAGGACAACGCGAGTCACCATTTCTAAACCAACTAATTAAACAATGTGTATGATAACTATGATTACATTCAGGTAATGTATAACATTGTCCACATTGCAATTCGTCTTTACATATCATACATTCTTCATTTGCATTTACATTAATATTAAGAATATTAATTGCATTTGTTAAAGACTCCATTTTAAGCTTCACAACGTTATTAGCTTATTACTCAAATAAGTTTTATATAATTTATTAATAATATTATAAATAAATTATATAAAAATAATTATTAAAAAAAATAAATTTCTTTTACTTAGCATTTCTTAATACAATATAAGTTATTACTCATCTTCATCGCTGTCTTCTGATGGACTGCTTTTGGCTCGCTCATTTTGTCCAGCAATATTGAATACATGCCTGTATGTTGTTCGCCAGCGTCCTTCGGTCCAATTACGGCAGTCTGACACATTTTTCTTGATTTTGGTTTCTAGCAAAGTGTTATTCTTGCGATAACTAACAATAAAGTCAATCCATCCATTGTGGAGACGCTCCCAGTCATTTGGAAACATTTTCAATGAATACACAATCGCACCTGTAAAGTTTCCAATATTTTTTTGAACACTAAGATGTTTCTTGCCTTGGAGCGGATACCTTACATCTGCTTCCTCATAAATAATGAGCAATTCGTCAATAACTCGCTCTGCCGTGTCCCGCATTTCTACACTAATAGGCGTCATTAGAGTTTCACGCAACTCGATATATGACTTTGTAATGCCTTTGCAACACTTCCAACCATGCACAATTCCATTTATCAACGCAACAAGTTTGTGAAGTTCGTCATAACGCTTGTCGGTGTTGTCGCACTTAATTGCACCCCACACAAGTTGAGCACGATCAAGATACTTCCCCCTCATTTCCTGTCCGTCACTATTTGTATACTTCATAAGCATCTCCTTTGTAAATTTTACTAATGGTGCATAGCTCAATGCATGAAGACGCTCACCTGTCTTCAATGGACTACCGTTTTGAAATCTATCAAAAATCACAACACGATCTTCTGCTGTTGCTCCACAATATTCAACAGTTGCAATACGGTATTCTCCAAAACGATACTTTTCCATTTCTGTCCATTCCGAATACCATCTATCATTTAAATCCATAAACTTGTCTTGCATAAAGTGTTTCAATGTCGTTAGACGCTGAAGCCCGTCTTCAAACCATTCCTGATCCGCGTCATCAGTATAAATCAAAATTGAAGGAGACGGCATATTTCTTTTGCACGAATCAATAAACAACTTGCGCTTGTCTTCAGTCCAAACATTTGCATTGCGTTGGTGTTCTGGGATTTTAATTTTATCACTAATATAACGAGCAACTAACTGCTTGATCGAGTGTTCATTATGCTTATAATCCATTATATTAGATTAGTAGTTTTGAATAATTATACATTTATTTCTTAATGTTGCAAATCAATTTTTTTTTACTACAGCCTTAGTAACCGCCTTTTAATAAAGCACCAAACGGGCTCCAATAAGGCAATAGAATAGGTTGTTGCTTTAATACATTTAATATATTTTGCGAAACGCATTTTTTATCTACAACAACTTGATACGTATAGTCATCAAACCACGTCTTTGACATATAATAATTTCCTTTAAAACCTTTTTCGTCTCCCCAAGAATTTTCCACTAAAAAGCCGTCTGTTTTTGAATTGTCGAAATTATAGCCTTTTATAACAACAGCATGATTTGGCCCAGATTGCCTATAATTTAAAGCATCACATTTTTTCATATAATTGTCAAAACCAAAAACGTCTTCATAGTCAAACCCGTCGCTATCTAAAAATCCGTGCTCATTTGAAATATATTTATTAAAGTCGACCCCTACCCATACAGCTTCTTCATTATTAATAGATTTTTTAACAGCATCCATCATTATATTGCTAGGAACATTAATGAAGTTTTGCTCAATATCTCCTAATATATTGAATGTCATTTCAACATTATATAATTTATAAAATGGAGCTTGCTTGCACGGATAGTTTATTAAACAAATTTTGTCTCGTGCTTTATATGGAACGTATTTCTTGTAAAAGTCTAGAGGGCTAACATCTGCTATTTTATTAGCTTTTAATGATTTGTTTTTATCGCTTGTTTCATAATATTCCCAAGTTATTTTACTGGGCGGTTCACCCAAAAATAAGACCAAAATTTTATAGCAATCAAACAACATACTTTCTAATAGTATTTCCTTGTTTTTCAAAAAGTCGCCTTTTGACATAGTTCTAATTCTATACGCGCATTTTCGCAAAAAGTCGTCATAAAATTGTTCTAATTCTTTAGAATTAGCGCTGTGAAAATGGTCGTTCATATTTGATTTAGGTACTATTCCATATTTTTCTATTAAATTTACAAACATATTCCACTGACCTCCATCATCTGTAACTTTATCTAACAAATGTATTAATTTTCCTAATTCTGTTTCAGATTTTAATGTTTCTAAATTAGTAGCATAACTTTCCAAAATATAATTTAAATAATAATTTGCTTTTTCTAATTTATCATAAAAAAATAAGAAATTTTGCGAAAGCTCAAAGCTAGGCTCTAACTTATACTTTTTAATCATTTTATAGCGAATAATATTTAAAAACGCAAACAGCCAACATCTACCGCTGTTTTTTTGATTTGTTATATTTGCATCTACGTCAATAACCTTGTTAAATACTTGCTTTTTATTTTGTATATAATCACTTTTCAATATTAATTTCTTAAAATCAGACTTTGTATTTACATTTCTTAACACCTTGTTTGTTTTCTTTATATTGAATTTATGCGAAAAATGTGATAAATTTTTATGTGTTATATTATTAACCATAGCTATATAAAAAATATATATATTAATATAACACTATATTAAATAAACAAATAAATAAACAAAATTAAATATTTAATAAAACAATATAAAGAACTATTTACAGTCTTTTAAATATTTAATAAAACAATATAAAGAACTATTTACAGTCTTTTAAATATTTGTCAAATAATAAACTTTTAATTTCTTTACATTTTAACTCTTCAAGTTTTTTCTCATATTTTTCCGGATCAGTCCATTTTTCGCGTAATTTTGCCAATTCGTTATGCCACGACTGTAGTGTTACTCCGCGTTTCTTTTTAAATTCACTCATATTTTCCAAGTCTAAAGCATATAACTGCAATAACGGTTTCATTATTTGATTACTAATGTAATGGCTATAGTCGAGTTGTAATCCATTATGCTTAATAAAATCAGGTGTCTCTATTTTTTCACCCTGCAAAGCCTTTTTATTACTATTCACTATATACGCATAATACATCCTATCTCCGCTAGACGGCTTATTTCCACTGTCACGTAGTCCAATACGCTCAGCTAATACCTTATGAGCAATTTGTTTAGGATTTTTGTAATAGCCACGCAACGACTTGGTCACTAATAATTTTTCAATAGGATATTCGCAACCTATTAATTTACCAAGACATTCATTCAAAAATTTAACGGATTTGCTAATACTTTTTTCGTTCATAATAATATTAACAATTCCTCCATATATATCTTTAACTAGCGGGGCATTGTCTCGCCGTTTTAATACAATACCCATATATTTCATTTTTCCTTTATCTGGATTGTCTTCATATAAAATACCCACATAACGCTTTTTAGATAACAAAATCCACGGATAAAAGGTCTTTTCATATTCTAAGTCGTGAGGCGCTTTTAGAAATTTACTTGCTAATTCGCCCGCCTGCTTTGCTAGCTCAATGGTATAAACTAGCGCTTCTTTATTTACAATTTTTTCAAGCGTGTCATGATTACGCAAATTAAATTTGAAGAATACCGAGTCGGTGTCACCATAAACGCACTGCGCCTTCACTTTTACAGTTGTTCCATTGCTAAGCGTTACATTAATGTCGTCATAACATTCTTCAATAATTGAACGACCATAAAATAGTAATTTGCGCCCAACTGCTGTTGTAGAGGCTGCAACATCTGGCTCATAAAAAGCACTTGTTATTGCACCCATTTGGCCATATAATGAATTAGCAGTTACTTTAATACTTAACTGTCGCTTATCCAAAATGTTTTTCATAAATTCATCTTTTTCTAATGTTATGAGTTTACGCGTTGCTTTTCGGGCATAAAGCAGGTCTTCTAAGATTGCTGGCATAATTGCTTTTCCTTCGCTAAATTGCGCAAATCTACAAATTTTATAACCAATTACAACTTTCTTAGCGGCTGCTTTCGGGGTTAATCTAACATATTTGTAAGTATCATACTTGACATCAACATAATTATAACCCAAGTCATATAAGTTGTCATAAATAAAATCACCATGCTCATCTTTTTCGCCTAGCTCACCTATTAAATTATGCTCTAAATCATATTCTTTTGTCCATACTTTGCTATCGTGCGATAAATTTTCGGAAATAATAGACGAAGGATATAGCGAACTATAATCGACACATGCAACTGGTTCGTCTAAGTAAATACCTGTTTTGGGCTTGAAAACGTGAGCTCCTTCATACCCTCCGCCATTTTTCTGCTTTTTAACTACAGGCATAAGAGTGTTCTTTTCTCCGCATTTTTTAGAAACATAACTTTGCAATTTAATACCTTGTCCGCGCAATAATAAGAAACTTAGCGGAACATTGCACAAATTAGACATCTCTACTTTATCTGTAATGACGTCTACTTTTAATAATAGCCAAATAACATTGTCGCAATCGGCCAAACAATATTTTCCAACTGTCCATCTATCATAATCCGATCCATTAGCAAGAGCAAATATTTCGTGAGGTGTTACGTCGTCCTTTGCTAAACCCCATTTATATTTATAATTTGCTAAATCTAGTTCTTCGGCACTGTCGATTACAAACCATTGCTCTGTTTTGTTTAGTTCAATAATCTCGTATTTTTTGCCTTTTTTGTATAAATTGGAACTAAATCCTTGCTCGTCGAACTTAATATAACTGCCCACAGCTATACCTGTTAAATTTTTAGTATTGATTTTAGTAGTGTTAGTTTCGCTATTAACTTCTATACTTGTTACGTTGTCACTAATAAAATAACTTGATGTAAAGTCTAATTTATTTGAACTTAATGTAAATTCTTTCCTGAAAACGACATACATATCAATAATAACACGCCCTGCCATTTTAATAAATTTAAGATTGTATTCGCCACTTGCTAAAATGATCTTATTATTTTCAATGTCTTCTAAACCTGTGCGCCAATCTTTTGAAATACATACTTCGTCTTTATTGCGCGATAATTTGAGGAATTCTTTTGCGCAATTTAATTCGAGCGACCGCTTATACATAAACTCAAAATCAAAACCTGTAATATTATAACCCGTAATAATATGTGGATTATATTTTATTATTAGTTTTGTAAATGTTAATAATACTTCCTTCTCAGTTTGTCGCTCTAAAACAGTAACATTATTTTCTTGCGCCCAAGACACATATTTTTCAGGAATTTTACAACCTCCTTTTACAATAATTATTCGTTCATATGGCTGTTTTTCGGTATAGTTAATAAAACTCAGTCCAATAAACGTAATAATGTCACCTTCTAGCTCTGGAAACCCAGTATTTTTAAATGCTTCCGTTAACTCATATAATTTAGTATTATATTCGCACGAGCTATCTTTAATTAATTCGATTAATGTAGCGTTTTTTTTATTGTAAGCTTTTACTCTCTTTTTACGCTTAAATGCATTACTAACTTCAATGTCGTTAAGATCACTATTTTTCTCATTGTCTTCTGCGTCTGCGTCTGCATCGTCGTCTTCTGCATCTGTGTCTTCCTCTTCCGACTCGCTTAGCTCTATAATAGTTTCATTACCTGTCTTCTTCTTAAAATTTGCGGGAATATAGTTTGCTAAATTATCAATTAAATTTTCAAAATTTAGCGCAGCCAAATTCTTTTCTTTTGGATAAACTTTAGCAATATAATTTAATTTATGATCGGTTAATTTATTATCGGTCAATTTATGATCGATCAATTCAAACGCACTTAAAACCTCTTGTCCTAACATACTAATATCATAATTAGCTTTAAATTCGTCACTGCAAGAATAATAATTTTCAAGGATGTTTGTAGCTAATTTTTTATAGTTCTTTATTGGAAGAGGAAAATCACCGTGACTGCTACTAGCTTCAATATCAAAACTACAAATAGCATACTTTACTGGAGTTTCTTTTTCTTTGTATGAAACAATGTCTTCATAGTTTATACAATATTCGTAAGCACAATGGGTCGTTTTATTTGCTATTTTTTTTACTTTATGTGACGGCATTTTAATCCATCCACTTGGAACAATTTCTTTATTGTGGAAGAATTTTAATAATGGAGGAATATCTGCTTCATATAAATAGCAGTTTGTTGTTCCTTGCTCATCATTATATACAAAACCTTCATCGTTTAATGTTCTTTCAAATCCACTGTCTTTGCTTGTTGTATCAGTATAAAATAGTTTTTTCACTTTATTATATATTGCTGTGTTTATAAAGGAGATTTTTATAAAAGTATGCAGTTTTTTATTATCAAAACCATATAATTTTTGTCGCTTTACAAGCTTCAAGCTTACAATGCTGTCTTCATAATAAGTTCCAACTTTTTTTTTTAAATGAGCTAAAAACAAATTTTTGCGCTGTTCATTCCATTGTTCATTTACCAAAATGTAGAAAAATGGATAAAAGTTTTCAATAATAATTGAAGCTGTTTTATCTGATTCATTAATACCAAATGCTTGAATAATAAACTTTTTGCTGTCTTTATATGGATTAAATTGAACATTCGTTAATTTGTTATTTTGCAATTCGGATTTATTGTGCCCATCGTAAACATTGTAATCATATAATCTGAAAGATTTATGCTTTTCCGCATTAATATCAACATTAACATTATGCTTTTCCATAGCCTACTTATTAATATGTGTATTAAATTAATTCTATATTTTTAAAATATACAATTAATTTCAATTTTTTAAATTAAGAAGTTAAGAATAACAGCCAATTTTTAACCAAATAATCTAAAAGGTGTTATGACTGGTCTAGTTGTAGATGTGTTTTGAGTTCCAGCTCTCAAATTTTCTATACAATTTTGCGATAATCTATTTCTAGCACTGCTTCTTACAATATTAGCAAAATTCTCATTTTTAAGAGTATTATTTGGTGTTGTAGCATTATCTTTAGCCGAATAATGTTTAATCGAATTTATCTTATTTTTAACTTGAGATTCATAATCATTACAAGTGTCACCAATCTGATATTGATTAACAAAGCCACGCCCATTAATAACATTATTATCATAAGGAACAATGGACAATAATTTTGGAACATTATTCATTCCTATTAAACCTTGTATCATTTTTCTTGATAAATTAGAACCGTTTTTTGCAGGAATAAATGTGCTATTTGTTCTGGATGTTCTAGCTTCTGGTAACAGAACAATTGCTTTTTCTAAAGTATCTATTCCGGTATCTCGTTTGATTTCAATATTATTATATGGATATAAAAAGCTAGGGTCTGTTTCAGTTGCTGGGTCATGATAGACAAAAATACAATCTACATTTTCAAAATCGCTCCCTATACTAAGAATAAATAGATTTACAACTTGCAAGCTATAAAAATTTATTCTACTATAAGAATTGTCGTATTTTTTAATTAAAGAATAATTAAAAGGGTAATTCTTATTTAAATTCAATACATTAGAATTGTCCTGTAAAAGTATATCTAATTTTGTTGTTGTTATAAAATAGTTTCCATAATTATAACGAACATCATAATTAACAATAGATGAATATAAATTGCTCTCTATAGTATTTACATTATTTAAGTTATAAATAGTATTATCATAATTTAGGTCTTTAAACTTAAATCGCAAAGCATTATTCATAACTTCATAACTAGCAGTAACAATAGCACTAAGGTCTTTATTATTTATTGTTAATAAATTATTCACATTATTAATAAAAGAATTATTTGTGTAATACTTATTATTAGTCGTGTTATTATTATTATTAATATTATTAATATTAATATACGAAAAATCTATTATTTTTGAGAGATTTAAATCAAATTGTTTTTTGTTTTTATATTCAATATAATTGTATAAACTAACATTATAATTTATAGCATTGTTTATATTATTATTGTTGTAATTAGTGTTTTTATAATTAAAAGTGAAGTCTAATAAATAAGGCTTGTTTGCACTCGCTATTATTGTATTATATTTAGTATTAGTTAGCAATAGCAATGAAGAATTAATATTTTTAGAAAAAACTATTTTTGAAATATCAAAAGAGCTAGTGTTTTTGGTAAATATATGTATATTATTATATATATCATATTGTGTTATACCGGTGATTTGTTTACCTAATGACAAAAATAGTGTATTGCTTAGACGCGTAGAATTCTTATAATTTGGATTAGCAATGTAAAAATTAGAACATATGTCTAATGCTGTAACATTATTTAAATATATATTGTTTTTATCGAAAATAATATTGCTATTTGATTTTCTAGCATTCAAAATATCAAATTTGTTTGTTTTTATCATAAATGTGGTAATAGTGCTTAAGCTATTATAAGCATCGTAATAGTCATCATCATTTATTTTTATTAGCGCATTTGATGGATCATATAAATTAAAACTATAAGTATTTACATTTTTAAAATCTAATGTAAGTTTGTTATATGAATATATATTAGTATTTATTCCATAAGACAAGTCCAAATTTAATTGGCTAATACTTGCATCGCTAATTGTATTAATAAATAAACTTGAAAAGTCTGAAGCTACATAATTTATTAGCGATATGTCGGTGCTAGTATTTGAAAATATTGGAGTACTTGAAAAATCTTTAATTTTAAATTTTGTAGTAGTAAAACTTATGTCACTATTTGCAGAGCTATCTTTGTATATGTAATCTTTTATACTTATGCTAAAATAGTCTTTATAGTTTGATATATTATTAAAATAGTTATTAAAATAATAATTTAAATGATAATAAGTAGTGGTATTACTTAATTCTATTTTTTTAATCAAATAATTATTTAAATTGTCGCTAATGTTTTGATTTTTAACAAACACTATTTTACTATTTAGGTTATTTAAACTGAAATTGTGAATAAATTTAATATTGTTTTTTATATTGTTTTGTGTTATCAAACAACTATTACTAGTTATTAAATTATCAGCACCGTCATTACTTAGTTTTTGACTTAATATTATTCTATCCTTATAATTAGTGCCATATTGGCTTGTAAAAAAAGTATTAGTATCGTTATTAGAATCATAAGTTATAATATTTGACCTTATATATATATTTGTCTGTGACCCTGTGTTTGATCTAGACAAAATAATATAATCATTTTTATCATTGGTTATAGTTACCATACTTATAATATAACTATAAATTTTATAAGTATAGATTTTAAATATTAACATTATTTAAAATGTTAATATTTAGATGTTAATATTTAGATGTTAATATTTAGATGTTAATAATAGGATGTTTATGTTAATACATCTGTATCATTGAAATACCATTCTGATGATAAATAATGAGGCTTGGATTTTTGAATATTACTATTTTTCTTGGTTTTAAGACTGGGTCCTTTTGATGTAATTGAATTAATTTCAAAGGTTCCAATAGAATAGTTGTAATATTTTAAGTCAGATATATTTCCTGCAAATCCACCGTTATAATTAACATATAAATTATCATAATTTTGTTTAACAATATTTGATAATTTGTGCCGTTTTGTTAAACTACCATTTATATATATATCAACAATATTTTGAGAGGTTGATCTAATAACAACACCAACCCATTTTTTAATAGGTATAGCATCTACATATATGTCATCATAATATGCTTTTCCAACGCTATTATTATTATGATATACGTTAATTCTTACTAGCATACCTAATAATGGAAAGCTATCCATTAAGGCGTCTGAATGATTACGTTTGCCTTTATATAAATAGACGCCAGGAGCATTATTTGGTCCAAATAATCCAGACCCACCTTCACCTACTGAATTAGGTGGCGAACCTTTATTAAATACGTGCATATAATCGGAGTCGTCTTTATATTCTAAATTAGTAACATAAATCCAAAATGAATAAGTAAATTCAATACCTTCGTATTGATTGTTACTTCTTAAAAGCGGAATAGATGTTTTTGATCCTAATGCTTGAGTAATAGTTACTGCTTCAGTGGCGTCTTTCATACCTTTTATAATATATGGTGTTTGTGATGGAGATAACATAATAAATAAAATTTTGCTTCCAATGTAAAATAAAGACGAAAAAATTATAATTATTGCTAATAAGAAAGTTAATCTTGATATCATAGTGTTAGATGTTAAGAAATCATTTAGTGCGCTCTTTTTATCGCTTTGATATGGAATTAATGAACTCATATTTTTTTTTAAATTGTCCAAAACTCCTTCTGGTGGATTCATATTATTACTATTATATAATAATAATAAAAATAAAGATAAATAAAATAAATATTAAAATGTAATTGTTCCTTTTTCTTTGTTATATTCGAGAAAGCTAATTTTTAATCTATATTTATTAAATATAGATGTTGCAAGTTTTGAATTAATACCTGCTTTATAAATTTTATAAGCC
>Ga0209355_1001888_pt1 | contig 11804 bp, 13 predicted proteins | sample LauGreSBDMM110SN_3_FD_187563 | JGI IMG/M metagenome (GOLD analysis project Ga0209355, IMG submission 187563) | Freshwater lake microbial communities from Lake Michigan, USA - Sp13.BD.MM110.SN (SPAdes) (version 2) | ecosystem: Environmental > Aquatic > Freshwater > Lake | place: Lake Michigan...
GCTAAGGCTGAGCTGAAAGGCTCAAAGGGTTCTATTTTTGTTGAAGTTCAGATGAGTCCTGAAAAAGACAACAAGATTCAAAAAATTACTTTTATGAACAAATAAGTAAGGGGCCGGTATTAACCGGCCCCTTACTTTGATTAATTATTTAATTAATCGTTGTGATCATGAAGGGCTTCTGGAAGAGTCCAACGTGAATCAGTGCGAGAGTTAATGTAGATGTAGTAATAAACAACTCCCACCAACATTGTGCCAACTGCAATCATTAGTGGTCGGGAATCAGCTAACACACCTTGGTAGGCGATGTAGATAATTGCCACAATCACAATGATTGGAGGAAGTGGCCAAAATGGCATTGTGTATGCATCTTGGTGACTTGAACCCATGCTTCTAACTCGCAAAGCTGCTACTGCCACGATTGCATAAATCACAATCAAAGAAGCACCGCTGGCAAGAATTAGCAAACTAAAGGGCACAAAAGCTCCCACTAATACTGAAGCAATACCAACTACTGCTGTAGCAACAACAGGTGTTTGGTATTTAGCATTGATGCTTCCCATTGGTTTACCAATTACATCTGGGAAAGAACCATCTCTAGATGCTGAGAACATTAAGCGAGCCATTTGAATGATGATTGCGATAACAGCATTAATAATTGCAATCGCAATACCTAAGCTCACGAGGGTGTTAACAGTTTCGCCACCACGCTCAATTAGGAAGTAATTCATTGGGGCAGGATCAGCTAACAATTTCTCTAACGATCCGGTACCAAGAACAACTGCCATCAAAGGAACTATTTCTACAACTACGGCAACACCTAAGGAAATCATGATTGCCCTACCGATGTTTTTAGTTGCACCCTTTGTTTCTTCAGCGTAATAAACTGCTTGACCATATCCGTTATAAGCAAATAAGGCCACCGCAATTGTGGAAACAACTAGTCCCAAAGAAACGCCTTCCATCATGCCAGAAGACCCAAGGGCCTCTGGTGTCCAGAAAGTGCTGATCGGACGAGAAATGTTAATGAAACCTAAAATTGTGAAAATTGCTATTGCTAACAATTCCACTGCCAAAAACAAACCTGTTACCCAAGCATTTGTTTTGATGCGAAGAGCAGCAACAATTGTGGACAACACAATTACTACTAGTCCTACTTCGCTACCTGATAATCCTGAAACTGCTACCCCAAGATATAAACCAGTTCCTAGCGCAACCACTGCAATGATCAAAACACCTGTGACAAGTGTTAATAACATAACTGCAAAACCTATTGGTTTTCCAAGTATGCGAGCTGCCCAAGTGTATTCACCACCAGAAATTGGATAGCGTGCAGAAAGTTCTGCATAACACATACCAACAAAGAGTGCTACTAATCCACCCAATGCCATTGCCATAACTGAAGCTCCACCAACAGCAAGTAAAACTGCTGGAACAATAATGAAAACACTGGATGCAGGGGTAACTGCAGAAAGTGTGATCAGGATGTTTTGGCGAAGTGATAGTTCTCTAGAAAGCTCTTGTTTATAAGAACTCATTTAACCCTCCCTAAGGTTTGAACCTATGCAACTCCTGATGAGGACTTGAGTCAAGAACATCAGTCGGCCTTGCCAGAAATAGTTCTATGAGTAAGTATTAGCCCTGAGGAGAATTTTTGAAATGTCATTAACTTCAGCAAGCGGGCATAAACGAGCACGTGGGCTAGGTATTCCATTTCCAGGAACCCCCGGTAAAAACAATTCGATCACCGATGTGCCCGGAGTAGAAGTTGGGTACGTAACTATTGATTCACCAGAAAATGTTAAAACAGGTGTAACAGCAATTTTACCTAGAGGTAAAGACAAAATTGGCATAGCTTGTGCTGCTGGATTTTATTCTTTAAATGGCAACGGAGAAATGACTGGAAGTATTTGGATTGAAGAAACTGGCGCAATTGCAATGCCCGTAATGATTACCAATACTCACGCAGTAGGAACAGTTCATCGCGGAGTTATTGATTGGATTAATCAAAACAAACCAAGATTAGCTGCGCAATGGTTATTACCAGTAGTAGCAGAAACTTGGGATGGATATTTAAACGATATTAACGGTCCTCATGTAAAAACAGAACATGCCATAACTGCAATCAATACTGCCAAATCTGGATTAATTGATGAAGGTTCCGTTGGTGGTGGCACCGGCATGAATTGTTATGAATTTAAAGGCGGCAATGGTTCATCTTCCCGAATCGTAAAATATGGGAAAGATGAATATGTAGTAGCAGCATTTGTGCAAGCAAATTTTGGTTCCAGACACGAATTAGCAATTGCTGGAGTTCCTATGTCAGATCTTGATAAACCAAATCCTTTAAGTGATACTGATTGGTTTTTACAAGATCAAATAAATGCAAAAGCACCAAGTGGGGCAGGTTCAGTCATTTGCATAATTGCCACCAACGCACCACTGCTGCCAGCACAATGTAAAGCATTAGCAAAAAGAGTTCCCCTTGGTTTAGCAAGAACCGGAACTACCGGAAGTCATTTCTCAGGTGATATTTTTCTAGCTTTTTCAACCGCAAATGAAGGAGCACTCATTAGTGGTTTCCCAACTAGTGAAGTAACAGATAAAGATTATGACCAAATGAAATCAATTCAATGGGGACGAATGGATGCTTTCTATGCAGCAACTGTGCAAGCTGTTGAAGAAGCAGTGGTAAATGCACTTGTAGTAAATAAAGACGTCACCGGTCGAAATGGTCATACAAGTTATGCACTGCCACACGATCAAGTGGTTGAAAAACTTAAGAAAGCAAACAGAATTTAGTCAATTAGGAATCCTGTTGAGTTTTCAAAATAGAGACAATCTTTCTAGTGACTAATTATTAAAGGGGAATTCAAGCCACATTCAATAAATTAACTTTCGCTTAAATATTTTTTAAGACGAGTAAATAAAATTCAGTTGCTTCAAGTAGGTCAGAAAGCAGAACTTTTTCGTTACTACTATGAGCTTCCAGAGGATCTCCTGGTCCGTACAAAATTGTTGGGATCCCTTCCATGGCCAACCAAGATGAATCATCTGAAGCTTGATCAACATCTAGAATTTTTATTGGATTAACTTGGTTTAGTTGGTGAACGCTAGTCAACAAAAAATTATTATTTTTATCTAAATAATATGCCGGCCATTCTCGAACAATATTTAACTCGTATGAAAAGGGGTTTTTGATAATACTGTCCAAAAAGGAAGAAATTTTGGTTTTCAGATCCAGTATTTGAATACCAGGTAAAATCCTTAAATCAAATCCAAATGTAGTGCTATATGGAATTGTGTTTAAAGTAGTGTTTTCAGTGTAAAGAGTAGTTATATTAATTTTACTATTCGAATTTGGAAATTCTTTATGAGTCATTTTTAAATCAAATTTCGATAATTCATCTATTACTTCTGCCAATTTTTCAATCGGATTGAAAAAATCCGTGCCAAAGCCAGCATGACCGCTTTTACCAAAAATTTCAACTTTACCCCAGATTAATCCTCTGCTTCCGTTGTAAATATTTAAATTTGTTGGTTCTCCACAGATTGCAGCAGACCCTTTCACGAGGCCTTTATTTATTAGTGCTTTAGTTCCTCTATCGCTTCCAACTTCTTCATCCCCAGTCAGAATAATTCGAATATGTTTTCCGTTAAGTTCATCACCAATAATTAACATTTTCAAAGCCTTTAAAAAACAAGCTATGCCACCTTTCATATCGGTGACACCTCGACCAAATAAATATTCAGATTTTTTAGTTAATTTAAATGGATCTGTCGACCAGTCAGCGTTACAGGGGACAACATCTACATGACCTAAAAAAATTAAAGAGGGCTGACTATTTGCAGTTCTACCAAAATCAATAATTAGAGATTTTAATTCTTTTTCTACTGAGAATTCATGTTGAAAGGGCAGGTCTTTCAAGTAAGAAAGTACGATTTGATAGCAGTTATCAATATTAATATTGTTATCTACGGTAGATTTCTCGCTAATTAGACTTTCTAGTAATTCTAAAATATCTTCGTGATTATTTTGAATCTGGTCACGATAACTTAAAACATTTGGATCATTCATGAATTAAACTTTATAAAGGTTATAAACTGACATAGCGTTATCACGTAATAAAGCAGTAGCAACATTCTCACACTGTTTCAATGTATATTTCTTTTCCTGCAATTTATACGATAATACCTTTGTCACGACTCTTCGTCCTTCATTAGTTGCTGCCCAAAACAACTCTGGCGACCAGGCGTCTGTTCCAAAAAGCAATTTATTAAAGGGAACGAAATCTAACCATTCATTCAAACATTTGATTAATATATTATCTGAGAACATACTCAACCATGAAAAATCTAAGTAAACATTTGCATAAGTGGAGGCATACCAACCTGCTAAAAAGTATTCTGGCATCCCTCCATGCAATAAAATAATAGTTGGATGAAAGAAAGAGGGATCAGCAAAAAATTTCTCTAAATTGACAGGTGTTGCATTTTTCCAGAGTAATCCTGGAGCGTCTCCAAAGGCTGCATGAATTTGAATAGGTAGGCCAATTTTGGCACAAGATCTTATTGCAAAACATGCTATATAATCTTGAATTAATTTCAGTTCATTTTTCTCTAACTTTGAAAAATCAGAGTCCCATATTTTTTGGGCAGAATTTTTATCCACATCGATGAAGTCAAGACTTCTTACATACGCACTGTTTATTTTGCATGCCGGATAACCAGATTCTTTCCATTTCAAAATCGTGCTATGTACGAATTCGCAATAGGCGTCTAGAGTTAATGTTTCTAAATCAACTGATTCTTTTTTAAGGGTGTTAAAGAGTGCTTTTTCATACATCCCGATAGTTCCGTGATGTAGAGCATCTTGCATCCTTTCAATCGGAGAGCTTTTAGCAAAAATAAATTGATCTAAATATGGGACCCATTTGAAAACAGGATTATTTTCATACTCGTTCGGGAAAGACGGCAGGTTTGCCATAACAAACTCAATTTTACTGTTCTTAATAATGTTGTCATAGACTTTTGAAAAATGTTTGTTACGTTCAGCATCCACAATTTGGGCATTAGCAGTTCCATATAAATGCTTGTACGAATTTTCTTGAACAATTTCGTAATGGCAGCAAGACCTCATATTCGCCCATTTTTCGATTTCGGGATCGAAGTCATTCAAAACTTTTTGCGAATTCGCTATTAATTCAGTTTGTTGTGAGTTTGATAGTACCGATAAGAGCATGGCTTCAGGAAATAAATTTTTTAAATCCTTATGCTTTAAAAAATACCCTCTTTCAATATCCCACATCCCAGGATGCGCATGGCTATCAACAACTCGAATATCATTTACAAATTCCTGAAGGGACATTTCAGTTTTTTATCTTATTTCCCAATTTGTAGATAATACCTGCAACTAAAATTCCCGCGAAAACACTCACATCTCCGCCCGCAAACCATGAATTAGCTAATGGGCCAACTAAGAGGGGAGTATTTATTGTCAAAACACCAGCAATGGCTCCGGCAATCCAAGCAATCATTCCAATCGGATTAAATCCAGACTTGTACCAGTATTCAGAAGAATTGCCTTTGAAAAATTCATCAGAGTTATACTTTTGTCCTCTTTGATAGAAATCAATAAGCACGATAGCTCCCCAGGGAGCAAGCCAAACAACCATGATTCCTAAAAAGTTAATAAAGAATGTTACGAAATCTGTTCCAAAAATTGCATAAGAAGCGATTCCAAATACAACTATTCCGTCAATAAAAACAGCTGTTGTTCTTTTTACTTTTAAGCCCATCGCTAACAAGCTCAAGCCAGAAGAATAAATATTAATAATATTATTAGTAATGATTCCTAATATTGCAACTAACAAAAATGGAATCAGAAACCATGTTGGCACAACTTGTGAAAAAGTCGCCAATGGATCTCCGGCCATGTCTATTGCAGTACCGAGTAGAGCACCCAAAATCATTAGAATCGTAATTGGAATATATCCACCCAGGAAGGAATATCCAAAAATTGCTTTTTTGTTAGCAGATTTTGGAAGATATCTTGTGTAGTCTGCTGGATAATTTAGGTAAGAAATACCTCCACCAGCCATAATTATTCCCAAAGCTAAGAGGAATGTTCCAACTAAGCTTCCAGTTGCAGGATTACCTACTGCAACACCTAAATCAATTTTTGGGATAGCAAAAAGTACTGTGATAGTTAAACCTATTGCTATGACAATAGTGAATATTGATTGAGCTTTTATAACGGTAAATATGCCTTTGATTGCGATATAAACAACTAATGAGATTGTGATAAATAAAGCTAGTAGAGTTTGAATTGTTCCAGTTCCAATACCGACAATTTTAAATAACTCAAGAACTGCAAAGGTACCTATTACAGCGTTTACGGTTTCCCAACCTACGGCTGTAAGCCAACTTAAAAATGATCCTGGCCAATATCCTCTTATACCCAGCGAGGCACGAGAAATAGTGATCATTGAAGTTCCAGCTTGTGGTCCAGTCACACTTAATAAACCAACTAACAAGAAACCAAGATTTCCAATCAAAATAGCAATAACAACAAGATGAATGGGTAAGCCTAAGGTTCCAACTATTCCACCTAATAGAAATCCAGTCATTGTCATAACTGTCGCGGCCCATACTGGGAATAAAGACTTTGGAGTTCCAGTTCTTTCAGAAGAAGGAATTATATCTATTCCTCTAACTTCGTTTGCTGAGTTATCTTTAGCCATTTTGACTCCATCTAGTTTCTTACGAATAAGTATACTCGAATAAAGGTGATGTCAATAGACTGATAAAACAAAAAAGTTTGATAAATGTCTGGTTATGAATATTTACTGTCCAATATGTCCGTAAAACTTATGCTATGCCACATGAACTAGTGGTTAAAAACTTAAGAAAGCAAACAGAATTTAGTAAATTGCAAGACCTTTAAGGCTTTATTAGAATAGGGAATCGTAGATCACAATAAAGAGGCCAATAATTGAGTGAAAATCTGAAAAGAATCACCACCCTTTTTGGTGTTTATGATGCCGATGCCACTTTGTGGGGTGAGATGAGTTATTGGGTTGGTGCTCGTTTAGGAGTTAGACATTGCAGTTTATGCGATATCACTCATTCACTTTTCAAACAAAAAGCGATCTGGCAAGAATACAAAGACAAACTACTGAAAGATCACGGTGTTGATTTTCAAGCATTTCACAGAAATGATCAACCAGATCATGTTCGCCAAGTCATAAATGAGCAATACCCAGCAGTGGTAGCCCAAGATGAAACAGGGCAATTATCTATATTTATGAACGATCTTGAAATATCACAATGTGAGAAATCCCCTGAGAAGTTTATTAACAAAATAATTGAACGTTTAGTTAACCCTTTGTAAAAGGCAAAAATATCTCCCCTCTCAAGTTTCTTGAGAGGGGAGATATTAGTTAATTAATTTATTTACTTAACTAGTGCTGCTACGTCAACATCTGCTGGCACTAGAACTGTGTCAATTGCGTGGATGACACCGTTACTTGCCATTACATCTGCTGTAACAACTTTGGCGCCATTTACTGTTACGCCATCTTTTGTGGATAGTTTTACAGTTTGACCTTCAACTGTTGCAACGTCACCATCTGTTACATCTGCAGCCATAACCATTCCGCCTACTACGTGGTAGGTCAAGATCTTTACTAATACATCTTTATTTTCTGGTAGTAGTAAAGCATCTAGTACACCTGCTGGTAGTGCTGCAAATGCTGCATCAGTTGGTGCAAACACGGTGAATGGACCCATGCCACTTAGTGTTTCGCCAAGTTCTGCTGCTGTGATTGCTGCAACTAATGTTGCAAAACCTTCTGTTGCAACTGCTACATCAACAACTGTTGCAGCTGTTGCTGCCTCAGTTGCTTCAGCTGATGCCATAGTTTCTGCCATTGAGGTTTCTTCTGCTGCGGTGCTGCAAGCTGACAATGTCAGTAATGCTGCAACTGAAAGTGCTGCGATTGAAAAACGACGCATTTATTCTCCTTGTATGTAGAGGAAATTTTATTCCTCTTATTACAAATTATTAGTTTTATTGTGAGCAGGCAACTTCAATTAGCAGTATTAAATGTGACATTTTGCACATTTAAAATAAAAGAATGTTTATTCACTGTTTGTTAACCAAAAAGTAAATAAATGTTATGGAAATGTGATTATTACTTGAATAATTGCAGAATTCTTAATTGCTTAGATATCTTATTTTCTTAACAAAACCGGTTCTTTTAAAGCACCTAATGCCAAAGCTGATTCTTCTGCTGCCTGCATCACTGCCACCACATCACGAGATTGTTGAGCATTCACACTCATTGGAGCTTTATTAACTAAATAAGACACCAGACTTTCGTGGAAACTAAATGGTGTTGGTATCAAGTTATCCACAGTTTGTTTGGTTCCATCTGGCTTGAAAAGAGAAATAAGGGCAGGAAGATCTGTCACAGTTTCACTACTGTTGTCCCATTCACCAACAATTGAGCCTTTTGTTCCTAACACAAAATATTTAGGTTTTCTTGCTGCTGCTAAATCAGAATTAGTAAATACCGCTTGGACTCCATCAGTAAAAGTTAAAGTCACTTGAGCATGATCGGCATTAGTGACATGATCCCAAACTCTTTTCTGGTTCAAACCTGAAACAGTTTTTAGGGGAGATGAAATAATGGACATTATTTGGTCAAGGAAGTGGCTGCCCCAATCAAAGATTGCTCCTCCTGATACTTCTTTATCTGAATGCCAAAAAGAACATGGTTTGGAATAACCTCCCACAAATGTTTCAAAGTAGAAAACTTCCCCAATCGAGCCTTTTTCTATTAAGTCTTTAACTGTTAAGAAATCTGAGTCATACCTACGGTTTTGATAAACCACAAGTAGTTTTTCTTTTGTTTTAGCAAGTGAAATTAGTTCATCACATTGATCAGTAGTTAGTGCCATTGGTTTTTCTAGCACCACATGCAAGTTGGCATTCAATGCTTTCTTCGCCCATAGGTAGTGACTATTTGGTGGGGTAGAAACAACTACTAAATCAATTTCTCCTGATGCAATCATTACTTCAGCATCAGTGAAAGTTTTGGCATCAGGAGAAATTTCTAAAGCAACTTTTAAGCGATCAGGATTTGTGTCACAAACTGCAGCAAGTGTTAAACCAGGAGTAGCTTTAATTGCAAGGTTATGTTCATCACCAATAGCACCATAGGCAAGAAGGCCTACTCTGAAATTTGTTTGAGACAAGGGAACTTTCTCCTAAATAATTACCACTGACTAGAGAAGTTTACCCACAGACCTAAATAGTCACATCTTTTGCTACAGGTTGGAAAGAAGCAGAAAGAACACCTAATCCAGAGTTCTCTATGACTAGCACGTAATAGAACAGAAACTCTACATCCCCACTTTCAACTATTACTTCTTGCAAGACCTGATTTTTGAGAACTTCACAGGCAGAAAAGCTAAAACCTGTGTTTTCCACCAACATTGAATATTCCTTGTTGATGATCTCTTCAAACTGGTTCAAAGAAATATTTTCCTGAAAAGAATCAGCAGCATAAGAATAAGCATTCTTAAAGTCTTTTTGAGCTAAAAAACCAATCTGATTAGTGATGTGATCATTAACTTCTTGTACTTGAGCAGAAGAACAAGAACCATCAGCTAAAGCAGAAAAAGGTTCACTTTTTCCACAGCCTAACAATATTGAGGCAGATATTAGTAAAATTGAAAAAGTCTTGATCTTCAATGATTTACTTCCTAGTCACATAAATCTTAAATGGACTATTCATTAAGATTTTGCTTTTAAAGGAATAAGTTTACTTCCCACCACTAATCCAGCACCTATTAAAACAAGATTTTTCACAATGTATTGACCCTCAAGTGTTAAATCAAAAGGAAAAGTTGTGAAACAAACCTCTGGTAGTAAAACTAGGGGCAAAAAAGTACCTGGCATTTGCACGGCAAGTAAAAATAACCCCACACGAAATAAGGGACGAAATAGTAAACAAACGCCTATTGCCATTTCCCAAATGCCAAGAATGGGAATAAATATTTGAGGATCAAACCAGTAAACAGTTTTTGTCACTAGCTCAACTGCTGGGCTTTGACCAAATGGTTTTAATGCACCAAACCAAATAAAAATGATTGCTAATGAGAATCTTAGAATAGGTAAAGACAGTCTTTCTAAGTAACTAATAAACCAAAAATCAAACTCTTTAACCCTATTAATAAACTTAGTCATCGGAATCCTTTTTTAAGAAAAATTGTTGCTCAGAAGGCGTTCTATTGAGTTACAGATACGATTATAGTATGAACTTAGATTTTGGATACTTATGTCAGAAATAGTTGTCATTTATGATGGTGATTGCCAATTTTGTCAGGAAAGCCTCACTTGGTTACAACAAAAAGTGCAAGTAACTGCTTTAGCTTTTAAAAACACAGATTTATCACAGTATGGACTGAGCTTGGAAGAGTGTACTAAATCAGTGTTTGTGATCCATGAAAATAAAACCAGGGCAGGGGCAAGTGCTATTGCGTTTTTATTGAACAAACGAGGCAACAAAATATCCTCTTTGATTATTATTCTTTCTGGGGTTTTAGCAAGACTGAGTTATGCCTGGATTTCATCTCACCGAAACTCCAGATTTGTGTTACTGCTGACTAAAATATTGCGTTATGCAAATAAAACAAAATAAAAGTGAAGAGTTAATAGACTTGTTAACAGTTCTAAGGTTTACTTAAATCATGAATATTCTGAAGAAAATAAGCCAAACTCTATTAGGTCTAGCACTAATTTATGCCGGTATTGGGCATCTAACTTTTAGTCGAATTGAATTCAGAGCCCAAGTGCCTACTTGGTTACCTTTAGACGCTGATTTCGTGGTTTTGTTTTCTGGAGTTATAGAAATCACTCTTGGTTTAGCTTTAGTTATTTTATGGAAATATAAGATGTTTGTTGGTCTTGTAACAGCATTATTTTTTATCGCAATTTTTCCAGGAAATATTTCCCAATATGTTAATGGAATTGATGCATTTGGATTAGACACTGATCAAGCTAGATTAACAAGATTATTTTTTCAACCACTATTAGTTGCTGCAGCACTTTTGACCACTGATGCCTGGAAACTACTTAAATTAAGAAAGAGAAGCTAGTAAGTTATTTCTTTGTCCCAATTGATTTCTTAAGATCAAGATATTCTGCACAACTTGTGCCACAAGCTTTCTTCAACTTAGCAAGATTTGCTTTAGCTTTAGTAATATCTTTAGTCAATACAAACAATTCACCCTGATATTCAAGAGCTCCTAAATGATCAGGTTTGATCTTTAATGCTTTGGTGTAGTAGGTCCCAGCTTGTTTATATTGACTTAATTTTCGACTGGCAAAACCTAACAAGTTATTCACATCAGCATTATTTGGATAAGACTTGTTAACCTTCTTTAATTCAGTTAAGGCTTCTTTATACTTTTTACTGGCAATTAAAGACCTACTTTTAGTTAATTCAGTATCCACATTTTGCGCGCTTTTAGTAGAAGTTGGCGCCGAGGTCTCGGAATTACTTGCACTAGGAGATGGATCAGGACCACGATCTGCTGCTTGAGCAGAAAATTGTGATTGTGCAAAAAACAATGTGGCACAGACAAGGGTGGTGATAATTCTTTGCTTTCTCATACTTTTATGGTACTTACCACCAGAAAAACTGCAACTTTCCTTAATGTTCATCTGCCCTAAAGGCTTTCTGGGTGAGACAAACATTGGGTGTGTGTTTAAGATTCATATGGGGGGCAAGGCCTTG
>Ga0209355_1001890_pt1 | contig 11801 bp, 13 predicted proteins | sample LauGreSBDMM110SN_3_FD_187563 | JGI IMG/M metagenome (GOLD analysis project Ga0209355, IMG submission 187563) | Freshwater lake microbial communities from Lake Michigan, USA - Sp13.BD.MM110.SN (SPAdes) (version 2) | ecosystem: Environmental > Aquatic > Freshwater > Lake | place: Lake Michigan...
AAGCTAAGTTTGGTTAGCGTGATTGGTGCGGCGATAACTGCAATCTTATATGTAGGTTTGCAAACTCTAATTGGCAAATTAGGAAAAGATGATTTCTTAGAGGCAAGCTATCGTTTTTTTGTAGGAGTAGTTTTTATATAGTTAAGGATACATTCCAAAGCTTATTTGACAACTACGTTTGAGATCAAACTACTTTTCTTACCGCTGTTAACTACAGGCAGCCAAGTGTTTTGCATTTTGTAGTTCATATCGCCATCAACACTAACTGCTCTTAGTTGAACTTCAATGCTGCGAATAATTGAACAATTACCTTCGCCCACTAAAGCATCTGCAACTACAGTTTCTCCCTTTTTGACACGATTGAAAAGTAAGGTATCTTTATCAATTATTGAGCCATCTTTTTCCTTCAAAGTAAGGTCAGCGTTTCCGAAAGTTATGTTCAGCCCAGAATTGTTGGTTACTTCAAAGAAAACTTGACATTTAAAACTACTAGATTTCATTTTAGATAGCTGAAAATTTATTCCTTGAGCGCAAGTTATGGATGGTATCAATAAGCTAAAGAAAAAGTACAAAAATTTAATTTTCATTTTGAGTCCTCACTCAGTTGTTGTTTCATTGAAATGACAATATCAACGGTTGTATTAGAAAAAATGTAATAGCAAGTGAATCCATTTTTTGTTGCTGTGCCTGTTGGTTCGTAATCTGTTCTGAATTTCCAATCTGACTCTTCTAGCCCGCAGACTTTTGACAGTGCTGCTCTCACCTCTTTAGGAGAAGTCGTTGAAGCAAGCGCTTGCAGTAAACCACCTTTGAATTTTTTTGTAGATCCTTCCCAATTGGCTGATATGGAAGTCACATTTAGCCCGTAAAGGTCATTTAACTTATTTAAACCACCATTGTCTTTAAAAGAATCCCATAAATCTTTGTTGCCATTTTGAGTATCAATTGCAGCTTCAAATGCATTTTTTTCTAATTTCACCTCTATAGGTTGACTTGCAGTTTTAACATCTGGTGTGCTTTGTGATTTCTTATCTCCACAAGAAAGAAGTACTAAAGCCGAAAGTAAAATTAGTATATATTTAAAAATATTCATTTGTTTATCGCATTATATTGGTTAATAAGACTATTTCTTGATTCAGTAAGACTATTAAAAGAAGTCAAAGCTTTTGTAAAACGATCGTTAGTCCAAATTTGAAAATCCTGATTGTTTGAGGCATTTTGCTTAGATTTAATTTCATCTAAAGTTAAGGATTTTAATTTGTTAAAATTAATATAAGCACCAGTATTGTCAGTTGGCAATAACAATCCATTACTATATTTTTTCACTATATCTGGAATTCCATTGCCATTAGTATTATTTTGTAAAAGTCCATATTCATAAAATGCATGCAAAATTCCAAGCTGTGAAAATAAGTCAGGATGTAAGGTATATATTCTCTTCAATATAATATCTTTTTCAGAATTTTGATTATTATTTTGACTTTTAACAGATTGATTTGAGTTAGAGTTTGTAGGTAAATATTTGTTACCATTTGTCCATATGACAGCCCGCCCGTTTTCATTTTGAAAGGTTTTTTTGCCTACATTGAATTCAGTAAAATCGTATATATTTTTACCATAATAGTCTGCTGCTTCCTGTGAACTCGGGAAAGGACCAAGCCATAAACCATATTCTCCATTTATTTCACATGCTCTAAGTGGATGAGAATTTATTTTATTTTGGTTTGATTTTAAACTTCTGTTAACAGTTTCTAGTGTATAATTACTACGACATGAAATTAATTCAATATACCAGCCATGATTTTTCTCTAGTTGATCATTACCAAATATCCGCGACTTATAATTATTATTTTCATTTTCTGTTTTTCTTTGTTCTTCTAGTAAAATAGCTTGACCAGAATTATTTATATCTTTTATGCCACTATTTGAACTTAATGTAGCAATATATGATGGATACATTAATTTAGCGAAAGCAACAGCATCTCTTTCACCAAATAATTGCCTTCTCTCTTGTAAGATATTTTTGGTTTTGATATAGCTTTCATTGAAGTCACGTATAGATCTTTTGTCAGAATTATTCCAAGAATTTATTATTTTTTCAATATAAATTTTAGAATTTCTATCTTGTATTAAGTTTAAGTCATACATCGCTTGGCATTGACCAATCAATTGACCATAATTGCTCACCATATTTTGAGAAAAAGATATTGTGTGGCAATACAAAATAGTAAAGTAAATTATTAATCTTAAGATTTTGAGATTTACAGTTTTTAACATGTTGAGGAAACTTATAATTGTCATAATAAGTATTATAAAGATTTTTACAAAATGAATTTCTTAGAAGATTGTTAATTAAAGTTATAAGTATGTCAATAGGTTAAGCAGATACATCAGAAAACGGATCCAACATCTTCTCTGTTTGGTTGATAGACAACGGATTAGACTGAGTTTTCGCAGTCACAGCAGTAGCACTACTACTTGGCACTGAACTTGTCTTAGGCTTGGATTTAACAGCGTTAGATTGGACTTTTTGACGCTGTATCTCTTGCGCTGAAGTCTTCTTAGCTTTGCTTGGTTGAGGACTGACTATCGTGGGCTTGAATGGTTTAGCTTTTTTAGGGGCAGCAGTAGTTGATTTGGCTTGTTGAGCATCAAGCTGTTTCTGCTCTTGTGCTTGTTTTGCGATTGCTTGCCAAACGCTATCAGTGATTAGCTTCCACAACTCCATTTGCGACTCTGCGTCAGCGAATTCAAATAATCTCATCGGTTAATCCTCCGATGTATTTATCTACAAATGGAAATGCCCCATCAAGTGGGGCATAGATGTCCTTTTGAAAGGACAAACAACGAACTAGTTATTTCGTGAACCCGTTTTTTAACTTAAGTCCCGCACTTTCCAGTTGTACGTCAAATTCCCCAGATTCCGCTGCAAGCTTGAGTGTCTCAAGTGCTTTCAATAATTCATTTGCACTAGAGACCTCAACAGAATTCTTGCCCTTGCTAATATCAATGGTTCTACTTCCATATTTCACTTGAATACAGACTTTGCCTGTATCACTGGTGAACCACCATTGACGGATTCTTTGTGGCACATCAATACTTTTGATTTCACCAGTTTCTTTATTGCGAAATGTACGAAGACGAAGTGGTGTGTAAGTCTTGCCTTCGTTCAGCGCCGTTGCCAATTTGATCTGCTCATAGAGCTTGTTGCTCAATTTGTTCCTGCGAACTTGAATGGCTGGCATTGATTGTGGTCGTTTTGCAGCTACTAACTTCAATGAACTTAAAACACTCATATGTTTCCCCTTTGTTTGTTGATGAGTGCTTTGAAGTTTGTTCCCAGAATCATTAGATTCCTATCCGTTTTCATTCGGTTTTTTTACGGTATTCATTGGTTAGGCATAAATAACTATGTCACTGAATAATAAAGCTAGCATCGCTTTGAAGTATGTACAAGGTTGAGTCCACTTCGTGAATGGGCAGACTGAGAGTGAAGTTCAGCACTCGCTTTGTAGGACTATCCTCGCAGGGACGCTATAAATGAGTGCTGAATCAGCAAAACATTTCCTACATCGTAAAAGTAATCGGTTTGGTAACAAACTGAACAAGAAGAGCAACTTGAATAAAGTCCGCCATAGCATCAAGTTTCACCTGAAAGATGCTTTAAAAATCGCTGTTGGTATAGGTAAGGAGCAGAGCCAAGAGCGGACGAAAAATGCCCATAAACAAAGTTATCAATGAAGTACGCATCTGCGTAGCGACATACTCACTGAGTATCCACTGATGATTCCAACTGATCAGTCACATGGCGATGGACAATAGAAATAGATCACCTCTCATTAACAGAGGGTGATCTCGGCTCCAAACAATGATGGATAAGAAACACCAAAGACCAATTCCGAATTAATAAATTAGAAATCTAGTGCCGAGCAAACGAATGAGCGAAGCGATATGAGTTGCGACAGCACTAAGTGAACGAAGTTCACTTTTATGATTTACTTACATTCGCTTACAAACCAAATGAAATAGACGAAAAGATGATGTTTACGGCTTAAGCCATTGATTTCCAACAAAACTAAACGGGTATTGGAGAAAGGTTGCTGGACCTAATGTTTGGCTTTATCTTCTATCTCATAAATAGTTTGATTAGTAAGGAAATCACCAATGAGCCAAGCACGTATTCTCACTGACCGCGAGTTCAGAAAAGTCCTGTTATACATAGCGGCACACAAACACGCATCACGCAATAAATGTCTTTTGTATATGTCGCATCTCGCAGGGCTTCGTGCCAAAGAGATTGCTGATTTATCAATCAAAGACGTGCTTGCTGAAGATGGAGCTATCAAAGACCAAATTTATTTGCGTCCAGCCCAAACAAAAGGGAGTAGGGGGCGAACAGTTCTACTGCCAGAAAAGCTTCGTGTTGAATTGCAGGATTACATCTGTGCCAGATTCAGACTCCAGGTGAAAGACTTGCACGTGATTCATTACACAGATACAAGTAGGGCACTGTTCTACTCACAAAAATCTGCTGTTCGTGGATTTAGCCCAAATACATTGGCTCAGTGGTTTGGAACTCTTTATTCTTCAGTTGGCATTGATGGGGCATCAAGTCACAGCGGAAGAAGGTTTTTTGCCACACATCTTGCAGACAATGCCGTAAACCCCAAAGTGATCCAAAGCTTGCTGGGTCACAGACAGATACAAACAACCCTGCTCTATTGCTCTGTTTCTCCCAAAGCAATGAGAGCAGCGGTTGAATTGTTGTCATAAAAAAGCCAGCTTTAAGCTGGCTTTTTTAGTCATGTGTGATTACTGAACAATGCATTCAGGATGTTTGGTAACAACGTCTTCATAAACTTTTTGATACAACCTAAGACTGTTTTCCATCTCATTTGGTTGATCTCCAAAATCATAACTTTCAGGGTAGATACTGAATTCAGTCGTGCTGCCAGAATGTTCGTATTTATATAAGCCTTCAATGCCGCTCAAATCATACATAGTGTCATTTATCAATTTAGCAAATCTTGGCAACAACTTTTTACCTGTGAGCTTGATAGTGTTGTGCGCTGGATACCATATCACTTGTTCCATTTTTATTCTCCTTATTTATTGATAGCTGTGGTGGCGACTTGCATTGCAGCAGTCAAAATTTCACGTGCTGAACCATCACATTGTTTGATGATTGGTAGCAAGGAGCTATCAGGTGGTAAGTTTGAACTCATTTTGCTAATCACTTTTTTCACCAAAGGTAGCCAATCTTTTGGGTCAGCGTGCATCATGTGAATAACGTGGCAGCGATTGACGACGCCTTTGTCAATTTGACCAATGTGATTGGTTGTCAAAATAAACACGCCGTGCAAACCCGTCATGATTGCTTTTAGTGACGCTTGAGCAGCATTCGTCAAATTGTCAACTTCATCAAGAACTGAGTAGTGAAGTCCACTGCTATTGAAGCTTACAAACTGCGTAGACACTTCTATCTTGGAAATCAATGAAGTTCCATTCATACCCTGAGCGCAAGGGTAGAAGTTGTAGTGTGCATTTGTTCCACCACGAGCTTGCTCCATCAGTTCTGGAATCAGTCTAGCTACAGTTGTCTTGCCAGTGCCATAGGGTCCGTGCAAAAGTATCCCGCACTTACCAAAAGCTGGAAATGGGATCACTTTATGAATGATCTTTCCAAGTTTGTTCTTTGAAGGCGTATCAGAAATCACGCACTCATCAAGAGTCGTGGGCAAAAAGTCGTTTTCGTTTAACATTTTTAATCCTTTAATTTTTTAAATTGAGAGTGAAGTTCCCTTCACTCTCATTGAGCTTTAAGCAGCTTCGTGGATCATTGGCTCATTTGCAGAATTAACCGCTTCTGAAATCAATGTCGCTTTTACGGAGTCTTCTGCTACCAAAAGCCGTTGTCTTTGAACAATTTCAATTTCAACTTTGTTCTGAGAAAAGTAAGCAGCTAGTGCTGCATCTACAGCAACTTTGCTTTTCACTACGCAATGAACGTCATAAGTCCCATCGCCGTTAAGTGTTAAAACTGCGACAGCATTCTCATGAATATGTTCAATATTCATTTTTGCTTTCAATGAATCGCTAGACAATGTTGCAATGCATTGACTCATCAAGACATCACGTGAGATTTCAGCTTTTTCTTTTGGCTTTAGTCCAGCTTTTCGTTGAAGTGATATTTCTTGAATACCGCCCCGCTCAATGATTCTTTGAGCTACTTCTTCAACTTTCCAATTCTCAGCAATTGCTACACGCAGCACTGTGTGATAAGTTGATAAGCGACGACGATCTTTAGCTCCAAAGACGCAGTGGATAACTTTCAGAGTGAGAGGTGAACTTGATTTGAATACATAGCCCTTTAAGCTAATAAAATCGTTCAAGCCCTGCTTCAAAGCTTTCGAGTTTTCACCAGTGGTCAAATCACGATAGAGTTCTTTGCAATCACCAAATAGTTGGTAAAGTGCCGCATTGGAATCTGCCAATTGCGTCGTTTCCCACACCTCACGACGAATTGCCAAAGTTTCTAAACGCTGCCTCATAGTGATGGTAGCGTTAGCATCAACTGTTGCCTTATGGGCAAACTTGGGGTATCTTACTTGTGTCATGGACACTCCTTAAAGTTCAAATATCAACATCAGACTTGGGCGACTGCTTTCGTCTTGTTGACGTATTGGACTTTTATATAGATACCGGTAATGCGCCTCGCAATTTGGGAATTTGTAACGCCTAAAAATTAAGCACAAAAATGCCAAGAAATACATTTGCTAAGGGTCTGAAGCGTTATAAATTTGAAACTATGGAAGATGAGTTTCAAGAAGCTTGGTCCAGTCCATACAGATGCTGGTGGTCGTTCTTGTCTTGTAGTAAAGACTATTGGTGGGTATGTCAGCAAAACGGTGACACTATAGATCCAGAGCTTCAGAGAACATATGAAAACTTTGGAGATGCACATTTACATGGATTTGCAGCGTGGTGGACTGAAGCTGCAAGAGACAATTTTTTAGAGAGAAAAGAGCCCCCTAATGTTGAACTTATCAATTCTCATCAACTTTTGGATATAACTCAACCAACTGACTATCCATGGATGATTGTTCGTGTCCCGCTAAATTTAGGAAGAGAAAAATTGTTACAAGATTTTTCCTCTATTCTTGAAAAGCATCCTGATCGTGTTCATCACAGAGATCAGACTTCTAAATATCCTTTACTCAAACATAAAAATCTCCACGATGATGTATTGCTGAGAACTTGTGATCTATGGCATGCGATCAATCGCATGGGAGGCATTAGTACTGGACCTAAACAAAAGGGAGATTCTGATAGCTATTATGAAATTGGGAAAAGATTTAAGGCTAACGAAGACCAGGTCATTAAAGTAGAAGACAGGTTAGATGTCATGAAAAGAAAGCGTTCGGCGATGAAAACAGCTGTCTCTCGTATGCTGTCGCAAGCTAATAATCTAATTGCAAATGTGGAGATTGGACGCTTCCCCTCTAACAAACCTGTACCTAAAAGAGCAAGATGGACTCCAGATCAACAACGTGGACTTGATGCTGCAGTGCTAAGAAGTGAATGGCAACCAAGGCAAATGAATCAAAATGATTGGGCTATTGAATTCAGGGAAGTACATGATCATTACCGTAATATGCCATTGCATCCTTAAGCTTTGATATTTGAAATCACTGCGATTTCTTTCTTTTCCTCTGTAATAAATCAATGTTCATCTCACTTGTGAGATTGGACGAGTAGAGCTTTTCTACCATTTCCACGCTCGTTCTTTGGTTCATGTATTTAGTAGCAATATTTCCCAAGCTTAATTACTCAGTCTTCGCTTGTGTAGGTGTTTCTAATAACCATTTGCGAAATTCATTAATGTGTATATCGTTTCCAAAAGGTGCGTGAGAAGCATCATCGGTCATTATCTCGGTAACCCAATCTCTATTAAAGAAATGACGACACCCTATCATATTGCGATGTTGTGTTAACCATGCATCATTTTTACTTAATAAAACTATAGTTTTTTGATTTCGTTGGATATTCCAAAATCCAGACATACCACAATCCATACCGTGAACAATAACTCCTTTGACGGGTAATACCCAAGTAGTAGCTGTTCTACCTCCCTCCGAATGACCAGAAATATATATATTTTTATAGCCCTTAGCATAAAGGTCTTTAACTAAAACTTCTGCTTCTTTTCTACGAATGTCTATTCTATTATTATCGAAGGTATGCCATACTTTCGAATGAAAACCTCCCGGACATCCACTTGTTACTCCTGGTCTACTTAGAAAGTCAATAAAAATTACAGCGGCACCATGTTTTGAATATTCATTTCTAATATTAAAATCATCAGTTCCAATTCCTCCGCATCCATGAAAATGTACAAATATTTTTGTATTTGTATCAACTTCACTTAAAAAATTTTCGTAATTATGGGTTAATGTTTGATTAAAATAAATGCGTACACGTTCAAAGACTCTTTCATTTAATGAGTTGTCATAAACCTGATTGCTATTTGCATATAAAGGCAATGATAAAAAAATCAAAATTAGATTTTTGATTGCAAAGCTTCTATATTTATTGAACATTATTGACCTCGAGTTTTGAGCAACTATAGTTAATTACTGAGCTTGATGGATGATTTAGCTTTGATCACATTTAGCAAGAACCCTCTAAACTTAAAGAGTTTCATTCATTTTGGCATCAACTGAGTGATAAAACAATCTAACTTTTCTTTCTTTTCCCTTGTAATAAATCAATGTTCATCTCACTAGTGAGATTGGACGAGTAGAACTTTTCTACCATTTCGACGCTCGTTCGTGCGTTTCGTGCAAGTGTCAGCAAGTCAATAGATCCTCCATAGAGCAATCTAAAAGTGATCGCTGTATGTCTCAAGCTGTAAAGCGTTCTGCGTCTGCCATTCGCGGCATTGACTTCTATCTTGGCTAAGTTTTGAACAAACATAAACTGCCAACCCAAAAGCATCAACACATCAGTTCTGTCTTTGAGTTCGGGAAAGAACAAGTAATCTGTTGGCTCAGCTCGTCCATTCAGTGCGTGATACTTCTTTAGTTGCTCATAGACGGGAACTGCTGATTGAATGGTCACGATGGGTTTGTCGTGCTTCTTGGACTCGGGTAAGTTCATTCGCAAGTAGGTGTGTTCATTGCGAACGACGGTGATGTGCTGATGCTGTAGGTTTTTGATATCAGTAGGACGAACAAAGCTATTGACCATAAAGCGTATCAACCACTGAAGCTCAGGACTGATCGTTAGATACGCTTCCATATGAAATCTGCCACGCTTTCGTTGGCTCTTGTTTGGATCAACTATTTTTGTATGGACATAACGCTTGGCTGTTTGAACTAACAGCTTGTATTCACTGAGATTGAAACTGCCGCGTGGGCTGCTGTTTATCTTGACGGTTGGAAACTTGGGTAAGTGCTTGATGTAGTTATTGGCATATGCGTAGTTCATCACTTTGCGTGTGGCAACCATATGTTGCTGAATGGTTGTAGGTGATTTTTTAAGTTTGCTGAGATGTTGAAGAAACTCGCTAATCTCGTTGTAGCCAACTTTATCAATCGGCATTTTTCCAAAGTGTGGCTCCACGCTCTTGTGTAATCTATTGCGTAATATGTTGAGTCCAGCTATGGAGTAATCACCACGCTGTGTTCGTGCTGTCTCAATGGCAATCGTTGGTGCTACTAAATCACTGAACAATAGTGCTCGGTCTTCTCGTGGCGTGATTGTTGAACCATAAAGATTGGCAACCATTTGATGGAAGTAATCTTTCGCGGCACGAATGGCGACTTGGCGAATGGTTGTCTTCAAACTACGCTTGTATGTCTTGCCTTTGAAGTAGCAACATACTTGCCAATATGGAGAAGCATTGGTGAGATAGATGCGTAGCTTCTTGGGGTAGTTATGTATGGGTGTAATGGTAGAACTGATGGGCGCTGTTCTATGTGGTTGGTATCTGTAATCGTCTTCGTTTGCGGCACACATCTCACTGAAATCAAGCATTCACACAGAATATTGTTGAACACTCAGGTCATCAAGTTTTCATTGGCTAAGTGATGGTTAAAGAGTGGCAGTTGATGCCGTTGGCTGTTCCGTAGTTGTCCGTTCAAAAGGACAAACTTGCCGTTGAGAAAAATAGGCAATGTTGCGTATCAATGACGCAACAAACGAACGGATTTGTAGATGAGTGAGGACCTTACAACTTTTCAGTTTGATGAAAAGGAATGGTCAATGGATAGGGAAGTGATAGTGTCGGATAACAAATGGATGTATCGTTTTACACCGTGAGATCTCGACTGAGCTAAAGAGCCTGAGCCAAAAATTATAGCAAACGATTGGGTTCAATTGTTAGAACTTTTGAATAAAGTTTGTCGCCTGAGATTGCTTGAAATTCTACTTATGCGTATGAATGGTTGAGTCAGGCTTGGTTTCTGCGGGTCTACCGTGCTTTTGGCTTTCATTGCTAATTAGCTCTCATTTAAGTCAAGAAAATTACTTTCATGCCGATTTATTGAATTGAGGAAAAATTAATTGATATTTTGCTCGCCATAAGATACAAATACCCAATTGGTTAGATTGAGCATCTCCCATACGAATCAAATGCGAAAGTTGAAAATGCGAAATTTCTTTCGGCCCTTAGCCATATTTTTGGTTCTACCCATTTCGGCGAATCTGGCCTTTTCGCAATCAAAAAAAGCAGTTCCAAAAGAGCCAACTCCAAATTGTTTCATATCTGAATTCAGACACATCGGAATGTCTGTTCATGAGCCTGTTGAAAGATCAAATCAAGCAAAACTTTGGCTTGTTCAAAACGTAGCAGCTTGTTCTGTTGAAAAACTTAATTTCATAAATGCAAATAGGGCTTCATGGCTTGGAACATCTGACTCGTCGCATTTGATGACTACGCTTGATTCAATGATTGAATACAAAGCAGCAGGAAATCCCGAAATGCTTGCTCAAATATTTAATTCACTTGGCAAAGAGGGAACAACGAACGTTCAAGTAACCAATGTGCTCCGATCTCCACGCGGACAGCAAGCTCAGCCCGCTTACGACACCCAGCAGTTACAGCAGCAGCAGCAGCAGTATCAACAGCAGCAGCAGCAGTATCAACAGCAGCAGCAGTATCAACAGCAGCAGCAGCAGCAGTATCAACAGCAGGCTAATCCACAAGTACCACAATAGCCTTAAATTCACAAATCGCCTACCCTTAATCAATTCAGTAGGGCAGTCAGTTTGTAAATTCAACCCTCAAAAGTTGAGTCTTCGAGTGTTCTAAAAAAAGGAGCCTTTTATTATGAAGCTATCTAAATTGTTTGTGGCTTGTCTGGTTGCAACTGCAGCGGGCGCTGTGATTGCTCAACAACCACCTGATCCTAAAAAACCTCCGCCCCCTGGAGCTAAGCCTCCCTCTGCTGGAGGCCCCACAGGTGGTCCGCCCCCTGGAGGTATGCCACCTCCTGGAGGTAAGCCTCCTTCTGCCGGAGGTCCCGCAGGTGGTCCGCCCCCTGGAGGTATGCCACCTCCTGGAGGTAAGCCTCCCTCTGCCGGAGGTCCCGCAGGTGGTCCGCCCCCTGGAGGTATGCCACCTCCTGGAGGTAAGCCTCCTTCTGCCGGAGGTCCCGCAGGTGGTCCGCCCCCTGGAGGTAAGCCTCCCTCTGCTGGAGGTCCCGCAGGTGGTCCGCCCCCTGGAGGTATGCCACCTCCTGGAGGTAAGCCTCCCTCTGCTGGAGGTCCCGCAGGTGGTCCGCCCCCTGGAGGTAAGC
>Ga0209355_1001894_pt1 | contig 11775 bp, 10 predicted proteins | sample LauGreSBDMM110SN_3_FD_187563 | JGI IMG/M metagenome (GOLD analysis project Ga0209355, IMG submission 187563) | Freshwater lake microbial communities from Lake Michigan, USA - Sp13.BD.MM110.SN (SPAdes) (version 2) | ecosystem: Environmental > Aquatic > Freshwater > Lake | place: Lake Michigan...
AGATAAAGGCGTAAATATGTCCGACTTCAAATGGTTTGAGACAGATAGTTGAGTAGCAGCCTACGAACTACAAACCAATTGCACGAGGTATTCCACGGTTTTTAATTCCCGGGCCGTTCAAAGTATCAAGTTCGAGCCCCACGTGTAGCTCCGAACTTTGGCCCCACCTGGTTCGAGCCCCGCGCCTGGCCTCGAAACAAGTTCTCGACCCTATCTTCTTGGCATATCCTTGACGGTGAAGGGTAAGTGAAAACGTGCCTCTTCAGGCACCGCAGGAACTTGTGATTCCCATAGTTCAAATCTTGCTCGCATAGCATCCAAACGTTCGGGTTGACGTTTAGCTTGGTTTGCCCGTTCACGCTCATCCTGCGAAAGATTAAATAAATACTCGTTCTCGTTGATTTTTAGGTATTTCCAATCACCATCGCGATAGGCACGTTGCTGGTTGTATTTCATGCGCCAAAACATAGGGCGCTGAAATGTTTGCCTACATTCGCGAAGCGTAGGTTGCATTGACACCCCATCAAGTTGATGGTTAGCAGGAATGCGAGCACCTGCAATATCCAGCACCGTCGCGGTCCAATCCATAGTCATGCAGTGTTGGTGGCAAACTTCACCTGGTTGCGCAACGCCTTGGGGCCAATGCACTATGTAAGGCACACGGATACCACCCTCGGTTAAATCCATCTTGCCACCTACTAACGGCCAGTTATCAGAAAAACGCTCGCCGCCGTTATCGCTGGTAAAAACGATGAAAGTGTCCTCAAGTTGCCCGGTCTCTCGAAGCGCCTCTACCACCCAGCCAATACCTTCGTCCATCTCGCGAATCATTGTGCGATAGGTCTCAACATTGCCACCATCTAGATGCGTAATGTCTTTGACGATTTCTGGATTGATTTTTTCTTGCGAGCGCGTCTCCCATGGCCAATGCGGCGAGGTGTAATGCAAACTGAGAAAAAAATTCTGTTTGTCTCTTGCACGGTCGCGAACATACTGTGCGGCACGTTTAGAAATTAAGTCAGTCAGGTAGCCAGGCTCGTCATAGGGTTGGCCATCAAGCTCAAGGTCTGACTCAGGTCCGCGAGCGTTGTGTCCGTAGTAACTCACACCTCCCGACATAGGACCAAAGTGATGCATGTAGCCCGATTTGTCAGGACCAAAATGGGGTCGAAATCCCAAATGCCATTTACCAATCAGTGCCGTGTGATAGCCCGCCTCTTTCATCATTGATGGCAATGTCGGCAGATGTGGATGCAATCCTATTTCCGGGTTTCCTCGTGCAGTGCCCAGCATAGGCTCCTCGCTCGCGCCTCTAACCCAATATTGGTATCGCCCTGTCATCAGTGCAAAGCGTGTGGGCGAACAGACAGGGGAATTGGAGTACCCGTTTACATATCTCAGGCCATTTGCTGCAAGACCATCAAGGACAGGTGATACCGCGCCAAACCCTGCATCACGTCCACCGTAACAGCCTAAATCAGCGAACCCTAAGTCGTCTGCGACTATGAATATGAAGTTAGCCATGCAGATGGATGTTTATTCCATTTTGATGTTTGCTCGGCGAACAACTTCGGCCCACTTAGGAATTTCTCTTCGTACCAGTTCGCCAAAAGCGCTGGCTGTGCCGGTTTGCAAATAGACACCCATTTGGGCAAATTTCTGATCCAAACCAACCTCAGACAACGCCTTCACCACTTCAATATTGAGTTTCTCAGCGGTAGCAGCTGTCAAAGAGGCGGGCCCTACCAGTCCAGCCCAATCACGGACATCAAACTGAGGGTACCCCACTTGTGTAAAAGTGGGAACGTTAGGAAGTACATCCAAGCGCTCAGACGCAGTCACGGCGATGGGGTGCAAACGGCCACTTTTTATATGCGGAAGTGCTGAGGCCAAAGAAGCGAACATCATGTCAACCTGCTCACCCACTAAGTCTTGCAAAGCTGCAACCGGGCCTCGGTAAGGTACATGCAATATGAAGGTATTCGTCAGTTGCTTAAAGTATTCGCCCATCAGGTGCGCAGGAGAACCCGAGCCGCCAGAGCTATAAATAAGTTTGCCAGGGCTACTTTTTGCAAAAGCGATTAAGCCGCCCATATCCCTTATTTGCACACCACTTCGAACCACCAGCACGTTATAAGTCCACTGGGTCTGACTTATCGGTAACAAATCTTTCAAGGTGTCGTAGGGCATCTTGGGGACTAGAGATGGCAGAACGGCATGCGGCAGGAACATTACTCCAATCGTGTGCCCATCAGTACTTTTTGCCACTTGGTCCATCCCAATGAGTCCGGTACCACCCGAACGATTCTCAACCACAAAGGCTTGTCCAAAAACCTTAGATAACCTGTCTGCCAAATGCCTAGCCACAGGATCCCAAGGACTACCAGCAGCTGATGGCACCACCAATCGAACAGGTTTTGTGGGCCAGGCTTGTGTAAGCCCACTTAGCGGCAATGAGGCCAAACCAAGGCCTCCCGCCAGATGCAGGATTTGTCGGCGCGTGTTCATATAGTCAGTCCAGTTTGATATTTGCTTGACGAATCGCCTGCCCCCACTTGGCAGAGTCAGACTTTAAGAATGCGCTGAACTCAGAAGGTGTCATGGATTTCAGTTCGCCGCCATACGAGCGCCACTTGTCCATCAACGCTGGGTTTTGGGTCGTCGCTTTTTGCATGGCCGCGGAGAGTTTTTCAACAATGGCTGGGGGCGTTCCGGCTGGGGCCATCAAACCAATCCATGCGGTGGGGGTGTAGTCTGGCAAACCTGCTTCGGCAAACGTAGGTACGTCTGGAAAATTAGGGTGGCGGGTCTTGCCAGTCATGGCAAGCACTTTTAACTTGCCCGCTTTGACATTACCAATCGCAGCTGGCAAAGCATCAAACATGAGTTGCACTTGGCCCGCCACCAAATCGGCGTAAGGGCTGGTGGTGTTGTAAGGCACAAACTTCAGCTTGGTTCCAGAACCCGCTGCAAACCACTCTCCCGCTAAATGCGAATAGCTGCCAATGCCTGAAGTGGCTGCCGTGACCATATCGGGTTGCGTCTTGGCTAGCGCGATCAACTCCTTGCCTGTGTTTTGCTGAACGGTTGCAGCATTAGCAATCAAGGCGGTGTTGAGTAAACCGACCAAGCTGATCGGCACATAGTCGCGCTCTGCGTTGTAGGGAACTTTGTTGTAGAGATGGGGGACCACCGATAAAGAGGTGGTGGACGCCATCACCAAGGTGTAGCCGTCTGGAGTGGCCTTGGCACCTGCTTCCATTCCGATCATGGAGGACGCGCCTGGTCGGTTTTCGACCACCACGGTTTGGCCAAATACTTTGGTGAGTTCAAGCGCAATTTCGCGGGTGTTGGCGTCTGGCCCTGTGCCCGTAGGGAAAGGGGCAATGATGCGAATTGGTTTATTGGGGTAGTCCTGTTGCGCCAATGCGCCGAAAGCGCTGAAGGCACCCAAAGCGCAAACAGCCAAGGTTGACAAGGTGAAACGGCGAGTTAGAAATTGCATAAGGTCTCCTCTTTGTAAATTAAAACGGGTGGGCTGAAAATCTTTTAATGACAATAAATTTCGTTTTCTTTTGAAAACTATAGCATAATAATACGTAATTGTCATATTATGATAATTACGTATTATTAGATTAGGAGACACCCAGATGCCGATGCCCCAACCTTTACGCCGCCAAAGCGATTTGGTTCTTAGCCATATGGGCTTTTATGTCAAAAACCTAGAAACCATGGGTCAGTTCTATAAAGATGTCTTAGGATTTATTGAGACGGACCGTGGCGACTTGGGGGTGGTGCAGCTGATTTTTCTTAGCCGCGATCCCAGCGAACACCACCAACTCGTCTTGGCCTCTGGCAGGCCTGGTGATTTGTCCTTCAATGTGATTAACCAGTTGTCGTTTCGCGTTCAAAACCTGGCCACCTTGAAATACGTCCACCAGAGTGCTTTGGCAACTGTTGGCGTGCACGATATGCAATGCGCCACCCACGGCAACGCCATTTCGATTTATTTCCGCGACCCCGAGGGCAACCGCATCGAAGTGTTTTTGGACACACCTTGGTACTGCGAACAACCTTTGCGTGAACCCATTGACCTCGCGCAAAGCGACGAAGCCATCATGGAACACGCCCACGCAATAGCCAAAAGCCGGCCCAAATACCAACCCCGCGCGCAATGGCAAGCGGAAATGGCCAAGCGTATGGGATACGTCACACAATGAGTTTGACTGACGTCGCCATCATCGGCTTTGGCCCAGCAGGTGCCACCCTCGCGAATTTATTAGGACAAACCGGTTTAAACGTGGTGGTTCTAGAAAAAGAAGCCAGCATTTATCCCCTGCCCCGCGCCATCCACTTTGATGGCGAAGTGATGCGCATTTTTCAGTCGATTGGTTTGCGCCATGAAGTGGAAAGCATCTCACGCGCGGGCCTAAAAGGCATGCATTTCGTCAATGCCGAAGGCGAGACCTTGTTGATACGGGGCGGTACCACGGCACTGGGGCCCCACGGTTGCGCGAGCAACTATTACTTCCACCAACCCGAACTCGAACGCGTATTGCGCGAAGGCGTAAAACGATTTGAGAACGTGCGCGTTTGCTTGCAACACAGCGTTCTCGACATCCAACAAAACCCTGAGCACGCAAGTCTGCAAGTAAAAGACAGTAGCAACGACAGCACATACGAAATCAAGGCCCGCTACGTTGTCGGTTGCGACGGCGCTCGCTCTTTGGTTCGCAAAATCTTGGGCTCGCCCATGCAAGACTTAGGCTTGCACCAAGCGTGGTTGGTGTTTGACGCATTGCTTAAAGACAACGCCCCGTCCCTGCCTGACCACACGGTCCAGCATTGCGACCCTGCCAGACCTATGACGTATTGCAACGTCACTGGAAACCGCAGGCGTTGGGAAATCATGATGTTGCCGGATGACGACCCTGCAGAGATAGTCAAACCTGAACACCTGTGGCCTTTGGTCAACCGCTGGGTGCAACCAGACAACGCTGAGATCGAGCGCGCAACCATCTACACCTTTCACTCAGTCATCGCCCAAGGCTGGCGAACTGGCCGATTGATGATTGCTGGCGACGCCGCGCACCAAACGCCTCCGTTTTTGGGCCAAGGTATGTGCGCGGCTTTGCGCGATGCGTCTAATTTGGCGTGGAAGTTACACGCGGTTTTAACTGGCATTGCTAGCGAGGATTTACTGGACACCTACGAATCAGAACGTGCAACGCATGTGCAAGCCTTCATCGAGTTGGCCGTGCGATTGGGTGACATCATCCAAACCACCGACCCCGAAGCTGCCAAAGCGCGCGACGCCAAATTCCGCCAAGGCCAACCAGAGATATTCCAATTCCCTGCGCCTGTTTTAGGACACGGCATGGTCGCTGCTGGGCCTGCACCGGTGGGGCAAACCTTTCCCCAACCGCAACTCTCCAACGGCCAATGGCTTGATGAGGCGATAGGCAACCACTTTGCAGTGATCGCCCTGCCCGAGCTTTTGCAAGAGGTGTCGCCACAGACGCGCGCGCATTGGAAACAATGGCAGGTGGTAAGCCAATCGGCTCAAGACGACAGTTTGCGGGCGTGGTTGGATCAGCAATCGGTGAAAGCCGCAGTATTGCGTCCAGACCGTTACATATTAGGCATGGCCAAAACCAGCGCGCAACTCGACACACTAAGCCAGCAGTGGTTTGCGTAATGAGCGACAAATCAATATCCAGCCTGTCGCGCATGTTGAGCGTGCTCGACTTATTTACCGACACCCATGCCATCTGGTCTGCTGAGGCGATTGCACAGGCCTTAGATGTCTCTGTCCCCACCAGCTATCGCTATGTCAAATTACTGGCGGACGCCGGTTTGTTACAGCGCTCGGCAGAGTCGCAATTTAGCTTAGGGCCCCGCATCATCACGTTAGACCACTTTATGCGCGTGAGTGACCCCGTGTTGCAACATGCGATCGCCTCCATGCAAGAGTTGGTAGAAAAAACGGGCTTTGATTGCGTACTCACCGGTTTGTACGGCAACCAAGTGATCGACACCCACCGCGAATACAGCTCTAACCCCGCCGAGTTGCATTACGGACGGGGCCGTCCTCGCCCACTATTTTTGGGTGGCGCACCCAAAGTGATGTTGGCCAATTTGACGCCCCATGCTCTGCACAAATTGTTTGACCAGCACACCACTGAGATTGCGCAAGCCGGTTTGCCCGGCGAGTGGACTGAATTTCGCAAGTACTACAGCACTATTCGCAAAACGGGCTACTACTACTCCAACGGTGAACTCGAACCCCACCTAGCCGCCTTAGCCGCAGTGCTACAAAAAATAGACGGCAGTGTTTTGGGTGCGCTTTCGTTGGTCGCCCCTGTCAAACGCATGGCTGTGATCGATCTTCCCAAAATGGCTGAATTAGTGATGCGCGCCGCGCGCGACATTTCAGCCCGTGTTTCTTAAACTTCCCTCCGCCACCTTGAAAGGATATCTCCCGTGAAACTGATCAGCTTCTTGCTCCACAACTCCGCCCATTACGGCATCGTGCAGGGTGACAAGGTACTCAACCTCTCTCCTATTTTGGGAGAGCAAGCGCCAGACCTCAAAACGCTGATTGCTAAAAAGCTATTGGGCGAAGCAGCCATAGCGCTGAAACAACAAACACCCGATTTGAACTATGCCGATTTACATTTGTTACCAGTCATCCCTAACCCCAACAAAATTATTTGTGTGGGTTTGAATTACGGTGAACACGTTCGTGAAACTGGGCGCGAGTTGACCGAGAACCCCGCGCTCTTTGTACGCATGTCTGAATCGCAAGTCGGCCACGGCCAAGACATCGTGCGTCCGCCCGAGTCACACAGACTCGATTACGAAGGTGAAATTGCCATCGTGATAGGCGAAGGGGGTCGGCGCATCTCTGAGGCCGATTCTTGGAAACACATTTTCGGCTATGCCTGCTACAACGATGGATCTATTCGTGACTGGCAAGTCAGCACTACCCAATGGACCGCGGGCAAAAATTTCTGGCATACCGGTGGCTTTGGGCCTTGGATGGTCACGGCAGACGAAATCAAACCCAACCAAAAAATGAGCTTGGTGACGCGTCTCAATGGACAAGAAATGCAACGCGCGACGACAGACATGATGATCCACAGCATCCCTCGCCAAATTGCCTATATTTCGACTTTCATTCCGTTAGAACCAGGTGACGTCATCGTTACGGGCACCCCTGGCGGCGTTGGAAACAAACGTAACCCACAAGTGTTTATGAAACCAGGTGACGTGGTGGAGATCGAGGTCGATGCCATCGGCATTTTGCGCAACACTATCCGCGACGAAGTTGTCTAATAAAGACGGGGGAAATATCCAGCATGTTTTAACCTAACAAAGCCGATATGCGTAAATTCTTTTGCGCGGCTTCAGCCAATCTCTTTATCTTTGAGTATTTGGAGGCTTATCCCCGATTCGCTTTAGGCAGATTACCGATCACCAGCCTATGAACTACAAACCAATTGCACAAATGATGACACGGTTTTCAATTCCTGATAAATACTGATCCTCCAGATTCTTGACGCCCCGACCCCATTACAAAAATTCACTATTTACGAATGCTGGTTAGCTCTTTCTCTGCAACGTCAATGCGAACAGTGCCCTTCTCGACAAGAATTTTTGCCAATTGATCAACCTCTTCGCCTACCGCGCCTGCCATCATGGCAATATTGTGCGAGTGCAAAGACATGTGCCCTTTTTGGATACCTGTTGTTGCAAGAGCTTTCATAGCCGCAAAGTTTTGAGCTAATCCCACCGCAGCAATAATGCAAGCTAATTCAGCTGCAGATTCGACGTTGAGAATTTTCAGGCAAGCCTTTGCCATTGGATGCAACTTCGTTGCTCCACCGATTAGGCCAACAGCCATTGGAATTTCAATCGAGCCAGCGAGATTTCCTTCTTTTGTAACCTCCCATCTGGTCAAACTTGAATAACGACCGCTACGCGAGGCATAAGCATGCGCCCCAGATTCAACTGCGCGCGTGTCATTACCTGTAGCCAAGACAACAGCGCTAATACCGTTCATGATTCCTTTGTTGTGAGTAGCAGCACGGTAAGTATCCGCCTCAGCAAAATGGTATGCCATCAACATCCCATCACGCACGTCTGTGCCGCCAATATCTTCAGCTCGCCAAACGCAACGTGCGCGAGCCAAACGATGGTCTGCCAGATTCGACAAAATGCGCAGATAAGTTCTACCGCCTGTCCATTTGGCAATATGAGGCGCTAGTTTTTCAGCCATCGTGTTCACTGCGTTTGCTCCCATAGCATCAAGCGTGTCAACAATGATGTGAGTAATTACCATAGGACCAGATTGCGTATCAATGACACGCACTTCTAATTCTCTAAACCCTCCGCCTAATTTAATAAGCATTGGGTCACACGCGTCACAAATAGTCTGAATCTCATGTTTATGCTCAAGAATTGAAATTCTTGCGTTGTAAGGATCAGAAACATTAACAAGTTGAATCTGGGCAATCATGCGCGTACCAGACATAGACGTTATGAATCCACCGTTGTCGTATGACTGACGAGCAGCGTTACAAACGGCAGCGACTACCGAAGACTCTTCCGTAGCCATGGGAACCAGCACATCCCGTCCATCGACCTTCATATTGGTCGCGATACCGACAGGTATCGTCATTGTTCCCACAAAGTTTTCGATCATGTGATTACCGATTTCTTGACCTAAATTGCCAGAGTTTGCAATTAACGTCCGCTCTTCGGCACCTAGACCCGTGATATCTGCAATCAACGCAATGCGCTCGTCGACAGTCTTTTTGTGGAATGCACTTATACGGCTTGAATAGTTAGATTTTTTCATTTAAGACTTTCATTTATGAATATCAATGCTTACCTAGGTAGGCCTCGCGAACAGTTGGATCGTTTGCTATGTCCTTCGCACTACCAGTAGTGACAACCAGTCCGTTTTTCAAAACATAAGCGCGGTCTGAGACTTTCAATGCCTGATTAGCCATTTGCTCAACCAACAAAATTGTTACGCCTGAATCTCTTACACGTTTTATTACTGCGAATATTTCTTTGACTATGAGTGGTGCTAAACCTAGCGAAGGCTCATCTAGCAGTAAGAGCTTAGGTCGAGACATAAGTGCGCGAGCTATGGCCAGCATCTGTTGTTCACCGCCGCTAAGAGTTCCGGCCTGTTGACTCTTTCTCTCTAGCAGTCTTGGAAAGGTCTCATATTGCTTTTCTAAATCTTTTGTAACTTCTGGATCGCGTGTGTGCCTTACATAGGCGCCCAAGAGCAAGTTGTCCTCAACTGACTGGTCGGCAAATACTTGGCGCCCCTCAGGTGATTGTGAAATGCCTAGCGCTACTCTTTGATGGGAGGGAGTGGCCGTTATATCTTGGCCTTGCCATCGGATTACCCCACTCTTTGGAGATTCCAAACCTGAAATGGCCTTCATCAAGGTACTTTTTCCAGCGCCGTTACCTCCAATAATAGAAACGACTTCACCGGAATTCACCTCTAAACTGATTCCACGCAACGCTTCAATGGCCCCGTAGTTAACAACCAAGTTTTCAATGCTCAACATGTCAAGCCTCTTCTTCCTCATCATCACCAAGGTAGGCTTTGATAACAGCAGCATTAGTCTGAACCGATTTGGGAGCACCTTCCGCTATTTTTTCGCCATGATCCAAGACCACGACGTGGTCGGAAACCGCCATTACTAAATCCATATGGTGCTCAATCAACATAACCGTGATGCCCAAATTAGAAATTTGGCGAATGAGATCTACCAGTTCTTTTGTCTCTTGAGGGTTCAGACCGGCTGCAGGCTCATCCAACAAAAGTAACTTCGGATGCGTTGCCAATGCTCTAGCGACCTCTAAGCGACGCTGCAAACCATAGGGCAGGCTACCAGCAGGGACGTGCGCTCGCGAATCTAATCCTACGAATCGAAGCAAAGTCATTGCTTCGATTCGCGCAGCGGCCTCCTCCGCTTTTGAACTCGGCGTGCTCAGCATGCTGGCAGTGATGCCAGAAGTGAGATGAGGGTGCAATCCAACCAATACATTTTCAAGCACCGACATATGACCAAACAATCGTAAGTTTTGAAATGTTCTGCCAATACCTAATGAACAAACATCGCTAGACGCCATCTTTGTGATGTCTTTTCCAAACAATTCAACACAGCCTCGGTCGGGCTTGACGATGCCAGACAAAATATTTAATAGCGTCGTCTTACCTGCACCGTTGGGTCCAATCAAAGAATGTATGTGCCCTGGCCGTAAAGTTAGGCTCACATCGTTTATTGGTATCACACCACCATAGGCCTTAAATAAACCTTTTACTTGAAGAATGACCGCATCAGAATTTCTATCTAATGGGTATTTACACTTCCAATTTTCTTTGGGAACCCTAATCTCGGGGACCGTTCCAGCCAATCCGAATTTACGCATCACCTTTTGAAGAGCACCAGCAAGCCCTTGAGGCATGGCGTACAAAGCGAACAACAACAGCGCACCATATGTGAAATGCTGCAATTCCGGCCAACGTGCCAAAAAAGCATCTAACAAAGTTAAAGTAGTAGCGCATAGAACTGGTCCCCAAACCGAAGGCCCACCAAACAAAACAATAAGTAATAAGAAAATTGATAACCGGAAATTAATGAAATCCGAATTAATGTACTGATTCTGCTGAGCCATAAAGGCGCCAGCAAGACCACATGTCACAGCGCTGATGACAAAGGCAAGAACCTTAAAGCGATAAACATTAATTCCAACACTTTCCGCTGCAACCTCAGATGATTGAACAGCCATCATGGCTCGCCCAAACTTCCCGTGCAAAAGATTTGTGATGAGAAAGTGCGTCAGGAATGCAAAGGCTAGTATGAGCCAAGCCCATTCACGAATATCCAGCATCTGACCGCCAAATGATGGTGGCACTACTCCGTATATGCCAGCTTGGCCTCCGAATGGTTCTTGCCACTCGGTCACAATTTTTTCCACCACGATTCCAAAACCAATGGTGACCATTGCCAATGAAGGGCCCTTTACACGTAGGGACGGAAAAGCGATCAACAGACCAAACAATGCTGCCACTACGGCTGAAGCAATCAGAGCCAACCACGGATTCCAACCGGCTTGCGCAGTCAACAGCGCTGCCGTGTATGCACCTGCAGCAAATAAGCCTGCATGACCTAAAGACTTTTGGCCACTCCACCCTACCAATACATTCAGACCAGCAGCGGCAATGTAATAGAGGCCGGCAGTGAAAATTATCTTTAAATAGAACTCATTTTCTAACAGCGCTGGCACGATAGCGGCCAACGAAATAACCAATAGAGAAATGAAGCGGATGTTCTTCAAGGTCAAACCTTCTCTATTGTCTTGCGGCCAAAAAGTCCTTCCGGCTTGAACATCAGAACTAAGATGATCAAGATAAACAATGTGATCTCTCGCATCTCAGCCCGCCAAAGCCCAATCAAGGCCTCCAAGCAACCAAGCAAAATACCACCAGCAATACAGCCCCTTGGGCTGGAGAGACCACCAACAATAGCCGCTGAAAAAGCTTTAAGCGCAATATTCAGACCCATGAAAACAGAAGCAGTCGTGATCGGAGCAATTAGTAGTCCAGCCAATCCCGCCAAGCCAGATGACATGACAAAAGCGAGAACCACGATGGCTGCCACGTTTATTCCCATCAGAGCAGCAGCCTGTTGATTGGTAGCAACTGCGCGCACAGCTTTACCAATCTTTGTTTTTCTCAAC
>Ga0209355_1001897_pt1 | contig 11758 bp, 13 predicted proteins | sample LauGreSBDMM110SN_3_FD_187563 | JGI IMG/M metagenome (GOLD analysis project Ga0209355, IMG submission 187563) | Freshwater lake microbial communities from Lake Michigan, USA - Sp13.BD.MM110.SN (SPAdes) (version 2) | ecosystem: Environmental > Aquatic > Freshwater > Lake | place: Lake Michigan...
AATAATTTTATATGTAAATTAAATTTGTATAAACATGTAATGCCATTATTGATAAACAATAATTATAAGATATGTTTAGGAATAATTTTAGATAATTATAGTAATATTTTTAAATATATATATAAATTGGACTATAAACTACATAGTATTGCTTGTTATAATAATACAAAATTTATGGGCAACTTTATAATTAATATTAATTCTAATACTTTAGAGAAATCTGTGCCTGTAAATTTTAAAGTGTATGCCTGCATTGCACAAGATATTTATAAATTATATATATTAGAAAATAATAAAGAAGTATTTTATGATTTTGCTTTAATTGATACTTATAAAACTAGTGTTTTTATGAATAGTTTATTTAGAAATATTAGGGAAAATAAAAATTTAGATTTATTAGAAGAAAGTGATTCTGAAGATGAGTTTGAAAATACTGACATAACTAAATATGTAAATTTAGTTAAATCACATATTATTGAATGTATTTATAATAAAAAATTTAAAAAATGGATTCCAATTAATTTAGCAATTAATAATACTATTATTAATATTAATAATATTAATTTTATTATAAAAAAAAATAAAATATTTATTTAGTATATAAAAAGAATGTTGGAGACCTTACAAAACGAAATTGTTCAAGTTGGTGGTGATATGAATTTTTCAGAGCTTCAAGGTGGTAGACGTAGAAGACGCAGAAGAAGAAGAAGTCTTACTGGTGGCCGTCGTACTCGTCGCCAGCAGCAGGGTGGAAGAAGAAGAACGCGTAGACATTAAATAATATAAAAATTTTTACTTATTTTATTTTAGTATAGTATACTGAAATAAAATGATAGGTGGATTTACATATAAAAATATGTTTGTAAGCAGAAGTAAAAGCAAAAGTAAAAGTAAAAGCAAAAGTAAAAGCAAAAGTAAGACAAAAAAAAATTATAAATCAAAAAAAATTAGTAAATCTAAAAAGAGAAGTTTTTTATATATGTTATAAACAAACCAAAAATATAAATAATGAGTATACTATACTATACAACACTATACAGCAGTATACAACATTAAAATGAGTACAATGTTAAAAGACTAATATACAAAAACACAATTCCTATAAAATATATATTATTTAGTGAAAAATTATTTAGTAAAAAATTTGATACTAATAAAGTTGATACTAATATTAGTGCATCAACAAATAATATTTTTTTTCCATATTCTTTTGCATATTTTTTGAAGAATTCCAATACTCTACTGCTTTTAGTATTAATAGAATTTAAAAATACTCCAAAAGAAATATCATGTATTAGTCCAATAATAACAACACACAAAAGTTGTAAGTATAAATTAGATGTAAATAATGTGGCTAAATAACCTCCTATTATTGCGGATGTTATATCCATAGTATAAGCACCAACTGTAAATTCATTATACCATTGCCTAATAGTTTTTCTAGTTAGTGCAGTAAAATAGATTAAAAATAATGTTACACTTTCTACAATTATAGCTCCAACTGTTAATGTATATATAGTATGATTATTCATTAATATATATTCAATATATATTCAATATATTATTATTATAATTATTATTATTATTATTATTATTATTATTATTATTATTATAATTATTATTATTATTATTAGTTTATTGTAATTAAACACTTATTTATTGTTTCACTACTAGCATTGTTAGCGCTAGTAGTGTTAATTAAACCCTTTTTTTTACGAGTAGTTGGTAATAAAATATTCCAATAGTTTGTATTATTTTCTAACATTTCTTGCGTCACTTCTAATAATGTAGTAGTTTCATTTTTTGGGGCTAGTGTCTTTAATTGGTTAATATAGTCACAATATTTTTTATTATTTGAACGAACTATTTTATAATTTTTTTCATTATAAAATGCACGCCGTTTATTAAATTGATTTAAAAATACTTCATGGTTATCTATTAAATCAATTACTAATGGGTTTGTGTGTTTTTCTCTCAAAATGCGGCCAACAGCTTGAATAATATCGGATTTTGGGCTTGCTAAAAATAGACTAGTTAGCGATTTAATATCAAGTGCTTCCGCGGCCATACTATATGTTGCCAATATGATTTGTTTTGATTCGCTTTTTTTCAATTCTTCCGTTTTCATTCCGCCAATATAATAACCAACAGAAGCAACTTTTTTATGATTTAGTGCTTGAAATAAATAATTTAATAGATTTTTTGTTTGCGCCAATACTATAAATTGTTGATTTGGATTAATAAATAGTTCGCTTTCCAATATATATACTATAAAATCACTTCGACTATTAAAATTAGAAACTTTACTTACCATTGTTGTATATTTAACATTTCCTCTATAATCTCGCTCAACTTCATTATATTCATTATCATTGTCAACTATAAAATCAATTGCTTTTACTAACACATTATCTTGCGAACTATTTTTGGGTGGCTTATAGCATATTTCCCCTAAATGCATTTTAAATAATTTTGTTAGTCCGTCTTTTCTATCCATTGTAGCACTTAGCCCAAGACCATATAATGTATTACATTTTTTTAAGCAATTGCTAAACACTTCACTAGACATATGATGACAATTACTAACAATTGGACCACATCTTATTTGTATAGTGTCACCAGTCACTATATTCGCTAATATATAATTATGATTATCGGCAACTTCAATATCATATACGTCACTACTATCTTCACTTAATATAAATTCTTGTTTTACCACTTCTAATAAAACCACTTCTTTAGAACTACCGCTTTTGCTAAGAACACGCGACCCACTATTTAATTTATGGGCTTCTACATAGTCGTTGGGTGTTAAAATTTTATGATTTAATGTACATTCAATAGTACATTCAAAAGTGTTATGTTCATTATTTAATGTTAATTTTACAAACTGGTTGCTCTTTTTCTTCCAAGCATATGTAAGTGGTTTATATTCAAAAGTCTTTGATGTTCTATTATAACTGCGAATATTTAAGGGTCTGTTTTGTTTCCATAATTTATAGAGATTTGAAATTTTTACACAGCCTCCACTAGTATAAATTAATGTAGACCCTTTAAAGCATTCATCATATACACTTAGTCCAAAACTGTCAAATAATGTATCGGGATAACTTTTCATACTCACAGACTGAATCATTGCTAACACAATGTCTTTATTTTCTATGTCAATAATAGGGCCTTGTATTAATCCAATTTTGGCATTTGGTAAATATTGTGTTATTCTCTCAATCCATTGATCCTTTAGGAAAGACTTATGAACAAAAATAATTGTTTTTTTGCACAATACTTCAATAATTTTAAGCCCTAAAACTGTTTTTCCTGCACCAGTCCATAATTCGATAAGTGCTGAACCATTACCTTTATTATTTTTTTCTTCTGTAGTAAAATCAATAGCTTTTAAATATTCATTTAAAACTTTTAGCTGATAATCTCTCAAAACACCATTAAATTTAATATTAATGGTTGTACCATAACTAATTTTTATAGTTTTTGGAAACCCAAACATGTTTATGCCCCAATAACGAGGTACATATATTTTTTTTTCTGACTCTTGATATGCTGGGAAAGATTTAGTTTCTGTTAATGAATTAACACTAACAGGTTTTAATGTTAGTTCATCTTTAATAAAATCAATAATTTTAGTAGTTAAACATACTTTATAAATAGAATATCCTTTATTTCCCAAATAACAATTTATTAAGTCATTACTTTTTAACTTGTCTATTATGTCAACTATTTCTATATAATTAGTTCTGTTTTTTGGACTTATTTTTTTCAACATAATATTATAATTATTGATTAAAATATTTTATTAATATTTTCAATTTTTAATAAAATATTTAATTAGTATATAATGAATTTAGTAAATTATTTCAAAAATGAAGTGCTAGAACTAAAAAAAATTACACCTTATGAATTGGTCTTTATTATAGTGTTAATATTATATTTAATAAGTAATATTTCAACGCCATATGATTTAGCACCTCAAGTAAATAATGCATATATGTATATATCTTTATTTGCTATTACTATTTTACTTTTATTAAATAGTAATCCATTAATTGCAATTTTATTTGCATTTGTAGCTATAATATTTTTACAGCGATCAAAAAAGACAGACCATAGCGTTATGGCACCAAGCACTAGCAATAAAACAGCTGCTATGACTAATATGAATACAGATTTAACTATTAAATCTTTAGAAGAAGAAATGGTAGGACAAATTGATAGACAACCTGATAATATTAGTAGTCTAAGTACGTATAATCCGGTAATGTGTAATTATCACAATGCTTCAGATGTCAACTAAACATAATTAAGATTGCTAATCTTAATACTCTTGCTAATCTTAATACTCTTGCTAATCTTAATACTCTTGCTAATCTTAATACTCTTGCTAATCTTAATACTCTTTTACTAATGTTTAGTATTAAATATTATTTAATACTATTTAATATTATTTAATACTTAAACATTATTAGGCATTATTCTACTTGCTATAACTTTTTTGGGATATGTAACAAATAGTAGATGTCCAACTAAATAAGCAAGTGCTAAAAAAATAATTCCAACTACTACTTGCAAACCTACATTTCCAACTATGTTATTTGGAGATAAAATGCTATTTACTTCTTTTAATACTTCAAGACTAGTACTGTCTACTTTATCAATATTATTATTTGAAGATTCAATAAGTACATTATTTTCATCAACCGGGTTACATTTTATATATATGTTGTCTTGTGCATTATTGTATGTTCTTATTGTCCAATCTGCATTACTATGTATTTCTGTCCATGTTTTCATATCTTCTATTGATAGTCCAAGAACTTCACTTGTAAAATTTGAATTTTTTAATAATTGTTTTAGTGACAAATCTTTACTAAATGTTGCTCTAGTTCTTAACTTATTTTTATAAAAAGCTCCTACGGAATCAGTTTTTTTATTAGTTATATTATCACGCTTTATTTCTAACACTTTTGGATCCGATGTTCCCATACCACGTTCAATAAAACTGATAAATTCTAGCCACTCTTTATTGTTTTTTTCTAATACTTGAGTTGTCATTATTATTTTATTACTTTATTATTTTATTATTTTATTACTTTATTATTTTATAATTTTATTACTTTATTATTTTATAATTTTATTATTTTATAATTTTATCATGGGTGAGTTTACATTAACAATTATTGGTTTAGATAAAGATAAAATAGAAGATAAGTACACTAATACTTTAAAATTGTTAATCTTTATGCTATATTATGCATATTTTAAACAAATGTATGGAAACCCGATAAATGAACACCTATTTGACCAAATAGATAGTCTAGAAGATTCTCCGTCATTTAATATTACAATATTAAAAATATTAAAAGGATTATCTGATAGTTCACATGGTAGCAAAGAAATGATATCAGCATTAGCAAAAAGCATACTAGATGCTCTAACTCAAAACTTGGATTTTGGTGAAATAATAGATAAATTTAAAAAATACTTAGATTTGTATATAACAGAAGAGGCCGATAAAATTAAATATGAAGAAGATAAAATAAAATTTACTCAAAATATAAATTTTGAAGAATATAATTATATTATATTAGCATTAGCAAGTATTAATTATTATATTGATACTGAAAATAACTATTTACTATCCAAATTACGATGTTATAGTAGTATTGAAAAAAATTATGCTTTTGAAAAGGGGCTACTTCCCGATATAGATAAAACAGTGACATTGGCGCTTACTCCTCCTCCTCTTCCTCATCCTTCTAGTACTAGTACTACTGCTAGTGCTAGTGCTAGTGCTACTGCTAGTGCTATATTTGATACTGATAAGCCATATACAAAAGCCAATGCAGATAAATTGGCTTCTAATGTTGGGTTTATGCAAGGTTTTATTGACGCTTTAAACACGAAGAACTTTGATGGATATCTTAGTGATTTTATTACATACTTAAAACTTGCTAAATATATAATAACTGATCCTGATAAGAAGTTAGATGATTTAGAAGACTATTACGATGGTTCCGAAGAGTATCTTACTAAAGCTAGAATCTATGCCGAAGAATTAGAAAGCAAATTTAAAGATACAGATATAATCAACGAAGAAAATTTTAACGAAGAAAATTTTAACAAAAGACATAAAGCAGCCGCTATTATGTTTGTAGTTAATGGTGAAAATATGAAGGATCATGAAGACGCAGAAAAAACAATGTTTACTAGTTTAACAACAGATAAGATTGATATTAATACAGTTAACAAAATAAAAATAGAATTTAAAATACCCAGTATTAAAATTGATACAGAAATAGAAGCATACGGATATACACCAAAAGAAGTTGATCGTGGTGGGGGTGGAGACTGTTTTTACTTTTCTGTTTGGGGTTGCCTAATAGACTTAGGAAAATCAGATTATGATAATATTACTGCAAAGTTGAAAGCTTTGGGTGATAGTATGAAAAAAGGTTATGTTAACTTTGAAGATACATTTACAAATATAACTGTTGATGCTTATATTAAGGCAAAAAGTGTAGCCGGTAATTCTATTCATAAAGAATATAATGATTGCAGAAATAACTTCAATATTAATATTAGAAAATTAATAGCTTTGTGTTTGTTAATAGATACATATTGGTATGAGGCTATTAGTCCAATTCCAATGAAAACTTTATTAGATACCATGACTCCACAGTATATTGATGTAATTAAACAAAAATTAAAAGATGAAGGTAAAGATCCGGATCTTCCGGATAATACTATAAAGCTTATTCCTTTTAAAAATAATGAACATAATATTATCTTATCAAATACGGCATTACTACCTACTATATTGACAGATGAAATAAAAGTTCTTGTACTTAAAGTATTGTTGTCTATGTGTGATGTTATTTTGGATGTTTATGGCGCGAGTGTGGCAATTCTAAAATTGCCAAGTAAAGTAGAAGATACTTTCTACATTTATGTAAGAAATATAGATAACATGCATTATCGCGAAATAAAAACTGAAGATGGTAAAGAAAAGCGCACATTTATACGAACGGGATCGTATGACGAATACTCCCCAAACAATTTATGGAAATTACAGTAAAATTACAAGTATTATATTTACAGGATTCACATAATTTATTTTATTTATTTTATTTATTTTATTTATTTTATTTATTTTAATAAAATAAATTACATATATATTATGTCATCTACAAGAAACAAAAATAGTCAAATAAATTATAATTTAGAAAAATCTTATAAAGAGAAAATTTTGAATGAAACCTTTTATATTCATTCATCTAACGGAAGACCTATAAGTGATTGTATTCCATCTCTAGGATATATGCCAAGCCATATATCTAGAGATGCATTAGCAAATAATGCAATTGATATTGAATCACAATTGCGAGGAATAGGTTCAACAAACTTAGAGAGTGCTTGTGATGTTGTTGTTCCTAGTATTAGAACCATTGAATTTAAAGAATTTTTTGATAGACCCCAACAAATAATTATGCCATATCCATTAGTATATGAAAACTATCAACGCCCCGTTTTACATTAACATTTTGGTGTCATAACTTGATAAAAAATTTATTATAATAAGTAAAAATTATAATAAATTGTAACCAAATTTTTAGAAATTCGCATTTTTAGAAATCCAAAATTTTTAGAAATTCGCATTTTTTGTTCATAATTTTTTAGCATGGTAATAAATAAAATAATAGTATGTTAAATTTTGTAATGTTATATCATAAGACTAATCCATTTCGCTAATTGTGTGCATATTTTCAAAAATATATTTTCAGAATTTTTTTGAAAATGGACATTTATAAATGTCCAATTTTATAATGTTTTCACTTTTAAGACCGAAAAATGCGAAAAATGACTTTAGACCATAAAGGTTTAAAAATAAAAAAAGTGAAAAAAAACTGTGTGCATAAATTTTTATGTTTTTTCAAAATAATTTAGGAACTTTTTTTGTAAGTATTTTATACTTACAAAATGTTGACAAAAAAGTTCCAAAAAAGTTCCAAAAATTATTGTTGTATTATTTGTGACTATAATACGAGCAGAAGCAGTCAATATGAGCGCCATTTATTAACACGTAAACATGCAATACTTACACAATCACATAATTTCGACAAAAAAGGTTCCAAATTAATCTTTGTCTGTGAATGCGGTAAAAATTATAAATATAGACAAAGTTTACATACACATAAAAAAAACTGTACATTTTTAACACCAACAAATATACTTGATATAAGTGAAAATCAAATAAATTTATCAAATGAACTAATATTTGAAGTAGTAAAGAAACAACAAGACCAAATTATAGAATTAACAAATACAATTAAAGAACTAATACCCAAATTGGGGAATACAACAATAACAACAAATAACCATAAGTTTAATATTCAAGTATTTTTAAATGAGAAGTGTAAACATGCTATAAATATGCGAGATTTTATTAGGTCAATTGAAGTAAGTTTACTTCAATTAGATTATACAAAACAAAATGGATTAGTAAATGGATTAAGCAATGTAATAATAGAAAATATGAACAAGCTTGGTTTATATCAACGTCCAATTCATTGCACTGATATAAAACGAGAAATATTATATATTAAAGAAAATGATGAATGGGAAAAAGATGTAAATAAAGATAGAATAAAAACAGTAATAAAAGAGGTATCAACAAAACAATTTTCAGCATTGTGCAACTGGACAAAAGAAAATCCCGATTTTCTTAATAATGAGTCAAAGCAAAATTATTATACTCATGCTTTGGTTGCTATTGCAAATAATAAAGAACACAATGAAGAAAAAATAATTAAAAAGGTGTGTTCAAATAGTTATATTAAAGACTAACAAATACATAAATCTCGTCAAAATATTTTTTAGTAATACACATATTTGTGTTTTCGGTTTTAGCTTTAATATAATTACATAAGCATTTATGAAATATATCAAAATTGTTATAGCAAAATAGTAGTTGAAATAATGCTATATCATTTTCAATGAAAAAAGCCAGACTACTATTTTTGTATTTTTCTTTTAATGCTATTAATAATTCAACAATTTCATTATAATCTTTTAAAAAAAAATATAAAGCTTCAATATTTTTTGTTATTATAAAATCGTCAAATTTTGTCATATTTAAAGCTTGCAATAATTGCGTTTGATAACATAAATTACAACAATCATCTTCTTCGTCTTCTAATAATTTATATGTACATATAAAGTCACTATTGTAATTTATATTTTTTAAATTGTCAAAAAAACTACTATTACTTGTAGCCATACTAACTAATGATGCTAGTTATAGTTAATTAATTACTATTTATTTAATTGCTATTTATTATATAATATTTATTATATATTATGTCAACACTATTGCAACAAAATGAAATAAATGAAATAAATGAAAAACATAAAGCCGAATTTGAAGATGCATATCAGCATATGGTTGCATTAATTAATGTAGTGATAGGAAAGACATCTCGTGCAAGGTTTGCGGTAGATTCCGTGAGAGGGACAGATCAAGCATTACAAGAAGTTGTAGACGCATTAAAACTGGCGGAACAAGCAATAAGAGAAGGAGAGGTTGGATTAGCCAGAATGATTATGTCACAAACTAAAGTTTATGATACAATAAAAGCTGGATTTGCCCTTGCACAGGATGCAGAAAAAGAAGATTGGACACACTATTGGAACTCTAAGGAAGAGTTTATTAATAAACAGGTGCTTGAGCGCGCAAAAAATGCAACTATAAATCTAGAGGTTGAAAGAAGAAAGACCAATGAGTTAAGAAGAAGAATTACTAGAATAATTGAATATCCAATCCGCGTACTCGAAGTAAATGAACTAATGGATACAACCAAAAGAGAAACAGAAAATTTTGATAAGTTATATGCAGACTATATAAATGCATGTAGAATTCTTGGAAAAATACCAAAACCTATACCTGAAGATTATATATGTCCATTAAGTAATGAAATTATGATTAATCCTGTAAGTGCAGAACCTATCCGTACATATGAAGAAGCATATATTAAGAAATGGCTTTTAACTAATAATAGCGATCCTTTTACAAGAAGATTTATTGAAGCTTCTATGTTTGTCCCCAACACAGTTATAAAAAATGATATTGCTCACTTTTACGATGATCTAATAACAGATATTGGTGATAGCATCCTTGCTAGTGGCAAAAAATTACCTCGTCTATTTAGAAAAGTCAAAAGCAAACAAACAAAAAGAAGAAAAGTTAAACAAACAAAAAGCAAACGTTATAAAAGACGTCGCTAATTTCTTTTTCTTTTTCTTTTTTCTTTATATTTAATATTTAATATATATATGTATGAGTAGAATTAGACAATTATTTCCAAAAATTCAAAATGCACTGTTTAGTAGATCTAGAAAGAATAAAGGGAGTAGATCTAAAACGAAGAAAGATAATAGTGTAGACTATATTAAACATATATGTCTATATAATCTTGGAGAGTACTTTGAAAATACCACAGATAAGACATTTGAAGATATACTCCCAAAAGATTGAAAAGTAATATCAGAAATAAATGATAGAGATTATATATACAATAAAAATATATACTATTTTTCATCAGAAGAGGTTAAAGAAGTAGCAGATAGAAGCAGACGTCGTTTTAAAATATTACATACAGAGTATAATAAAATACTTAGTAATTGAAAAAAATAGTATTTGGCCTTATTCAACAGAAAAAGTTACTATGGACATGATAAGACGTGACACAGATAAAGAGGATGAAATTGAAAACTATATCAAAAATTTACAAGATAGGGTTAAGAAAGATAATGTGTATTCTGTTGGTGGAAGAATATATTTTAAAAAAAGAAGAAAAGTTAAACAAACAAAAAGAAGACGTTATAAAAATAAGTATTCTAAAAGGCGTTGCTAATTTAATTTTTTTTTTCTTTAAATTAATATTACTTATTAGATAAGTAATACTAATTATTATTGTTTATTTTTTATTTAATGCTTACTATCTTGATTACGAGCAAATTCGCGCGCGCTCATACCTCCGCGCTGCCATCCTTTCATTGCATCATCCTCTATTATATATGCGCTATTAGTCAGTGTTTGTTTTACATTGTCCAATAAAGGATAATTAGCATTATTGTTAAAGCATTGTTCCATAGTATTGTTAATAGTTTTTTTATTAATGTCATTGTGTCCTGTTTTTAATTGAAACTCTGTTTCAATATCGCCTAAACCTTTACCTAAATATGGGACAGTTAAAAATGGTCGCGGATTTAATGTTAATTTACAAGCCGGACGAGTAATATGTGTAAATTTTAATTCATTATTGGCCTCAATCGCACATCCTTTAATACCTCCTTCGTGTGAACCATTATAAAATACATTTGGTTGGTTTAAAGCAAAATCTTGTGCTTTTGACATGGGACAGGCTGGATAATAATTTTCTAAATTATAGTTAGCATTATTGATGTTTTGAATATTTCGTTGGTCAATTGCAGGATTATCATTACCAATTCTAGACATTGCATCAAACGAATATGGATAAGCAGTAGTTGTAGTCATTATATATTAATTTAATATATTAAATTAATATAATATTTTTATTAAAGTATACTAATTGTTTAAAAAATGTAATAAATAAAATGTAATAAATAAAATGTAATAAATAAAATGTAATAAATAAAATGTAATAAATAAAATGTAATAAATAAAATGTAATATTAATTATGACATAATATGCCTAGGCATATT
>Ga0209355_1001898_pt1 | contig 11755 bp, 11 predicted proteins | sample LauGreSBDMM110SN_3_FD_187563 | JGI IMG/M metagenome (GOLD analysis project Ga0209355, IMG submission 187563) | Freshwater lake microbial communities from Lake Michigan, USA - Sp13.BD.MM110.SN (SPAdes) (version 2) | ecosystem: Environmental > Aquatic > Freshwater > Lake | place: Lake Michigan...
ATCTCCTTCGCCAATGCGTTTATAGTCTTTGGCTGTAGGCAGGATTTTATAACTTTTTCCATCCGTTAACACAAAACAACTCAATTCGATGCCGTCTAGAAATTCTTCGATCACCACTTTTGAACTGGCTGCACCAAATTTTTCGTTCACCAACATCAGGCGCAATTCGGCTTGGGCTTCTTTCAAATCTTGAAGAATTAATACGCCTTTTCCGGCCGCCAATCCATCAGCTTTGAGCACATAGGGCGGCTGTAAAGTTTCCAAAAATTGACAACCTGCTTCTACCGTTTCTTTGGTGAAACTCGCATAGGCTGCAGTTGGGATCTGGTGACGCACCAAAAATTCTTTGGCAAATTCTTTACTGCCTTCCAATTGTGCACCCACTTTGGAGGGGCCAATAACCGGAATTGCAGCCAACAATTCATCTGCTTTAAAAAAATCATAAATTCCTTTCACTAATGGATCTTCGGGTCCCACCACTACCAAATCTATTTTTTCCTGAAGCACCGTGTTTTTTACGGCTTCAAAATCGGTTGGGTTGAGCGATAAATTGGTAGCAATCGCAGCGGTTCCGGCGTTTCCTGGAGCCACAAAAAGTTGATCGCACAACCGCGATTGAAGCATTTTCCAGGCCAAAGCATGTTCTCTTCCTCCTGATCCTAACAATAAAATTCTCATGGGTATGTGGGTTTGAAATCTGCCGCAAAAATAACGGCTTTTGGTCAATAAAATCAAAAAAAAGTAGCCGCCATACTAATCCTACTACATTAATACTATTTTTGGTAAAAATTTACCTGTGTTGAAGCTGTTTGACCTTTCCTTGCAACTCAATGGCTATCCTTTGCGATGGGCCAAACAACAGCTCAATTCCCTGATTCGCCTTTCTGCAACCAATTTTGAGCAACAGCTGGAACAGCAAAAAAAAGCACTTCTGGATTTTCATTTGCAACACAATTCTTTTTATCAAAAAAAAATGGGGGACCGCCAAGATCTTGCTTGGGAAGATTTGCCCATTCTACAAAAACGAGATTACCAAGTACCCTTAACCGATCGTTTTTCTGCTGGTTATTCGGAGAAAAATTGTTACCTCAACAAAACCTCAGGCTCCAGCGGAGATCCCATGGTCTTTGCCAAAGACAAAGGGTGTCATGCATTGATTTGGGCCAACATCATGCGCAAATTTGCATGGCACGGCATCGATTTTAATCATTCCTTTCAAGCGCGTTTTTATGGAATGCCCATGGCGTTCTGGCCACAAAAAATGTTGCGAATTAAAGATTTTCTGAGTCATCGCTACCGGATGAATATTTTTGATTTATCGAATGAAGGATTGGATAAAATCGTGCTGCAATTTGCAAGTAAACGCTTTGATTACATCAACGGCTATACCAGCGCCATTGTATTGTTGGCCAAACAGTTGGAAGCCAAGAATATTATACTCCAAACCCTTTGTCCCAGTTTAAAATGCTGTGTAGTCACCTCCGAAATGCTGTTTGAATCGGATAGAATTCTCCTAGAGAAAACACTGGGTGTGCCTGTTATTAACGAATATGGCGCCTCTGAAGTTGATTTAATTGCGTTTCAAAACCAAGAAGGCGAATGGCTCGTAAATGCCGAAACTTGCTTGGTCGAAATTGTCGATGAACAAGGACATGTTTTGCCCTATGGTCAAGAAGGCCGAATAATTGTAACCCAATTGTACAACAAAGCCATGCCGTTTATACGCTATGAAGTAGGCGACTACGGAGTATTAAACCCAAGCAGTACAACGCAAAAACCAATCTTGCAAAAACTCGTTGGACGCACCAATGACATTATTCAATTGCCTAGCGGCAAACGGGCGGCTGGCATGGCGTTTTATTCGATAACCAAAGCCTTATTTGACGACCAAACGGCTGTAAAAGAATTTGTAATCAAACAAACCAAATTGGATACCTTTGAAATTGAATACGTGAGTGAAATCGCGTTTACAGCTATCCAAAAACAACATATTTATCAGGTAATCAGCGACTTTTTGGAGCCCAATTTGCGCCTCGAATTTATTCAAAAATCCAGCTGCAGCCGAACTGCCCAAGGCAAGCTCAAACAATTTATTTCGCTAGTGAATTAAGTCTATGAAAATAACCCTCGTTGCCGGTGCACGGCCCAATTTTATTAAAATCGCTCCGCTCATTGCGGCCATAGAAAACGAAAAAAAATCTGGTACTGACCTCAGTTATCGGTTGATACACACCGGCCAACATTATGATGCCAACCTCAGCGCCACTTTTTTTGACGAATTGGGAATTCCCGAACCGCAGGTGAATTTTGAGGTGAAAAGCGGAACACAAGCTGCCCAAACCGGAGCCATTATGGTAGCGTTTGAACACGAATTAGAAACCAATCCAACCGATTTGGTGTTGGTGGTTGGCGATGTCAATTCGACTATGGCCTGTGCGATTGTGGCCAAAAAAGCCGGTGTACAAGTAGCGCATGTGGAAGCAGGAATTCGGTCGGGAGATTGGAGTATGCCCGAAGAAATTAACCGCGTGGTAACCGACAGTCTCACCGATTATTTTTTTACTACTTCCGAACAAGCCGGAGAAAACTTACGCAAACAAGGGGTGTCTGATGAAAAAATTCACTTTGTGGGCAACGTCATGATTGACACCTTGCTCCAGAATCTTCCCCGTTTTAAACAACCGGATTTTTGGAATTCTCTTGAATTATCCCCCAAAAACTATGTTGTGCTCACCTTGCACAGGCCTTCAAACGTGGATAATTTGGATCATTTAGTAAAACTACTAATAGGAATTGACGCCTTGGCTGGCAACAAAAAAATAATTTTCCCCATACATCCGCGTACCCAAGCCATTTTGGCCCAAGCGCAGTTGGATTTGCCCAATATTCTTTTTGTGGAGCCGCAAGGGTATTTGTCTTTCTTGTATTTGGTACAAAATAGCTATGCCGTGATTACCGATTCGGGCGGGCTCTCAGAAGAAACTACCGTGTTGGGCATTCCTTGTTTTACCTTACGAACCACAACCGAACGTCCCGAAACCCAAACCATTGGCACCAATACCTTGGTGGGTGATTCGGTCGAAAACTTGACCAACCATTTTCAGGCCTTTAGACAAAATGGAATGCCCACAAGAGGCATCCCCGACTTGTGGGACGGCAAGGCCAGCTCCCGCATCATTCGGGTACTAATTGATTCTTTTTTGAACTAATCTCGCTTCGTTAATGAAAGAATCCATCGCTATAATTTCCAACTATTACCCGCCCGAAAAAGGCGCAGCGGCCAATCGCATCGAACAACTGGCGTTGCAACTGCAGGCGCAAGGCTATGCGGTACACGTAATTTGTCCGCTAGGAAATTACCCATATGGAAAATTGTTTCCAGCCTACAAAGGCAAAGTATATGCCAGAGAAAACCAAAACGGCATTGTGATTTCGCACTTGTGGATTTTTCCAAGTGTGAGCAAAAACAAACTGATTCGCTTATTTTCGGTGCTCTCTTTTGTATTGAGTTTGCTGGGTTACCTCAGCTTCAAAAAAACACCGCATAAAGTGATTGTGCAGTCGCCGCCGTTGTTGTTGTCTTTTGTTTCGGTGGCCTTGCTGCAATTGAAAAAGAAAAAAATTATCCTAAATGTTTCCGATTTGTGGCCACTTGCTGCAATCGAATTGCAAGCGCTTAAACCCAATTCTACTTCGCATCGTTTTGCTCAACAAATGGAGCGTTACATCTACCAAAAAGCAACTGTAATTTTGGGGCAATCCACAGAAATCTTAACGCACATACGCACCTTCGTTCCCCAAAAACCAATGTATTTGTACCGCAATTATCCGAATCATGGCCCACAAAATTTCAATCCAAAAATCCAAAATAGGCAAAAAATAAAACTCTTTTATGCGGGTTTATTGGGCGTGGCGCAAGGCGTGTTAGAGCTGTGTCAAAAACTAGAATTACCCGCCAATATGGAGCTGCATTTGTATGGTGACGGGGCCGAGAAAGCAGCAATAGAAAAACTACTCCGCTCAGCCAACTATGCCAATTGGCATTTTCACGGCATGCTCGAACGCCACGAATTGCATCAACAACTGCAATCCTGTGACATCGCACTCATTCCCTTAAAAACTAGAATTTATGGTTCGGTGCCTTCCAAAATCTTTGAATACAGCGCACTGGGATTTCCGGCACTTTACTTTGGTGGTGGCGAAGGTGGCGATATTATTATAGAACAGCGATTGGGTTGGGTAGCTCCTGTAGGTGATTATGCGGCTGTTAACAAAAAATTGGTGGAGATTTCCGCGCTACAGCCAACTGAATTGACTAAACTTAAACAGGCTGTTTATGCCACGGCAACGGCCGAATTTGATGTGGAAAAACAACTGAAATCCTTGTGTGCAAAGGGTGTGTTTTAGTAGGCTTTTTCTTCGCCTTTAAAGATGTTAATCACCGTTTGGGCTATGATTTTTAGATCTAAAATCAACGACCAATTCTCGATGTAAAACACGTCATATTTGATGCGATTAATCATGTCTTCGTCGGTTTCTATTTCGCCACGAAATCCACGCACTTGAGCCAAACCAGTTATGCCTGGCTTTACATAGTGGCGCACCATGTATTTTTTTATTTTATTTCCGTAGGCCTTGTTTTGCGACCACAAGTGCGGTCTTGGCCCAACTACCGACATGTCACCCAAGAGTACATTGAGAAACTGCGGCATTTCGTCTATACTTGTTTTGCGAATAAAGCGACCTATTCTGGTTACGCGAGGGTCGTTTTTTGAGGCTTCACTTTCGGTAGTTTTATTAATTTTCATGGACCGAAACTTGAAACAAAAGAATTCTTTTTCGTCTATTCCAGGACGGCCTTGTTTGAAAAATAGTGGGCCTCTCGATTCTAATTTGATTAAGATTGCCATAACGGGAACCAACCACGACAATAGAAATAATATCACAAACAAAGAAAACACAATATCAAAAAAGCGCTTAAAAATTTTGGTAATGGGGTCGTGTAGGAGCGTTTTTTGGAGTGATAATATGGGGAAGAATTCGTAGTAATCAATCTTTAAGTTCTTGGAAAAAATATCTTTGCTATCGGGAATAAACTTAATTGTTTTTCTGTAGTCGTCGGCAAACTCAACCAGGTCTTTCAATTGGTCGTTGGTGATTTCGTTGAGTGAACAATAAATTTCATCAACTTTATTGACCAACACAAACTCTTTGAGCTGGGCTAATTTACCAGTAATTGACGAATTGGTTTTTTTGTCAGAAAAATAACCCAAGAAACGATAGCCATAATCGTTGCGGTTTTCAAATACTTCTTTCAATTTAATGGCTTCGGGAGTATACCCAATAATCACCGCGTTTCGATAATTGCTTCCGGTAGCTAATCGGTATTTTTTAAGGTAATAAAACAAGACGTACTTAAATCCGCTGATCAAGATAAAACTACAGCTCATGAAGATCGCAATCGCTCGTCCGCTAAATAGAGCCGTCTTGTCAAAAGGGAAAAAGGCAATTACTACCAGCAAAAACAAGATGCCCTGTTTCACTAATTTGGTAATTATTTCTACCGGTGTAGTAAATCGGTATACCTCATAAAACTTAGAAAAAAAGGCAACAAAACCCCACGCTATCAATTGGTATACAGAATATAAGGGATTGCTGAGTCCCAATTCCTGGAAAAAATACAACGACAAGGTGGTAATCACCAACAAATCAAACGATATGCTGATGGGGCGAATGTATTTGGAATATCTACCTGTGGTTGACGGCATGCGTATTAATGAATATAGCCCGTAAAATCTTTGTGTTCTTCTTTTAATAATTCCTCAGAAGACAACGATTTAAAGTATTCGTAGGTAATTTTCATTCCTTCGGCGCGGTTTACTTTGGCTTCCCAACCCAATAATTGTCGGGCCTTGGTGGTATCGGGTTGGCGCTGCAACGGATCGTTTATGGGTAGCGGATGGTAGACTACTTTTTGATTGGTTCCGGTGAGTTTAATGATTTCTTCGGCAAAATCCTTGATCGTAATTTCGTCAGGGTTTCCAATGTTTACCGGATACACATAGTCCGAATGCAACAAGCGGAATATGCCTTCTACCTGGTCATCCACGTAGCAAAACGAACGGGTTTGCATGCCGTCGCCAAAGATGGTTAAATCTTCTCCGCGTAACGCTTGTCCGATGAAGGCTGGAATAACACGGCCGTCGTTGAGGCGCATGCGGGGTCCGTAGGTGTTAAAGATGCGCACAATGCGGGTTTCAACTCCGTGAAACGTATGGTAGGCCATGGTAATCGACTCTTGAAAACGTTTGGCTTCATCATAAACCCCACGTGGACCAATGGTATTTACGTTGCCGTAATATTCTTCGGTTTGTGGATGTACCAATGGATCACCATATACTTCAGAAGTTGAGGCGATAAGGATACGTGCATTTTTGGTGCGGGCCAATCCCAGTAAATTGTGGGTTCCCAACGACCCAACTTTGAGCGTTTGAATAGGGATTTTTAAGTAATCGATAGGGCTTGCGGGCGAAGCAAAGTGCAAGATATAATCCAACTGTCCAGGAACATGTACAAACTTGGTAATGTCGTGGTGGTAAAATTCAAAATGCGGATTTTTGAATAAGTGGTCGATGTTTTTCAGGTCACCGGTAATCAGGTTGTCCATTCCTATCACATAATAGCCTTCGGCAATAAATCGATCACACAAATGAGAGCCCAAAAAACCTGCGGCTCCAGTAATTAAAATTCGTTTCATTAGGTTTGGTTTGCATACCACAACGAGAAATTTATCTTTTTCTTATATAAATTTTAGTATTTATTTAAGAATCCGGTAGTCTTACGCGTTCAAGCTTGGTTTTGTGATTATAAATGAGTTGATTTTCAACAGATTATACATGAATTAACGCACATATAACTGTTGATAAATTTGAGCCAAAAATAAACGTATGCAAATGAAAAACAAAAGAAATTAAGTAAAAAAACGAATTCTTTTTAGTCTAAAAATCCGCGGTTTTTGGCAACCTTTTTGATTGGATTTTTTAATTTCTTAAAACCAACTACAAATCTGATTTTTTAACCAAAACAAAGACATTATTAAAATAAGCGGTTTGGTCTGTTGGCAAGCAGATGCTAAAAATTGTTCCCAGAAAATTAAAAAGAAAGATAAAGGGAAATAAGAAAAAATGTTTGAGAAACTTATTTTCGGGAAGAATGTTTTTGATGTAATTGAGTTGAAATTGAAAGATCACCGTAAGGTAATTTCCTGATTTTGTGTTTTCAATTATTTCAAATCCATTTTTTGTATACATACTTTTTAGTGCCGGCGTGGTGTATCGGGCAAAATCATAGGGCATCTCATGCTCTTCCCACATGAATGGAGTTGTGATTAAGGCTGCCCCGTTTATTTTTAATACGCGATTGAATTCTTGAAGCAATTCGTCAATGTTAAACACGTGTTCCAACACCTCGGTACACAAAATAGAATCAAACTTTTTGTCTTCAAACGGAATGGTAGTTCCGTCATAAAACACATCTACTTCGCGCTGTTTGTTTTCTCTTCCTTCTATTTTATAATCTACTCCAATGTAGGAAGACGTGTTTTTAAAAAACGATTTATAGGGCTTTGTACCACAACCAAAATCAAGAAGAACGCCAGTAAGCAGGTGCGCTCGTTTTCGAATAGCCGAAAACAATAAAGTTCGTATTAGGAAATTATGATTGATGAAAAGGCCTACAATTCCCGGTTGAAATTTTTCTTTCTGAATTAGTTGTTTTAAAAACATTAGGGTTGCTTTATTATTTTCCAAAACTAGAACGCGTTATACAGACTGCTGGTATATCGACTCCAATTTTTGAATATTATTTTTAATGTTATAATTCGAATTAAAGGATTGTTTCGCCTGTAAAGACATTGTTTCGCACAAATCAGTGTTGTTTAATAACAAGCTAACTTTCTCGACAAATCCATCAAGATCGTCTTGGGCAACAACGTAGCCGTTATAGCAGTCTTGAATTAAATCTCTATTTCCATCACAATCGGTTACCACACAGGGCTTGGAAAGTGCCAAACTTTCAATGACCGAATACGGCATTCCTTCATATCTAGCGGTAGAAAGATAGAATTTAGACTTGCTGATAATGTTGAATACATCGGTTCTAGCGGTCCAATCCAACAAGGTAACCGCTGTGGTTAGGTCTAATTTCTTGATTAGATTTTTTACAGACTCCAACTTGCCTACATGGTGGCCCACGCCCATAATCACGAGGTGGATTTTATGGGTGTGACGAACTTGGTGCAAAGCCTGAATCATCATCTCGATGTTTTTTTGATAGGAAGGTCTACCCACCGTGCAAATGTATTCGTCTGGCCAGGCTTTATCTATTGTCAATGGAGAAATACCCTCGATTGGTTCAATGCAGTTCGAAAAAACAGCTGTATTGGCAGGCGTGTACCTTACCTCTGTGATAGCTCTTTCCTGCTCTGAAGCAGAAGAGGCCAGTAACATTCCTTTTTTATTGGCCAGCAAACGCTCTATGCATAAAAAAAGGAAACGTTTGGTTTTGTTTTGAGAACTTAAATAAGAAAATGCTTGTGGGGTGTAAATTGTTTTTATGCCCAAAACCATCCCGGCAATTTTTCCGATTACGCCTCCTTTTGCACTATGGGCATGAATTATATCAGGACGTTCTTTTTTAATAATCTTGTACGTAGAGTAAATTGATTTCAAATCGCTTAGTAATGCAATTTCTCTATAGATAGGTAATTTATACGATTTTAATTGTTGATTATTTCTATCACTAAAAACAGCATTGGTGTCTTTTAAACCATGAATAATGATGTTTTCGTGTTTGTCGGGATTTATATTCTTTGTAATCAGCCTCAATGACACTTCAACTCCGCCAACACAGTGTAAAATATGGGCGATTTTAATTTTTTTCATTTTTCAAAGCGATTAACAAGTCTTCGCTCAAAAGTATTGTTTTTTAGAATAAGTTAAGAATTAAAATTTCGTTTTTTATTGTAAAATAGCATCTGTCTTTAGTTCAAAAAGTGTGTGTTTTATAAAAAATAATTATCTGTTGTATTATTTGAAAAGAAAAAAACGATATTTGTAAAACCATAACTTTATGGTTAATTGATCTTAGTTAAAATAAATTATTTAATTTAAAGAATAGAAATGAAAAAAGCATTTATGATTGCTGGATTAGCCTTATTTTTATCTGTTTCTTGTGGTAAAAAGGAAAGTGAGGCAGAACAAAAGCCAGTTATAGAAGTTGCCAAAGACACGTTAACCGATTTTGACCGTTATGAAGGCAAAATTCTAAAAGGAAGTAATAACCAATGGTATCTAATAAAAGATGGACAACGTTGGAGAACTAATTCAATTCCTGCATCAGTAGATTATTTAAAATCGCTTCCTGTAGGGGTAAACGGACAAATAGTTGATGTTATTCCAATTCAAACTTTGGAACAATTTCCAGAAGTTGGAGAACTTTATCCAAATATTATCTTTAAAAAAGACGAAATCAAAACCGCTAAATAGGCGGTTTTTTTATGCCTCTTTATCTTTTTAATTTGAATTATAGTGAACAAGTTGTTGTTAATACTAACAAGAATAACAATGCCTTTGGTAGGTTCAAATTCTTATAATTTCGTTTTTTTGGTCATTTGGATTACTGTTTTGCAACCTAAATGCTGCAAAAATAGAAATCCATAATCCGCTGAAAACAATACCGTCAAATCGAATGAGGTAGTCATCGGTAATGTTGGACATCAAAAAAAGAAAGAAGAAACTCAAGACAATAGGGCTTTTTAATTTAAATCCGAGATATGCAATATTCAAGATGTAAAGAAATACCACTAGAACACCTAGTATTCCAAATCTGAGTAAAAAATTAAGGTATTGGTTGTGTACTGGGAACTCATATTTAGCTAAGAACTGCTGATTAGTTTCTTTATAATATTTAATTAATTCTGGCTTTCCGTCGGATGATCCTACGCCAAAGGGTAAGTTTTTAACAGCCAATTCCCATGTGGTTTTCCATATTGTTAATCGAGTTACTAAAGAACTATATACGGCTATTTCTGGATGATCAATCTCGTCTAATTTTCCTATTTTATCAATATAAGAAAACATTTCTGTTGTATACTTTTCTTTCATAAAAGTATTCTTTGTTATGAATAAATAAAGCAAAGAACTTGTTAAAAAAAAAGCGACAAATAGAGCATGTCTTATCTTTTTATATGAAATTACATTTGACAATTGAAAAGCAATAACAATTAAAAAACCCACTAAAGTATTAAAAAGAGCCATTCTCGTATTTACTAGCAACACGAAAAAAAATGACAATAAAAACAACACAATGGAGCTTATTTTAATTAAACTGTTTTTCTGGCTTGTAAATTCTATAAACAAAATAAAGAAAGAAACTATAGATACAAAAGCCAAGTGCATGTTAAGAGCTGGAGCGTGAATACCGATTGAATTGGAAAACTCATAACCCATTTCCCATAAATCTACACCGTTGTAATAATTAAAAAAAAGGTAGTCGTATACTATCCTAAATCGAATAAAGAAGAAACCCAAAATTAGAGTAGTTATGATGCTATACCATTTAAGAAGTTTATACAACTCTATTCGTTGAAAGTTTCCTAAAATAAATAGTGGGAAAAAAAATAATGATAGACTTTTTTCTAATGATTTAAAGCCTAATGAAAACGAATCATTTGTAATAAAAAAAAGAAGTTCTAGTAAAAAAGGAGAAGCAATAATCAATCCCGTTTGTATGCTGATTTTGGAAAAACTGAGTTTTTTATAAAAGAATAGGTTGTAAACAACAAATAATAAAATTAACCAAGTGCCTGGTTTTCTAAAAATTACGGTTACCGCAAGTAATACCAGAAATATATTAAACGTTTTTTGGAATGTCTCTTCTGAAATCTTCATAGTATAAGGCAAAATAAATTAAAGGCAAGAATCCTATTTTGTGTCGTATTGAAGTGCCTAAATCGGGCTCAAAAATACCTTGAACCATAAAATAACCCATGAGAAGTAACAACGTCCAAAATTCTATTTGATTCTCTTTTCTATTTTTTAGACTCCTTGAAAACCGAACAAAAAGGATATAAAAAAACAACAATTCCCAAATTACAAAAGCAACAATTTGAGGTGAAAGTAGGTGTTTGATCATTTCTAAAACAGGCACGTTAACGGCCATAAATCCATAAACAATTCCAAAAGCTTCACCATACCATGAGTCTTGAGAAATCGGTGATTGAATTGCTGAATTGATATTTAGTCTATTAATATTATCAACAATATAATTTTCTCGGGTCAACTTTGACAAAAACTCTCCTTTGATAATTCCATGGCTAAACGATAAAAAAACAACAATCATTAAACCAGAAAAAATAGTTGAAAGTGCCTTTTTTTGGAATTTAATAAAAGAAGCTAGATACATACCAACAGCAAAAATAGGAACAAGTATATAATACGTTCTAAAAAATGAAAAAACTATGAACAACAATAATGAAATAATTATTTTAAAACGAGTCGACTTTTTGGATAGAAAAATAAAAGGAATTGGACAAAACATTAAGAAAGTGATAAATTCTTTAGTTGGCATTGACATATATATTGCTAATAATAAAAATGCAATGTACATAATCACGTTTTTTACATTGATTATATGAAAGTTTTTAGGAATGCCTAATTTATATAAAATGTAGGTCGTAATTGGAAATTGAATCAAA
>Ga0209355_1001899_pt1 | contig 11754 bp, 14 predicted proteins | sample LauGreSBDMM110SN_3_FD_187563 | JGI IMG/M metagenome (GOLD analysis project Ga0209355, IMG submission 187563) | Freshwater lake microbial communities from Lake Michigan, USA - Sp13.BD.MM110.SN (SPAdes) (version 2) | ecosystem: Environmental > Aquatic > Freshwater > Lake | place: Lake Michigan...
TTTTATATATTTTATATTATTTTATATATTTTATATTATTTTATATTATTTTATATATTTTATATTATTTTATATTATTTTATATATTTTATATTATTTTATATAAAATAATAACATGATACCCAAAATAATAAAAAATAATTATTACATATTACTAATATACACATTAACAGTATTAATATTATTAATGTTATATTTAGGAAGCTATAATTTAGTAGAAGGCAATACATGCATGGATAATACAGGATTATTAAATATTATAAATTGCACTAATAATAGAAATAATATTAGTCCAATAACTCCATTTACAGATATTAGTTCTGTATGTGTTAATAATGCTAGCAATACAAAAATTAATATTATCAATGCGGGTGGATTAGGAAATCAATCAAGTAATTTATTTAATTCAACCGGTCAACTTTTGTCTAATGCTGCAAATGCAAATGGTCAATGTAATTAGGCTAATATAAGTAATACATAATATGTAACTTTATTTAGATTAAGACTATTATAGTATAATTATAGCATAATTATAGTATAATTATAGTATAATTATAGTATAATTATATTATAATATAATATTTAATGGGACTAGGAGACCTCGGTAATGCTTTTTTAATAGTATTAATTTTTGCACTACTTCAATTATTTATAACAATTATTACATCATTAACAGAATTTAAAAAAGTTTGGGATACTTATAAATGTAATCCAGCTATAATGCCTTTTGCAACTTTAATGGGACACGACCCAACAAAAGTGTTTCAAGAATGTACCGCAGAAACACAGACATCATTTATGTCTGTATTTTTAGATCCAATTTATTCATCTCTAGAAAGTTTTAGTGATAGCGGAAATATATTTCTTGGATTATTAGATACATTACAAATAGGATTAAATGAACAACAGACTCAATCATTCAATATTGTTGAAACTATTGGAGATCGAGTAAATGTATTTAGCACTAATTTAAATAGAACATTTATAACAGTTTCCGATTCAGTTCAAAAAATAGCCAGTATGATGACTATTATTTACTATTTAGTATTAACAAGTGTACAATTAGGAGAAGCACTAAATCAAGATGCTCCTGGATTTGTGTTAGAAAAATTAGGGGTGCTTCCAATTAAAACAGGTTAAATAAAAGCAATATGTTTATATCAAAGTTTAAGTTATTATTTATTATTATATATAATTATTATAATATGGAAAAGGATAAGATGCCAAATATAAATACAAATATAAATACAAAAATAAATACAAAAATAAATGATTTTTATGAAAATGCAAGTTATTATCAATTATTTAATATTGATATATGGATTACAATAATAGTTTTTATTATTGTATTTTTAATAGTATTATATTATACTATTAAATCACAAATACGCTCATATAAAGCAGACTGGGAACAAAATAAATGTAATCCAGTATTAATGCCTTTTGCTTCAATAATAAATCCTGAATTAGATAACGGCACCGGCTATAGCTATACGCTCGATAATTTTACAGATTGTTTAAATATATTGAATGCCGAATTAGCAACAGACATGACAAAACCAATCAATAAAATTAAAGACAATTTAGGTGATTTTTATAGTACTTTAAATACTATTGTTGAAACCACTCAGGGTTATCTTATAGCATTATTTAATTTAATAATTATGTTTTTTTCTCTATTTGTTGAAAAGATAACAAACTTTATTTTACATACACAATTAGTATTTATTACTATTAATGATTTTTTTGCAAAACTGTTATCTGTTTTAACTGTAATTTACTATACTATAATTTTACTTATAAGCACATATAAACTTATATTTATTGTAGCAGTTATGGGATTTTTAATGGTATTTGTCATTCCCGCTGGAGCTATTGTTACCGCACAATTGATTCTTTTAGTTACAGGAATTATAAAGTTAGCATTTTTTACACCATTACTTCCATTTTCGTTAGGTTTTTGGATAGCTATGCTAATACTTGTTATTGTGAGTACTGTTATTTTTATAATTTCCTTAATCTTTTTTATAATACTTTTGGTTTTTTATACACTATTGTCAACTTTTGTTGATGGAATAGGACTTCCTACTCCTGGTGTATAAAAAATGATAAATCTAAGAAATTAATTAAAAATCATCTCCAAATTCAAAAGTATTTAATTTTGAATCTTTTGTTGTGAGAGAATATTCACTTACTCGATCCTCAAAAAAATTGGTTTTTGTTTCAATACTTATATTTTCCATCCACTCAAATGGATTTTTACTTTCATATATTTTATCACCACCCAATTGTAAACTTAAACGATCTGCTACAAATTCTATATATTGTTTCATTAACACTTGATTCATCCCAATTAAGCGACATGGAAGAGCATCATTTATAAATTCTAATTCAATTGTAACAGCCTCACTAATTATTTCGTGAATTTTCTGCTTCTTTAATGGTTTTTCCAGTTTATTATGTAATAACACCGCAAATTCAGTATGTAGTGCTTCGTCTCTCGATATCAATTCGTTAGAAAAAGTTAGTCCGGGCATCAGTCCGCGTTTTTTTAACCAATAAATAGCGCAAAATGCTCCCGAAAAAAATATTCCTTCAACACAAGCAAAGGCAACTAGTCGTGTGGCAAAAGTAGATTTTTTATCATTTATCCATTTAATAGCCCATTCTCCTTTTTTCTTAATGCATTCATATTCTTGTAATGCATTAAATAATTTTTCTTTTTGTAGTTTATCTTTAATATATGTATCAATCAAAGTAGAATATGTAATAGAATGAATAGTTTCCATGGCTATTTGTAGCCCATAAAATGCTCGCGCTTCACTTAATTGTACTTCATTCATAAAACGAACTCCTAAATTTTCTAATACAATTCCATCACTTGCAGCAAAAAAGGCTAAAATCATTGAAATAAAATGTTTTTCATCATCACTTAGCGTTTCCCAATCTTTATTGTCCTTACTTAAATCAATTTCTTCTGCCCTCCAAAACAAATCTTCTTGTTTTTTGTACATTTTCCAAATATCTTTATCTTTGATTGGAAACATAACGTAACGATTAGCGTCTTCTTGTAGCAATGGTTCTATAATACTTTTACTCATCCTATATTATATAATACTATAATATTTATATTTTTTTAAAATATATATTATTGTTTTTTCAGTTTTAGTAATATTTTTAATAAGTTAAATTATTTTTATATATTATAAAATGTTTAACATTAACATTTCACATAATACAAAAATTATAGCTTTATATTCAATAGTATTTGCATTGGGTGTAAGTTATGTCATGAATAAACAGTCGTTAGCATTGGTTTCATTATTATTTGTAGGTGGATTAGCATATATGTTAACAAAAAAAATTATTACATCACTTTTGTTATCTATCATTATTACTAATTTATTATTATCAATGAATTATTTTGATATTGACAATTATCAAATATAAAAACTGAATCCGCATAAGTGTTATTTATTTTAACTTAAAGAAAAGTGTTATTTATTTATATTATTTATATTATTTATATTATTTATATTATTTATAGTAATAATGAGTAATTTAGGATATAATATTGCCAACCAAGATAACTTGGTTAAGAGTTTATTACAAAAGATTATAGAAAAAGAAGAAGAATACATCATTCAATATGTACGATTAAAAAAATTATATCCAGAATGTAAAGAGTTAACTCTTAAAAGTGAATTTGAAAAAATACTTGAAGTGAAACGACTCAATTTAGAATATAAACTACAATCAAAAGAAAAACAACACACTGCTTTACTAACAATTTTAGAATATTTAAATAATTTAGAAGAAAAAAAAGCAAATTTAGATACACAAGAATTATTACAAAAAATGTCTTCATTGGAAAACGAAATTAGTAAATTACAAAAAGCAATAAATTCTTAATTTTTTATTTTTATTCTTTTTATTCTTTTTATTCTTTTTATTCTTTTTATTCTTTTTATTCTTTTTATTATTTTTATTATTTTTATTATTTGTAATTTAATTAAATTTATTATTTTGTAATATTATATAAACAATGAAAAAAATTAATAACACATTAATATCAATATTAAATAAAGTATTCAATAATAAGATATTCAGCAATAAAATATTCAGCAGTAAAATAACGCTAATTGTTGTTGCAGCTATAGCATTTTTATCGCTATACAGAAATATAATGTTATATGAATTTAGCGCAGTATTGTTGTTTTTTGTTGTTGCAGCAATAGCATATAATTTTACAAAAAATATGACAATTGTTTTAGGGACATCGTTTTTAGCAACTCTTATTGTTGGTATGTTTAAAGGACTTTTTGGCTTTAAAGAAGGATTAGAAGATAATAAAAGTAATAATCCACTAGATGCTATGAGTAAAATGGCAGCAGAATTAACAGCTAACGATGATGAAGTTGCGCCTCCACCAACACAAGCAACGAATTCTACAACAACACTACCAAGTGCACCAACAAGACCACGAACAACAACATCAACAACATCAACAGCATCAACAGCTCCAGCATCAACAGCTCCAGCATCAACACAAGCACCTGCACCAGCATCAGCACAAGCACCAGCATCAACAACAACAACCACCAGAGCAGCACCAGCAGCAACAACAGAACCACAAACAGCACCAGCAACTAGCGGATATCAAAATCAAATTCCACTAAATCCAGGTTTATATACCATGCCAAACAAAGAACAAATGACAAAACAATTAGGTAAAGCATCAGAAACCGAACAAGCATATGACAATTTAGAAAAAATAATGGGTCAAAAAAATCTAAAAACAATGTCTAGCGATACACAAGATTTAATTCGTCAACAAAATGACCTAATTAAACAGCTAAAATCTATGACACCCGCACTAAACGAAGCTATGAATGCGTTGGGCGGTCTTGATTTAAGCAAATTAACAGGTATGTTTAGTAGACCACAAGAATGATGAAAAATGAAACTAAGCCTGATTTATATCCAATAAATTATAATATATATTATACTATTATATAATAGTATATTATATATGCTATTAAGGCAACTAGAAAAATTTAATACTAAAATAAAAAGTAATAATTATTATTTTTTTTGTTTACTAATACTAATTAGTTATAATTATTATATTTTATATAATTATTTACTTGATAAAAATTATAATATTCTAATATTTTTTTTTATATATTTATTTATTTTGTATAGTTATTTAAATATTTTTAGTTATTTTATTGCACTAATAACATTATATATTTTTAAATTACTAAATATCGATAACTACATTAAAAATATTTATATTATTGAAAATCATGAATCTATAAATGCACAAACTTACATAAGACAAAGACAACGCGAATATAGAGCACAAAGACCAGGAACACAACCCGATCCCGAACCCGGCTCCGGACAAACATTAGAAGAAAGAATACAAGCGTCTGTAGATGCAAAAGCAAACACACAAAGAGAAATAGCGGAAACCACAGAATCCAGTGGTCCCCCAGACCCCGCATATCAGTATATTATGGCACATATGCCAGATTGTGGCAAGGAAATGATTGCTTTAAAGTCTTTGCCACAGATACCATAGTATTATAGTATTATAGTAATATAAACAATTTGTATTACAATATATTATTTATATATAGTAATAATATATGGCATATAAGAGAAAACAAGGATTGTATATTAGCGATTCTATATTGTTTTTTTTCATAACTTTAGTAGCTCTAGCATATTTTGTCTATTTTATGTATTTTAGATTTAATGAAACATCGAAACAAAATACATTACTACAAAATACATTACTACAAATACCATTTACAGATAATTTATGTAAGAGAGAAACTGATGTATTATTAAATCCTTATGATGCTCCTATTCGTGATGAAAGAATATTTAATAATAATTATTATAATAGCGTAAAAATACCAATAAATGTTCCAACTCAATCTGTTAACACTAATTACAGACAATTGGGAATTTTAACACGTGTAAATAAAGACGATACAATATTACCACTAATGGGTCGTCCATTAATTGTAAATAGAGATAAATGGAATTATTATACTATGAATGATAAAAATAATATGATAAAACTACCTATTAGTTTTAAAAATAAAAGTTGTACATCTAATATTGGTTGTGACAGTGTATATAATGGCGATACAGTTTATGTAGAAGGTTATTCTGACTTATTTAGAGTAACATTATATGATAATTCTACAATGGAATATATACCATATTTATAAAATTTTGCAAATTTGCAAAATATATTAATATTTCTAAAAATCGGGATCATTTGTAAAAGCACTTAGCACATTTTTAGGATTGTCTAACATATTATAATTATTCATTTGTTCTAAAGCAAGAGTAGAAGCCATTCCGCATAAAAATACTACTAAGCCATCTTTTACAACTATATTAAAAGATTGTTCTTCTTTTGATACATATTTAATATCTATAATTTTATAAATCATATAAAATATACTAGCAACCAGAGAGGGTATAATAAAATTCATTTATTATAATATTATAAATGAATTTTATTAATATAACGAATTTTATTAATTCTTTAATTCTTTAATTCTTTAATTCTTTAATTCTTTAATTCTTTAATTCTTTAATTCTTTAATTCTTTAATTCTTTAATTCTTTAATGCAATTCTTGAATATCTAAACACAAATCATCTTCCTCACTTATATTAGATTTTAAATCTGTTATATCTAACTCTATCTTATTAGGATCATCCAAAGACATAATATTTAAGTCTGCATCTATTTTGTCACCTTTTAAATCATCTATTTTTAATGTATAATTTGTAGATTCTGTGTCCGAAGCATATTCATTTTCAGAATTATTAGCAGAATTATTAGCAGAATTATTAGCAGAATTATTAGCAGAATTATTAGCAGAATCAATTATGCTTTCATTATCAGAGTCTTCATTAAATTCTGAATGATTTTGTTTTTTACTTAATGAAATATTACTAGTTTTAACAAGACTAGTATTTTCACTGTTTAAATCTTTATTAGCATTAATAATAGATTTTGTTAAGTTAGTTTTACTCTCCTTTTTTAATTTTTCTTGTGTTTCATGCTTAATTTTTTCTAATTCTTTTTTCTCTTTATCTTTCTTATTTTTTTCAATAGCTTCTTTATCTGGAACTATTTCTCTTTTCTCTTCAACAATAACATCTGTTTCTTGTGTTTCATCTAAATACATTCGCAATATATGTTCAATGGGTATACTCTCTCTAATTGTATTTAAAATACACTCTTTTACTATTACTTCTAATTCTCTATTATTTTTTTGTATTTGTAATGGTTTAATATCTTTCTCAAATAAATAAATATTAACATATACTTTCCGGGCAACATTAATATATGCTTTATGTATAAATTTATTCAAATCTGGTATATCAATATTTATTTTTTTTTGTTGCAAACCAACACGAGTAGATGTTAATGATTTTAATCTATTAATATATACACAAGAAATTAAATCTTCAAGATAATTACAAGCACTTGAAGTAATTATACGCTGTTTTTCATTTTCTACAATTTCAGAACTCCATTTTGGAATATTATTTAAAAAATTTTGAAATGTCATCAAATACTTGGTTTCTTCGTCGTTTTCAATACATACTGAGTATGCTTCATTAAAAATAGAGCGTAATCCTTCTATAATACACGGAGTTAGTGTATACATCAATTGAGCACAAAGTTCATTTTTAGTATCTATAATATTTGGCAAAGTATAATCATCCATTTTATAAAAATAAGAATTATTTTTATAAAAATAATTAAACTTAATTTGTTGTTTACCAACTAACTTTTATCTAATTATTATTAAATAAATTAAAATTAAACTTGTTATTTATTTTATAATAATAAAGTATTATAAATATTAAAAATATTTCAATACGTATTTCTTTTTTATAAATATCATAACAAAATATAAATTTGTAATATTCAGAATTTTCGGGGTGATTAGTCTTAAAATAATCAAGTAAATTATTGGCACTTATCCCTTTATTATAAACTAATATACAATATTGTAATAATAATCTATTTTTTTCATAGTCAAAATTTTCACTACTTAATTGTAATGATTCTAAATTCTTGAACTTAATGTCTAGTTCTTTAACACTAATTGCAATCTTATTATATTGATTATTAACATTATTTATTTTTGTTAATGATTTATATATGTTGCCCATATTTGTTTCATTACAAAAAATATTACTAAATCTGGACAAAATAGGTTTAATTAATTTATTTCTATTATCAGTAATAATAAAAAATTTACTATGACCACATATTTCTATTGAACGCCGTAATGCTGATTGTGCGTCTAATGTAAGTTTATCGGCATTCAATAATACAATTGATTTAAAAGTACTAATTTTTTTATGTGTTATTGTATTTGCAAAAAATTTTAGATTTTCTCTTATAAATTTAATATTGCCTTTTCCAAGAGAACAGTTTAATATTAAAGTATTATTTTCAATATTCTCATATGTTTTATAAATATGTAATAATAAGTTTTCTAATAATGTTTTTTTTCCTAATAAATTATTTCCATATAATAATAAATTTGGCAATTTATTAGCATCATATAAATATATTAAATAGTCCAACATATTCAAATATTCAAATACTATAATAGAGTTATAAATACAAATAGTTTTATATATATATATTTGTATATTACATGTTATTGTGCTATTTTTTGCTAAATAATTTGTTAAATAATTTGTTAAATAGATTTAATAGTTTAAACACTTTCAATAATAATATATTGGTTATTAAAGAATTGATAACTAGTAAATTAGTTTATAAAAATAGCATAAGCATAGATTACAACAGCAGAATAAAATCACAAAAGCGAATTATTGAAAAAATAAATAGGCGACGCATCCCATATGATATATATGGTTTAAGAATTATATATGAAGATGGTCTAGATATGAATAATAGTCAATTTGCTTATATTATAAAAGATTTTATATGTAATAATTTTTATACTATTGATTATTTGTATGATGATTATATAAAATATCCTAAAATAAATAAATATCAAAGCCTACATGTATATATAATTACTAATATATTAATAGAAGTTCAAATACGAAACAGTTTAATGAATTTCAATGCTATTAATGGAACAGCAGCAAATTATTATTAATTATTATTTCTTCTATTTCTTCTATTTCTTGTATTTCTTGTATTTCTTCTATTTCTTATATTTATTGTATTTCTTCTATTTCTTCTATTTCTTGTATTTTTTCTATTTATTATTATAAATATTAATATTAATGAACACGTTATTAAGTAATAATAGTCTTACAAAATCACTTAGTTTATTCGATCTTGTGTTGTTTGGTTTAGGAAATGTTACTGGTGCTGGTGTATTTGTGTTAATTACTAAAACAATATTATATAGCGGCAAATATGTATTGCCACTATTTATTTTAGTAACAATTATTTCTTGTATAATGGGATTAATTTATTTAGAAATATTTAATCGCTATAAATCGCCTATATGCGAATACTTAATTGTAAAAGAAACATTGGGACACACTTATTCACATGTATTAATATATGTTATTTATTTATTTGTCGTGTTTTCAGCATTAACTATTATTATTGCGTTGTCAAAGTACATTGGAACAATTCCCTATTTTTATTTTCTAAATAATTACATTTCTCAGGTGTCAATAAGTATTACTTTAATAGTATTAATGTCATTTATAAATTATTGTGGTATAGAAGTTAGTAAATTAGTAGGCAATACTATTGCGCTAGGTCTATTGTTATTCTTGTTTGGAATCATATTCTCAAGTTTTAAATATTTTTCACTAAAGAAAATAGTACAAGGTCCAGTTGTTCCTTTTAACTCTATTGTTTTATCTGCAATTATAGGATTTTTCCTTTTTAATGGATTTGATTCTATTGTAAAAATAAGTACAGAAGTAGTTGATGAAAAAAATGTGTATTATGGATTAATCATTACACTCTTAGTAAGCTCTATTATTTATATTTTAATTATTATTTCATGCTTGTGCGTAATGGGATTTAAAAATACGGTTAATAGCGAATCACCATTAACAAAAATGTATGAGCTATTATATAACCCGAGTGTTGGATTTTTTGCATATATTGCGGGTTTAATTATTATGTTTAATACCGCATTTTTATCAGCATTAACAGCAACACGTTTTATGTATTCTTGTGCTAATGAAAATCATATTATGTTTTCTGAGTTTTGGAAAACATTAAACGCTAATAAAGTTCCTAGTAATGCTATAATAGTTACTGCACTAATAGCAATATTATTTTCATTATTTAATAATGAAGTGGTTTTGGCTATTTTTACTAATTTTTCGCTATTTATTATATTAATATCATTATGTGCATCACTTTTAATTGTTCGATGGAATGAACGCGCTAATATAGAGAAACAAAATGCATATAATTACATATGGGGAAATGTTAACAATATACCAATAATAGTTGTTATTCAACTGCTTATTTTAGTATATTTATTTTATAAAATTTTAATTAATAGATTTTATTTTAATTATACACAATAATATAATAAATCTTATTATTTATTATATATATTATTTTTATAATATGAGTGTACCACTAAGAATAATAGGTGTTAATACAAAAGATTCAGAATCTGTTTATAGAAATTTTATAGCAGGAACAAACCCTATTAGTGATTTAATTGCAAGTCATGCCGATTTAAGCGGATCCCATTATAGCTTAAAGAACACTGTAGGCGATTTAAGTGCAAGCCATTATGATTTAAGCAGAAACCATCTTACACTAAAGAACACTGTAGGCGATTTAAGTGCAAGCCATTATGATTTAAGCAGAAACCATCTTACACTAAAGAACACTGTAGGCGATTTAAGTGCAAGTCATTATGATTTAAGCAGAAACCATCTTACGCTAAAGACTACAGTGGGAGATTTAAGTGCAAGCCATTATGATTTAAGCAGAAACCATCTTACGCTAAAGACTACAGTGGGAGATTTAAGTGCAAGCCATTATGATTTAAGCAGAAACCATCTAACATTAAAGACCACGGTAGGAGATTTGAGTAGTAGCCATTATGATTTAAGCAGAAACCATCTTACGCTAAAGAACACTGTGGGCGATTTAAGTAGTAGCCATTATGATTTAAGCAGAAACCATCTTACGCTAAAGACTACAGTGGGAGATTTAAGTGCAAGCCATTATGATTTAAGCAGAAACCATCTTACACTAAAGAACACTGTAAGCGATTTAAGTGCAAGTCATTATGATTTAAGCAGAAACCATCTTACACTAAAGAACACTGTGGGAGATTTAAGTAGTAGCCATTATGATTTAAGCAGAAACCATCTTACGCTAAAGACCACTGTCGGCGATTTGAGTAGTAGCCATTATGATTTAAGCAGAAACCATCTTACACTAAAGACCACGGTAGGAGATTTGAGTAGTAGCCATTATGATTTAAGCAGAAACCATCTTACGCTAAAGACTACAGTGGGAGATTTAAGTGCAAGCCATTATGATTTAAGCAGAAACCATCTTACACTAAAGAACACTGTGGGAGATTTAAGCACAAATAACAATATTCGTTTCAATAATATAGATAGTTCATTGGGTCAAGTATACACAAAAACAGAATCAAATAATTTATATGTTAGCAAATCTAACATCGATCTTTCAAATTTAAGTACTAATATAATTCCTTCTA
>Ga0209355_1001901_pt1 | contig 11739 bp, 4 predicted proteins | sample LauGreSBDMM110SN_3_FD_187563 | JGI IMG/M metagenome (GOLD analysis project Ga0209355, IMG submission 187563) | Freshwater lake microbial communities from Lake Michigan, USA - Sp13.BD.MM110.SN (SPAdes) (version 2) | ecosystem: Environmental > Aquatic > Freshwater > Lake | place: Lake Michigan, USA...
AGCGCAGCGCCATCCATCTGCTTGGCGTGGTTATCCACCAAAAACTTGTAAGTCGGTGCGTCTACGTTGATACAGCCAAACGAATAGCGTGAGTCTGCAGGAGAATCGTTACGCAATGCAGCCGCACGTTGGGCGGCGTCTTTCTCTTTCAGCCACACGGAGTGCATGATCGTGATCGTGCCGTCTGGATCGTTGATGGCCAGCACTGTTCCAGTGTCATAGTCACCAGCGGTACGCTTTTGCGCCTCGCCCTTTGCAGCGTCAACAAATTTCAAATCAAACAGGCCAGCTGGGGTAATGCGGTTCTGTGGCTTGTCGTTGTCACCCACATAGAGGTCACCCTTGGCCAAGCCAAACAGGGACTTCTTCTCAAGCAGCAAAGAACCATCAGGGTTGAATACAAACACCCGGCCACTTGGCTTGTCGGCCATGATGAACAGCTTGTCTTTAGCCATCATCTGCTCTTGGAGAGCTGGGTAGATCACAGCAAAAGCGCGCTTGGCTGGCTCAGACATCTTGGCTGTAGCAGCATCAGGCACGGAGGCTAGAACTTCCTCTGTACGCACGTTGTCAACAGGCATAAACACGTTTATCGGCTGAGACATATATTGCGGGTTGAACGCAATACCTACAGCCAAAACACCGTTGGCCAACTGGCGGATGATCGCGCGGATCTTGCCGTTAACAGCTGTGGCACCCTTAACGATAAAGTTAGTGACATCCTCACGCAGCTTGGTGAAGAACTCATCTGTATCAATCGTAGCGCCGTAGTGCTTTTCAAGGGTAGAGACTTGATCGTCAGATAGGTTTTCTGTCTGGTCTTCCAGCATCAAGCGCTGCTGCTCTTCAGCAACTTCAGTAAAGTCACCCTCAATGGTGTAAGGCTCAAAGCCCAACTCGCCAGCAACTTCCTCCTCTGCGGCAGGCAACACCTCTTCAGCAACTTCGGCGCTGGGCTTGCGCTGCATAACCTTGTTGGAATCCTCTTGGAATTCAAAACCAAAATTACTATAGAAGTCTACTAGCTGATCACGGTCAAGGCCAAAGTCATTCTTCTTGACGTTGACGATTGGCACTGGCTCCAAGTACAGAGTGATCTCGTTCTTGTCGGCAGCAGCAATAACATCGTTCATGGCCTGAGTGGCCAAGCCTTGATTGCGGCTTCCAGGATCAACCATGATGGCCTCAAGGGTCACCTGATCAGGATTACCAAAGGCAACGTTAACGGCGTTACGGTTTTGAAACAGCACACGCTGGGGCGTCATGGCAATACGCAGTGGGCCCTTCTCAAACGTGCGATGGGGCTCGCCGCCTTTGTCTTTGTAGGTGCGCGCGTCATCCAAGGCCAAGACCTTATAGCCTTCACCGACCATGGACACGGCTAATGGATAGCGCAGCACGGCACCATCTGGCGTAGCCACTGTACCTTCAGGTACTTCCGGCTCTGCGGCTGGCTCTTCTTTAGCTTTCTTAGGCTTCTTGCCTGCGTCCCGTAGCTTCTGGGTCAGCTCATCAATTTCTTTTTCCAGAGCTGGATTTTCGTCCAAGCTCTTCATGTTCTGCATCATCAGCGTATTCAAACGCTTTTTCATTTCAGCAACAGACTCTTCTTTTTCTGGCTCTTTCTTAGGAGCTTCTTCAGCAAAGATGTCCTTCTGGCCACGGGCTGCAGCTTGGTCGGCATCACGTTTGCTGCCAGTTAGGACAAAGTCTTTAGCCTCTTCATCGGCCTTGGCTTTCCTATCCGCTTCTTTAGCTAGGCGCTCGTTCTCTTTAGTAAGACGATCAATTTCGTCTTGCTTGGCTGTCAGCTCATTTTCTGTGGGGGCTGTGAGTTCGAGAGGGTCTCTCGCCTGTCCTTCGCTTGGTTTAGCAGCGCGATCCTCGTCTTCGGGCTCAACGATCTCAGCAGCTTGATCAGCTTCTCTTTGTTCATCAAAGGCGATTTGGAGTTCACGATTCTGTTCCTCAATGGTTAGGTATTCGTCAATCAAGTCACCAAGTGGCTCAACAGCCCTGTAGATGTCCTCAATCTCTGCCTTGGCATCGTGTGGCAGATAGTCTTTATTGGCTACTGCATCTTTGATGTACTGAGCTGATTCAGCCGCATCAAACCGGCTTGACTCATGACGCATGGCTGGTGGCAAGAATGGATCCAAAAGACCATCAGCCGCTATTTCGGAAATATATGTGCCGCGCTTACCACTCTTCTTGGTAACTTGAAGCTTCTTCTCGCCAAGGCTAGGGTTAGGGCCAAAGATCTCCCTGACTTCTTCAGGAGCAAGCCTGTTCATTAGCGCGCCCCAGAGACTGCCTGACTTGTACTCAAGCGACTCTACGCGCTTGGTGGCTTCTGCAATAGCAGCTCTAGCATTAACAACTTCTTCCGGCTCTGGAATAGAACGCTGTAAAACCTTTTGAGCTTCAGCTGCGTCAGCTTTAATGTCTCGAATTGCCGCATCCAAGTTTTCTTTGTTGGTGGTCTTCTTACTACGGTTGAAGCCTTTGCTCAAAGCCTCAAACGCATTAATTAGCTTGACTCCTCCGGCAGAGCGCATTTGAATCTGACTACGCAGGTTCTTAATTTCTTGTGGCACACTTGAATTTGGTGTGCCATACATGGTATAGCCTTCGTCATTCAAGCGATTTGTAAGCGCTTGAAGCGTATCTGTAACGGTTTGTAAAGCTTGTTTAACGGCGGGCGGTGCTTTGCTGTTAAGCAGTTTAAGTCTGTCCAAACCTTTTGGGTCATCGCGATAAAAATTAGTCCACTCAAACTTTTCAGATGGGCGTTCAATACCCTCATCAAGAGCGTTTTGCTTGGCCTGCTCTTGCTTTAACCTAGTGCGATAAAACTCAAGGTTGTCTTTATTAACTTGATTTTTCTCAATTGCAGCCCGCATTCCAGTAACAAATGGCGTTTGCCCCAGCTCTTCAAGCTTGTCTGCAATGTCAGTGGCTTCTTGCTGAATTGGGTTAAGCGCTGCCTTGGGGATTGACGCCTGATACTCTGCCTTCAAACGCTCATAGTCAGATTTAATCTGGTCGTACTGCTCTTGGGTAATGCGCTTATCACGGAAAGCATCCGGTGCTATAAAGTTAAGCTTGGCCGCCTTGTCGTATTGCTCTTTAAGGGTGGGCTCTTTAGGGGCCTCTACTTCGGGAGGTGGAGTCTCAAAGTACTTATCATCACGATCAGAAACATCGTCTTGCAAGTCCTGCATTTCAGCAAGGAACTTAGCTTCTTTTTCGCGCTTATCAAACTCAGCTTTTACAAGCTCGTACTCTTTGTCACGCAAATAAATGTTTTTGATCTGAGCCCCAAGTTGCTCATCCGTCATTCCCTTAACTTTAGCCTCGTCAAGCTCTGCCGCTTCCTCTTTGACTATTCCACCTGGAATAGTGGGCGCTGGTTCACCCAAAGCTTCACGCAACATGGCATCCAAATCCTGAGACTTGGATGGTGGTGCTGATAAGATTTCTTCTTCGGGCTCTTCTGGAGGGGGCGGCATGGCTATTTGCTGCTTCTGAATCAAGCTGGCAATACCCGGCTCTGCAACAACCTGCTCTTTCGCGCGGTTTGGATTTAGCGCCTCAACGGCAGCCCTGCGAGTAGACTCTGGGTTAAATGCTACGGCATCAACATCAGCCTGAATAGCCTTGGCCAGCGCAGAACCGGGACGCACCTTGGGTTCTACAACTTCACGATAGAACCTGTCACCAAGTTCTTTAGCTTTGAAGCCGCCGGCCATTGTTCCACCGATTAGCAAGGTCTGAATAAACTGCTGGCGGAATGCGTCAGCAATAGTCAGCTCTTCATCAGACAATCCGGCTTTCATTTCGGCTGCATTCTGACCCAGAGCAGTCATGGTTTCTGTAGCCTGCTCAACACCTTGAGAGCCAACCTTCTCAATCAAGCTGTTCATTTTGGCTGCACCACGGCCAGTCTTGACTGGTGATGCAAATGCCTTGATAAACACGGCGTTACTGACAGCTTCAGGGATGGCTTCCCATGCGCCGTATTCGACAGCAGCTTGGTTGTATTCTTGTTTAGCTTTGTTCCAGTCTTCCGGACTGATATTCGTGCCGTAGAGTTTTTGTGATTCGCCGTTCAGTTTGTCTCGAACACGGGACAGGAAATCATCTTTACTAGCCCTGTAAGCCATGGCACCAGATGCAGCCATACCCGCGCTCACACCACCAACTGGGCCGGCAACAACTTCACCGGCAGCAGCTGCTGTAAGGGATGCAACCATTGTGGCCACACTAAAGCCAAGAGACTCACCCAAGCCTTGGAAAGAATCGTAGTTGGGATCTGGCTTGCCTTTGGCGTCTGTTGGCTTCATTGCAGCAATGGCTTTATCCACCATGCCAGCATCAGTTGGCGCCTCAATATCGCCCGCACGATACGCTTTAAGGAATGTACTAAGCGTTGCTTCTGGAACCTTTGGCAGCTCTTGAGCTGTAATCTTGGCAGCCTCTACACCAGCGCGGATTGGAGCCCGGCCTTCTGGGTTAAACATTGGGCGAGCACCGCCAATGTCTTTGTAAATCTCACCAACAGGAACGCCCCGTTCTTTGGCAATCTGACGAGCTGCGTATTCGTTGGCAGCCTTGTACTTATTGCCGGGTAACAGCTCCATAAGCTGTTCAGAAAAAGTCGGCTCATAAGGACGCATCTCGGCTTGGCCGCCGGGTAGTCTTGGTATGTCTTCCCGTGGCGCCGCGCCCATCATCTGCTCTTCTGGAGACAATATGGGTTCTGGTTTGGCCAATGACGCAAGGCCAGCTGGAACTACTTGGGAGCCAGGAACAATCTCCCACCTGTTATTAATTAAATATGCCGTGTCACCCTTATCGTTCTTGGCGGTTTGCGCCGGGGGCACCCATTGGTTGTCAACAAGGAACAACACCTCCCCGGTCTGAGGATTAACAGCACGTTGCATAACTAAATCCTAAGTTATTTAGTAGGGGGAACTATAACAAAATCGGCAGGTAGTTTGGGCACACTGGTGCTAGCTTGAGGAGCAGGTACGCCACGCAATTTATCTAAAAAGCTTCTAGTATCTTCTGGTGGTTTAATGGGCTCTGGAATAGTCTGCCCAGACTGAACTAGCTTTGCGGCATTAACCATTCTCTGAGCCATCTGAGAAAGATCCTCTAAGGACTTACCAGTGTTTAATTTATCCTTTCTAAGGATGTTCATGGCGTCTTCAAACGTCAAGGTGCCAGATTTGGTTTGACCTTGCATTTTATTGAAAAGGTCTGGGTTCTCTTTCAATAGTGCAAGCTCTTCTTGGAACCTAGAGGGCTTGTTTGCAGCTTGCCTGGTTTGATCGTACATACGCTTCTCATGCGCTTCCTGGGACTTATAGCGCGCCTCTTGGGCTTGACGCTGGGCCAGTTTGTCAGCTTGATTGAGAACCTCTGTAGCGCCAGCGCCTTGCATTTCCGCAATCTTAGCCTCGCGAGCATTAGCTTGCTCTTTAAACCGCATGGCCTTATCAATGTCACCTTCAGCATAGGCGCGTTGCATATTCTCAATGTCAGCCTGGAGCTTCATTGTCTCGATAGTTTGAGCACGTTCTAAGGCTTGCTGCTTGGCGGCACGTTCTTCTTGTGCGGCAGTAGCGGCGTTATAAGACTTACCAAAGCCACCAAATGCGGCTCCAATGCCCTTCTGGCCACGGGTAGCCTCACCAGCGGCAATCAAAGCCTGTGACAAAGCGGCAAGACCTTGCCGGCCTTCACCCTCTTGGAACCTAGAACGCTGGGCTGCGTTCTGTTGTTCAAGTTGTGTTGCCAACTTCCCAAGAGCTTCACCGGGTATTTTGTTAAGGAGGCCGGCTAGCTGTGGGTTCTTGGCTATTTGTTCGGCTATAACTTTATCTCTATCAACAGGCTGCGGCAGATCCACCTGACCCAATAAACGCTTACGCAGAATCTGGTTAGCCAAATCTACTGGCAATTTTTCTGGGGCCTGTTCTTCCGAGTATGTGCCCGACACAGATTCTCCGGGAGGTAAAACCAATTGATCATCAGGGCCGGCAAACGCCACAATACCGCCGGGCGCGTAGTTAAACATACGATTACTGATGGGCAACTCAGCCAGTCCACCACCAGCCATGCCGGGTGCGCCAGCAGGGATAGAGCCGGGCTGAGACATCTGTTGTGGCGGCATCTTCTGAGCCATAGGGGGCACTTGCATAGGCCGCATCTGAGGGGCCATTTGGGGCTGTACCGCTGGCATGGGACGGGGCATCCCTGCAGGATTCATTCTCATGTTCATACCCTGACCAACGCCGGGTAAAGCAATCTGCTGGCTTAACTCGCTCTCTAACTTTTCTTTAACAGAAGAGTCAGGTGCTTGAGCTGCACGTTGCTCCATGGACTTTCGTCTATTCATCTCGCCAAGAGCCATGTACGGAGGAACCTGTGGGTTCTGCCCGTTAGCGTAGGACATGATCGCCTGTGTAGGCAGATCTTTTAGATGTTCTTGGATTTGAATGAGGTTCATGATGATGGCCCTAAATCAAGGCCTAGTCCTTTTAACAATTGGCCTACGTCTTTATACCCTAATGCCGTGGCCGCCGCTGTGCCGCCGCCTAGTACTGATAACAATGAACCAATACCAGACATCTCACCGGGCGAATTTTTGACTGAGCCAGTGGGTAGGCCGGAGATCATATCGCGCTGGAACTGTACTTGTTGGTATGGATACTGACGTTGCTTTTCAAACTCAGACAGATCAGCGGCTGTGCCTTCAGCTGTGATACCGCGCTCTTGTGCACCGCCCGCAAGTTGGGCTTGAAGATTAGCAAGGTTTGCGGTGTTTAATGTGTTAGCAAGTTGACTTTGAGTTTGAGCACCAGTCAGGCCAGTCTTCAAAGCATCTAGCCCGTATGTTGCACCAAACTGTGCTTCTGCCATCTTACGTGCTTGATCAGCATTGAACTGAGTCTGTGCGTTGTTAAACGCAGTGTTATATCCCTGGCCTGTGATGTTGGCTAAGTTAGTGCCAAGACTGCGCTGAGTCTCTGCATCCAAAATAGCCTGACGGCCACCGCCAAATGCGCCAGCTTGCGTCATCTTGCCGGCATTCTGTTGCTGGGTGATCTGCGACTGACGGCGGGCTTCTTCTAACTGAGGGTTGAGTGAAGCCTGCAGATACGGGTTCATGTAGTTCTGAGCCTGAGTGGCATCAAACGATTGAGTCGTAGGTGCGTAAGACATACCCCCGGCTTGGGTGGCAAAGCCTCCTGCCGTAGTTGCCGCATCAGTCATGCTTGATGGGACAGTCAACGAACCAAGCCCTTGAAAGGCCGTGTTCTGTAGGTTAGATGCACCAGCTGTCAGTGGCCCTTGATAGGTCTGATATGGTGACTGGGATAGGGCTTGAGCCTGACCCAAGTAGTTGGTGATGTACGGCGCTGCCCAGTCGGCTAGACCTTGGGTGTTTGTCGATCCTGATGGTAGGGTTTCTCCGGCCATAACAGCTCCTTAAGCAGGTAAATATTTGTGCGCTTTGGTATCAGCGGCTACGTTTTTAGTCTTGCGGCGCGCATTCTGTACGCGATCCATCATGGCATAAAGCTTGTTGGCGCCCGCCTCTGTAGAGCCGTTACCTAGTTCGGATACGATTCTTGCTGGTACAACAAACTCGCCTTCTGCCAAACGGGCCGGTTGTTTACCACCGATTGTCGCAGGAATTGAGTCTGATACGCCATCACCAGGGCCTTTGAGTAGGCGACCACCATCTGAGTAACCACCCAGATCGGAAATGCCACCACCGCCGTACATCATTCCACCGCCAGCGGCTTTAGTGTAGGTAGTAGGCGAGAAGTAATCCACACCACCAGCTCCGGGACGAGCCTTAGAACCAGAGATTGCTCCATACGGAAGCTGTGAACGATTAGCCGTTAATGATGGGATGGTGCCGCCTGAACCTGTAGAGCTACCGCCACCTTTATTCATCATGGCCATCAAAGCCAACAGTGCCATGAGCATATTGTTGTCTTTTTTATTGGCAGCATTTGCTTTAGCGCCTTGGTTTGCCTTGGTATTATCAATCGTCTTTGTCTCACGAATGATCTTATCTACGCCGTCTTTAGTGGTGGTAATGGTTTTAGTGCCGCCATCAACAGTGTTAGTGACAACCTTGTACGTACCATCTTTATTGTCAATGATGGTACGTCCGGGTGAGACAACAGACTGCTGGCCTGTAATAGTTGGGTTATTAATGAAAGACTTTGTGTCGCCTAATGAATACTTGGAGCCCAGCGGATTAGCCGCACTGCTTTGAGACAGGAAGCCAGTCTCACTTAATGTGCCGCCAGTACCCTTAATTGGGGTTGTGCTGCCTTCAAAGTATTGAGCTGGGATGTACTTGCTCAAACCCTGACCGCCACCCATTTGAGCCAAGCCCATACCGCGCGTTGAGTCAGCATCAAAACCTTGACCGCCTTCTGTTTCAAGGCCAGAACGCAAAGAGAAATCTGTAGATCCGGGTGTGTAACGGGCAATTTCCTCTGCCGTGCCAGAGCCAAGCAAGTCTTCAATGCTCTTAAATCCTTCGCCTGTAATGCCTGTTGCGCCAGTAACTGGGTCAACCATGGATAGTTGGCCGCGACCTGTAGCAGTAAGAAGTTTATCAAGGCCTTTGGTGCTTAAACCAGTACCTCCGGATGTGTCTTTTTCAAGATTAGCAAGGCTAATTCTTTTTGAACCAAGACTACGGTTTAACGCTTCTTCTCCGCCTTCTGTCTTTAAAAGCTCTTCAATATTAAGGCCTCCATCACCGGAGAACAGTGATGAAGCATTACCAGAATCACCTAAAGCAGCAGCCAGTTCGTCACTTAAACTACCGCCAAAGTCGCCCGGAATCTGGCTAAAGTCAATGCCGCTATCTCCACTTAAAAGGCTAGAGATGTCTAGGTTATCAAATCCACTAAAGTCTATGTCTTGACCGCCACCACCAAACAAACTAGACAAGTCTAATTCTTGTAAGTCAGTTCCAAGTCCAATATTTGACAAGCCGGAAAAGTCATACTCTTCATTGCCGCTACCAAGGTTGAAATCCTCAAAAGAAAAATCACCCATATCAATCTCCAGTTAGAGAGCCAAACACTTTGTTGGCCGCCATGTTCTTGCCGGTGCCTAACAAAGAATTTCTGACCATTGGCGCCAATGATCCTGTATTACCAGTCAATAACGCCGTTACCAATTGAGCCCCCACATTAGGAGCCGCCTTACTTAAATACTCTTCAACCAGTGATGGGTTCTCGCTTCTTGGGAGTAAGCTTGAAATCCCCTCGGAAGTTCTGCCGCCAACTTCTGATAGAGCCGTATTAACCAGTGCTTGCTGGGGAGTTGCTCCGCTTAACAGGCTGGACGTCCCAGTTTGAGCCAGCTGGCCTTCTTTGCCGCCAATAGCATTACCTACAACACCAGACAATTTATCAATCAAAATAGCCGCCAAAGGGTTAGGCGACATTAGATAAGGCCCATACTCCTTGGCGTAATCCATGAAACCCTTTTGAGCCGGCATACTTCCATTGAGCTGGTTCAAGTAAGCCTGATCTACACTGGACAACTGTGTGGCCGCTGGGCCTGCATCCAAAGAGCCAAAGTTATATTGACTCATATCAACGGTTGGCATGGCGTAGTTGACCGGAGCCATGTCAGGCAAATTAAGCAAGTTGGGCGTGAAGTCCATACTGCCAAAGTCAAAATTAGACGGCATTGTTTCCTGACCGCCGTAGCTGTCAAGCATATCGTCAAAGTTATATTCTTCGTTCATATTAAGCCGCTTGCGTCATCTTTTTCAACATTGCCGCACGGATTGCTGGGGGCTGCTGATTAAGCATTTTTGCCACCAAGCTACCATTAAGCCCATCAAAGGCGCTCTTATCTGTAAGTGTATCCTTGCCACCATTCTTTATCAAGCCGGGCAATGACGCAAGACCCCCGCCAGCTTTTCCAATAACATCATTGGTTGAGTTAAATTTAGAAGCTATTTGAGCAATAGCCATTGGGTTGTTTGACTTCAAGGCATTTATTGTTCCAAAAACTTTGGCAGCTGTAGCGGCATCCGCGTTTCCGGACACTTGGGCACCAATGTTTGCTAGTGATGCAAGGTCTTTGTTATCAAAAGCTTTAATGGCAGACGCACCAGTTAACAAGTCTTTGGTAGAAAAATTACCAAGAATGTTTGCTTTGGGATTAAATGCGCCCTCGCCAAACAAATTTTTGTCAGACGCTAGACCCGTACCACTCATAGCCAGACTAAACAGATCCTTGTTATCAATCGCATTTGCCACGTTGGCAAACTTAGAAGCCGTGCCAATGTTGGCCACTGTGTTTGCACTGGCTCCAAGAGTTTTAGCTATTTCTGCAGATGCTGGGAGCGCGCTCAATATGGCTTGTTTCCAGTTACCTTCACTTGCCGCATAAAGCGCATTGATAGCTTGTGCAAATGGTGCAACACCGGGAATGAATGAAGCTATTGCCAATATAGGCGCAAGATCAACCATATCGCTGCTAGACGCACCAGTTGTGTAGAAGATCGGATTGCCGTCCTTAAACTGGACGTTGTAGCCAGTGTTGCCTTTACCCTTAAACGTGCCAGACCATGAATTACCACCCGTGCGTTCAGAGTAATTGCTTGCCTTAGACAATGGTTCTCCGGTTACTTTGTTTCCAGCCGTTGTGCCCGTCTGGATAACCATGTTTCCATTTTTATCTTTTGTTACTTTTGATTGGTCAACAGGAATATATTCACCATCACCGCCCACTTGCCCGTACAAAGGCGTTAGTTTGGCATCTTTGGGAACATCAACATATTTAAAGGTTGGGTTACCGTCTTGATCAACCCCGCCGTCAAATTGCCTAATAGCCTCTCTGGTGCCATTCTCATCACCCACCTGAACAACACGTTCTCCGTTATACGTTTTGCCAATTACTTCTGCAGTTTCATAAACAGGAACTTCACCAACTTGACGAATATCGGTAATGCCAGCCGCAACAAGGTTCTTGGCCATGTCTTCGGTCATTGCATCTAATGATCCAAAGCCGCCTTTCTTGCCCTCTTTGGCACCACCTTGGTAGTATTGTTCTGTACCAGCTTTTTGCTGGGCTTTGAGCTGATCAAAAACCGTACTAACAGCAATAGGGTTCAGGCTTTCAAACTTCTTACCGCCGTATTCACCAGAGTAATCCTTGGCCGCCTTGTCGCTAAACTTTTGTAAAGCCGCACCATAAATTCCGCTGACAGCTGGGTTAGTCTTGAGCTCTTCAATCTTAGCCCTGATCTCTGCAGCCGACATTTCGGTGTCGTTCATCAAAGCCTCAAGAGTCTTTGGAGCTTCTTTAACGGGGTTTAAGTAATCCTGAACAGCTTTGACTGTGGTGTTTCCAGCTTTGGCAAGATCTTCATCTGTGACCTTGTACTGGCTTTGGAGTGCCAGCATGGTCTTGGCTTTGTTAACTTCAGCTTCAGACAACGCCGTAGCGTCTGTACCAGCCTTAGTCTTGGCCTCATCAAAACCCTTGGCAAGGTTAGCCAGACCCTTGTCGTAGGCATCAAACAGGGTAGTAACCCCGGCCTTGTTCATGCCAGAGTACTTGGCTATTTCGTCGGCATCCAAACCAAATTGGCGAGCTGCACCCTTAATGTTTGCTATCTCATCAAACGTAGTGCCCTCATCTTTGGCCAGTGTGGTGGTAATGAAGTCTTTGATC
>Ga0209355_1001905_pt1 | contig 11710 bp, 14 predicted proteins | sample LauGreSBDMM110SN_3_FD_187563 | JGI IMG/M metagenome (GOLD analysis project Ga0209355, IMG submission 187563) | Freshwater lake microbial communities from Lake Michigan, USA - Sp13.BD.MM110.SN (SPAdes) (version 2) | ecosystem: Environmental > Aquatic > Freshwater > Lake | place: Lake Michigan...
GTTGGTTAAAACTTCGGATTAAATTAAAAGAACAGTTTGGTATAAAGCCCGATATGGATGGGGTTTTATTTTTAATTGGTATACAAGAGTTTGGTAGTGGTAAACAAGAGTTTACTAAAGAACAAAAACAAGATTTAATGCATATAGCCGTATGCTCCCTATTAGCACAAAGTGGTTATTATGTGTTAGATGGGTATGATGAAGAAAATTGGCCCCACTTTACACAACTTAAAGCTTTGCCCGACTTTAACATGTTTGAGCAAGAAAATTTTTTGAAAGATCATGCTTTACTTTACTTTCAACAATTAGGTTTTATTTAGCTTTAAAATTAAAATTGTTTGTTATTTTTGCCACCTAAAAAAAGTATTAAGCGTATGAAGTTTGTAAAAATTATATTATCTATTGTACTTGTAGTTTGCGCTACTACCCTTACCCTAGCACAAGTAAAAAAGCCAATAGTAAAAAAGAAGGTAGTAACTAAAAAGGTGGTAAAGTTTACACCCCCAGTTATTAAAAAAGTACCAGGCACTCGTATTAAATTAACTACCGATAGTGGTGTAATTGTTTTACGCCTATACGATGGCACACCTAAGCACAGAGATAATTTTATAAAGTTGGCAACTGCAAAGTTTTTTGATAGCCTTTTATTTCATAGAGTTATTAATGACTTTATGATACAAGGTGGCGATCCACAAAGTAAAAATGCAATAGCAGGCTCCATGTTAGGAAGCGGCGATGTTGGCTATACCATACCAGCAGAGTTTGATACCAATTACTTCCACAAAAAAGGCGCTTTAGCTGCTGCCAGAACAAACAACCCCGAAAAAGCTAGCAGTGGCTGTCAATTTTATATTGTACAGGGAAAAAAATATACCGAGCAAGAGATAGGTAGTATGGAAATGCAAATGGGCACCAAGTTTTCGCCAAAAAAACGCAAATCTTATACTGCCGTTGGCGGAACTCCGTTTTTAGATACCCAATACACTGTTTTTGGGGAAACAGAAAGTGGGTTAGATGTTATTGATAAAATTGCAAAAGCTGCAGGTGATGGTAACAACAGACCCAATACCGATATTAGAATGAAAATAGAGGTAATAAAATAGTACCAACATTATTTCTTTAAAAATATGTTGCTAAATTGCATATAAAATAAATTAAACTACTAAAAAAACAGCATGAATTTTCCAGAAAACCTACGCTACACCAAAGATCATGAATGGATATTATTGGAAGGAAATATTGCCACCATTGGCGTTACCGAATTTGCGCAAAGAGAATTAGGCGATATTGTTTATGTAGACATTAGTGCCTTAGGGAAAGCGTTAGCTGCTGAAGAAGTTTTTGGTAGTGTAGAAGCTGTAAAAACAGTAAGCGATTTGTTTTTGCCTGTTGCTGGTACTATTACAGAAGTTAATAAAGCTTTAGAAGCCCAGCCAGAATTAGTAAACAGCGATCCTTACGGAGCTGGTTGGATGGTAAAAATGACTGTTGATAATGCCGATGATGTAGCCGCTTTACTAGGCTCAGAAGCCTATAGCGCAACAGTTGCTTGACATGATTTTTACAAAAAGTGATATAAAACAATTTACACCAGGCATAGCCTGTTTTTTTTTAGTGTGGTTATTAATCACCATGCCGCCAAATAATATCCCCTCTTTAGATAATTGGTTTAATAAAATTTACCCCGACAAATGGGCACATGCTGGCATGTTTGGCGGCTTAGTATTTTTATTTAGTTTGCCCATAACAAAAACACCTCTTACCAAAAAACAAAAAACAAACTACACCATAAAAATTTTGCTTTGCACAATAATTTGGGGGTTAGCCACCGAGTTTATACAAAAATATTTTGTGGTAGGCCGTATGTTTGATGTTTGGGATTGGGCAGCAGATACTTTTGGGGCAATTTGCGGATGGGTGGTTTGTAAAAAATGGATAATCAACTAACGAATTAGCTACTAAATTGGGTACTAGCACGACAACAGTTTAAAGGGCTATATTAACCCCTTTAACTCATCTATCTTAGGCAAATAAGCCAAAAACCCTATATTTGTAATACTTATGCATGAATTAGAAATGGAGTACAACACATCAAGAAACCACCTATCCATGAAAGAATATGGCAGACATATTCAAAAAATGGTTGAGCATGTTTTAACTATTGAGGATAAAGAACAACGACAAAAAAACGCTTTTGCTGTAATAGAGTTAATGGGCTTTTTAAATCCGCATTTGAAAAATGTAGAAGATTTTAGACATAAGCTTTGGGATCATCTTTTTTTTATTAGTGAATTTAAGTTAGAGGTAGAAAGCCCTTACCCTATTCCTACAAGAGAAACATTAAAGGCAAAGCCAGAGCGTTTACCTTATCCAAAGCGTTATCCAAAGCATAATCATTTAGGTAAAAATATTGAGCATGTAATTGATAAAGCTTTAAAGGAAGAAAACCCCGATAAAAAGCAAGGCTTTGCAAACTCCATTGCTTATTATATGAAGCTTACGTATAGCAATTGGCACAAAGAATTAGTGCATGATGATACGATACAAGCCGAACTTTCCTCTATTACAAAAGGCGAATTAGAATTTAACAACCGCCCCTTTGTAAAACACCGTACCGATAATAGAACAGAGGAATATGGTAGCGGTAGAAGCAATAATAACTATCGTAAAAATTTTAGTGGTAGTAGAGATAACAGAGGAGGAAGTGCTGGAAGAGATAATAACAGAAGCTCATTTGGTAGTAATAGAGATAACAGAAGCGGTGGAAGCGATAATAGAAATAGTAATAATAGAAATTTTAAGAAAAGATATTAAATACAATACCACTAATTTAAACGAATTACGTTAATTTTAAAATACCTGATGTTTAACTACGTCAGGTATTTTTTATCGGTAAATATTTAGTGGACGAAAAATTATAAAAAGTAATGCAATCATTTGAAGTTAGAGGTGGTAAAAAATTAAGCGGCGAAATAACACCACAAGGTGCAAAAAACGAAGCCTTACAAATAATTTCGGCAGTATTATTAACAGCCGAAGAAGTAACCATTACTAATATTCCAGATATTATAGATGTTAATTTATTGATAGAATTATTGGGAGAGATGGGTGTGCAGCTAAATAGAGTAAGTAGAGATAGTTGCATTTTTAAAGCCGATAATGTAAACGTTGATTATTTAAACAGCCCAGACTATCATAAAAAAAGTGGGAAGCTACGTGGCTCTATAATGCTTGCTGGCCCGATGTTAGCAAGGTTTAAAAAAGCTTATATACCAAAGCCTGGTGGCGATAAAATTGGTCGCCGCAGGTTAGATACACATATAATAGGTTTTGAAAAATTAGGCGCAACATTTACATATAATGAAGATGGCTTTTTTCATTTAAGCACCACAGGTTTAAAAGGTACCTTAATGCAATTAGATGAACCTAGTGTAACAGGTACTGCAAATATTTTGATGGCAGCAGTGTTAGCTAGTGGCACAAGCACTATTTACAATGCTGCTTGTGAGCCATACATACAACAGCTTTGTCGAATGCTAAATAGCATGGGTGCAAATATTACAGGCATTGGTAGTAATATGCTTATTGTACATGGCGTTGCAAGTTTAGGGGGCTGTACACATAAAATGTTACCCGATATGATTGAAGTGGGTAGTTTTATTGGCCTTGCCGCAATGACACAAAGTGATATTACTATTAAAAATGCAGGCATAGAACACCTCGGAATTATTCCCGAAAAGTTTCAGCAGCTAGGTATTCAACTAAATTTTAATGGCGATGATATTCACATACCATCGCAAGATAGTTACCACATACAAAAATATATGGATGGTGGTGTGCTTACCATTTACGACCACCCTTGGCCAGGCTTTACACCCGATTTATTAAGCATTGTATTAGTAACCGCCACACAAGCACATGGCAGCGTGTTAATACATCAAAAAATGTTTGAAAGTCGTTTGTTTTTTGTAGATAAGCTAATTGATATGGGTGCTCAAATTATTTTGTGTGATCCTCACCGTGCCGTTGTAATTGGCTTAGAAAGAGAACAAAAGCTACGGGGCATAACTATGAGCAGCCCAGACATTAGAGCTGGTGTAGCTTTGTTAATTGCTGCATTAAGTGCAAGTGGCAAAAGTATTATTCAAAATATTGAACAAATTGATAGAGGATATCAAAATATTGACGAACGTTTACGAAATTTGGGTGCAGATATTAAACGAGTAAATTAAATTATAATGAAACTATTATTAACCATATTAAGTTTTATACTTGTTATTTTTTCTTCTTGCCAAAACAAAACCCAACAACTTATTACCAAAAAATGGGATTGTGTTAAGGTAGATAATTTAGACCCTGTTGACACTAAATTTCAAACCCCAGAAGATTCAGCAAAAGTGGCTGCAATGGAAGCTGCCTTAAAAAGCCTTAGCTGGACGTTTAATAAAGATGGTAGTTATACAACCAGTGCTGCTGGCAGAACCATTGTACAAGGCACTTACACCATTAATGAGAAAGAAAAAACATTAACCTGCATTACAAATGTAAACAACAATACAAATAATTATACCATAAATTCGATTACCGAAAATGATATGACGCTAAGTAGTGTAGCAAATAAAAAAAATATATTAATGTATTTTTTACCTGGCCAATAAATGAATAATACTCAACATAAAATACTCATCATTACCGCCCCATCGGGTGCTGGTAAAACATCTATCACTAGGCATTTAATGCACCAGTTTTCGCAATTAGCTTTTTCGGTAAGTGCTGCTACTCGTAAGCCTAGAGCTAATGAAAAAGATGGAGTAGATTATCATTTTATGACAGAAGAGGATTTTAAAGAACATATTCAACATAACGATTTTGTAGAATGGGAAATGGTGTACGAAGGAAAATATTACGGTACGTTAAAAAGCGAACTTCAAAAAATTTGGGATCAAAACAAAATCCCTGTTTTAGATATTGATGTAAAAGGGGCAATACATGTACAACAGCAATATCCACATACTTCTTTATCGCTATTTATTGAACCCCCCTCGGTTGGTGAGCTTAAAAATAGGTTATTGGCAAGAGGTACAGAAACAGAAGCTTCTTTACAAGCTAGAATCAACAAGGCTGCTTATGAACTTTCGTTTAAAGAGCATTTTAATAAAGTTATTACAAACAATCATTTGGAAACTGCATGCCAAGAAGCAACTGAAATTGTATCAAATTTCATGAATGGTTAGCCTTTAGGATAACTTTTGTATTTTTATAGTATGGAATATGTGTTATCCCTAATTGCAATAATTGTTTCTTTATTGCTCATTGGCTTTTTTTCGGGTATAGAAATTGCTTTTGTTTCGGCAGATAAATTATCTATTGAGCTAAGAAAAAAACAAGGCACCTATTCAGGCAAAACTTGGGCCTTATTTAATGAAAAACCAACAAAATTTATTGGCACAACCTTAATAGGATTTAACATTGTATTAGTTATATATGGATTACTATGTAGTGGCTTATTACAACAATTACTTTGGAAAAATTTTAATGGTACAAATACCTATTTACGTTTAGCGGTTGAAACTGCTGTATCTACCCTATTACTTTTACTAATAGAATTTGTTTTTAAAGCCCTCTTTAGAGCAAAATCATCATCGTTATTAAGCAATGGAGTTATTGCAAGTATGATGCAATTTTTTTATTCTCTTTTTTCTGGTGTTGCTTCTTTTTTTGTAAATGCAGCAGAGTGGATGCTAAAATATCTTTTCAACATAAAATTAAACGAAAAAAAAGAGGTATTTAGCAAGGTTGATTTGGAGTACTTTATGCAACAAAATAAAAGCCAAGAAGAGGAGGAAACAAGTGAATTAAATAAAGAATTATTTGAAAATGCTTTATCGCTTAGAGAAGTAAAATTAAGAGAATGCCTTATTCCTCGTAGAGAAATTGAGGCCATTAAAAATAGTAGTTCGATAGATGAGGTAAAACAAAAGTTTATTCAAACACAATTAAGTAAACTAGTCGTATTTGATGAAAATATTGATAGCATTTTAGGTTATGTACACCAGTTAGATATGTTTAAAAAACCATCAACCATACAAGAAATTTTATTACCTATACCAACGGTACCAGAAAGTATGAGTGCAACCGATTTAATGAATAAATTTACTAAAGAACGTAAAAGTATTGCTTGGGTAATAGATGAGTTTGGCGGTACTGCTGGCATTGTAACTATGGAAGATTTATTAGAAGAAATATTTGGCGATATTAAAGATGAATACGATACCGAAGAATTTGTAGAAAAACAATTAGCTACAAATGAATTTATTTTTAGCGGCCGATTGGAGCTGGATTATATCATTGAAAAATATAACTTATTTTTTTTGGAAACCGAAGAAACAGAAACGTTATCGGGCTATATTATTCAAAATAACGAACAAATACCTAAGGAAAAAGATAGAATTATTATTGGTAATTACCAATACGATATTTTAAATGTAAGCGATACCAGAATAGAAACTGTAAAAATTAAAGTACTTAAATAGGTGCTTACCACTAAATGATTATTGTTGTAAATACCTCAACACAAAACACCGTTAACAATGGCTTTGTTGTAGATTGTTTTATTCAACTAGCTCAACTAAAACCTACACAACAGTTTGTTTTTTTAGTGCAAGATAAAAATGCTATTTTAAAAACCTTACCCAACAATTGTTCCACCTATATATTAGGCAAACAGCCAAAAGCTGTTTTATTTTGGGCTTATTGGTACAACATAAAAATACCTAGAATTTTAAAAAAATTAAATGCTACTAGTTATATAAATACAGATGCCACTGTTAGTTTAAAAACTAATTTGCCTCAATTTTTATTTTTAAACAATATAGAAGTAGACAACCCAACTAAGGTATTTACTGATAAAGTAACTACCTGTTATAAAAAAAACATAGAGGCTAACTTATTAAAGGCTAAAAAAATAATAGTAACAAGTAAGGCTGCAAAAGAAAAAATTTGTGGTACATTCCCATCAATACAACCTCTTGTTTGTGAACTATCTGTAAGTGCAAATGCTAATTTTGTTCCTTGCCCTTGGCAATATCAACAAGAGATTAAAAATAGGGTTACTAAAGGCAATGATTATTTTTTGGTTAATGCCACATTCATTCATGAGCAAGATTTTATTATTTTATTAAAAGCCTTTACCCAATTTAAAAAATGGCAAAAAAGTAATTTGAACTTATTAATTGTTTCTACAACAAACAACTTAACTACCAAATTAACACAGCAACTATCTAACTACAAATACAAAGAGGATGTGCAGTTATTAACCAATATTTTTGTTGATGAATATGCAAAAGTTTTATCGGCAGCCTATTGTTTTTTCTTTCCATATTGTACAACAAATTTTCCTGTACAAATACTAGAAGCTATGCAATGCCATGTACCTGTAGTTACAAATAAAAATAACGGGGTGCAAGCCATTTTTAACGATAGTGTTGGTTATGCTACATCTGTCGATATTACTGCTTATGCCGATAAAATGATTTTGCTTTATAAAGATGAAAACTATCGTAATCAATTAATTAAAAAAGGAGTTGAATTTAGTATTATATATACGATAGAAAAAACAGTTGAGGAGCTAGAGCGTATGGTGTATTAAAATTGGCATCTTACAAAGCTTATCTTTACCTACTACATTTTATTTATAATTCTATTTACATGTTTAAAAAATAGTTATTGCTGTTCTCTTTTTGTTGCCTTTTAGTTTAATTACACAAAAATATACCCCATCTTCAGGAAAAATAATTTATGATTTTTAATTTTTTGAAAACATAGTACATTTGTAAAAAAAGAATTAACTTATTATGAATCAATCTACCATAAAAATAGATGTACTATTAGACCCTAATAAAGTGCCGGAACAAATTAGTTGGCAAGCCACAGATAGCAGTGCCGATATGGCTCAAAAAGCAAAAGCTATGTGTATTGCCTTTTGGGATGCTAATGATAAAACTGCCATGCGAATTGACCTTTGGACAAAAGAAATGATGGTAGATGAAATGGCCGATTTTTATTATCAAATGCTTATAAGCATGGCCGATACGTTTAAAAGAGCTACACAAAATCAAGAGCTTTGTGATGATATGAAAACATTTGCAAAAAACTTTTTTGAAAAATTTAGGCAAAGCCAGTTGAAGGAAAATGGGTAATAGAAAATAGACAAAAGACAAACCTGATCTTTTTAACCAATTTTAACAAACACCAAAAAATTAAGAATTATATGAGCTTAGAACAAAACATAATGGCAGAAATGAAAGATGCCATGAAAAGTAAAAACGAAGGTTTACTAAGAGGTTTACGAGCTATTAAAGCTGAAATTATTAAAGCTAAAACCGAACCGGGTGCAGGGGGAGAAATTGATGAAGCAACAGAGCAAAAGTTTTTACAAAAAATGATGAAGCAACGAAAAGATTCGTTAGAAATTTTTGAGAAACAAGGTAGAGAAGATTTAGCAGTTAAGGAGAGAGAAGAAATGGCTGTTATAGAAAAATTTTTACCAAAGCAATTAACTGAAGCCGAAATTAAAGAAGCTGTTGCTAGACTAATTACAGAAATTGGTGCAACATCAGCAGCCGATTTAGGTAAAGTGATGGGTGCAGCTAGTAAGCAATTAGCAGGCAAAGCCGATGGTAAAACGATAAGCACAATTGTAAAAGAATTACTAACTAACTAATATGTTAATAGATATAGTTTTTGCAATACTATTAATTATGGCTTGTATTAAAGGCTTTCAAAAAGGGCTTATAATTGCTGTATTTTCAATAGTTGCATTTATTATAGGGTTAGCAGCCGCATTAAAATTATCTACTGCTGTAGCAAGTTGGTTAGGGAATAGTGTAAGTGTAAATACCAAATGGTTGCCCTTTATTTCATTTGCGTTAGTTTTTTTTATAGTTATTTTATTAGTTCGTTGGGGAGCAAGGTTGATAGAAAAAACATTTCAACTAGCCCTATTAGGTTGGGTAAATAAAATAGGCGGTATTGCATTTTACCTAGCGCTATACATTATAATTTTTAGCTTATTTTTATTTTACATCGAAAAAATTCAATTGATACAACCCTCAGTTATAGAGGCCTCTAGTACATATTCTTACCTAAGCCCAATAGGGCCAAAGGTTATAAATAGCATTGGTACTGTAATTCCAATTTTTAAAGATATGTTTGCTGAATTAAGTAATTTTTTTGGTAAGGAATCAACTAATATCCCCTAATAAAATAAGTAAAAGAGGCTACTCTATTTATCAATATTACTTTAAATGTACATTTTTGATGTAAATCAATTATTTTGCATAGGAAAGAATGTTTATTTAAACTAACAAATGAGCTACGAAATACGAAAAGACGGGAAATTTAATTTTATTGAAGTAGGAGAGGGTGAACCACTAATGCTTTTGCATGGTTTGTTTGGAGCCCTTAGCAATTTTGAGCCACTGATCGAATATTTTAAAATAAGAAATAAGGTAATTGTTCCAATGTTACCCCTATTAGAAATGGATTTATTGCATACTTCAGTAGGAGGTTTACAAAAGTTCGTTCAAAAATTTATTGAGCATCGCAATTACAACAATATACATTTATTAGGTAATTCCTTAGGGGGGCATGTAGCTTTAGTACACATTTTAAAAAATCCAGAAAAGGTTAAATCGCTTATATTAACAGGTAGTAGTGGATTGTTTGAAAATGGCATGGGAGATACCTACCCAAAACGAGGCGATAAAGAATATATACGTAATAAAACTGCTTTAACTTTTTACGACCCATCAATGGCCACAGATGAGTTGGTTGATGAAGTTTTTGAAATTACAAATAACCGTTTAAAAGTTATAAAAATTATTACCTTAGCAAAAAGTGCTATTCGTAGTAATTTAGGAGAAGAGTTAAGCCAAATACAACAACCCACTTGCTTAATTTGGGGCAATAACGATATAATTACTCCTCCATTTGTAGGTAAAGAGTTTAACAAATTAATTCCAAATAGCGAATTACATTTAGTAGATAAGTGCGGCCATGCCCCTATGATGGAAGTACCCGTTGAGTTTAATAAAATATTGAGTGGCTTTTTAGATAAATTAAAATCGCCTACAACAGTTTAACAAAAAATTTTGTTTTTATTTGTAATGGTTAATTTTTATTTTACGTTTAACAAGTATTCATTAAATAATTATTATTAAATGCTTACCATAGAGCTAATCAATAACAATATTCCCCGATTACAGTTGCAAGACAGTGTGGGAAAAGCCTTGCAATTAATAAACGATTTTAGAGTAACGCATTTGCCTGTAGTTGCCGATAGTAAGTATTTAGGCATGGTAAGCGAAGAAGACTTACTAGATGTAGAAGAGGAAAAAATGCCAATTGAATTAATGCAAGAAGCCTTTACAAATCCATCTGTTTTTGAAAATGAGCATTTTTTAAATGCAGTAAATTGTAGTAACCAATTTGATACTACTGTAGTTCCTGTTATTAGTCAGGCTAAAGATTTTTTAGGCGTAATTACTACATCCGATTTGTTAAAAGCATTAGGCAACTTTGCCGGAACAAACGAAATTGGCGGTATTATTATTTTAGAAATGGAACGTACTAGTTTTGCTATTTCTGAAATTAGTAGAATTGTAGAGAGTAACGATGCTACTATTTTACATTTAAATACAACCACACAAAAAGATACGGGCTTATTTACCGTAACGATACACATTAATAAAAAAGAAATTTCTTCCATTGTATCTACTTTTGAACGATACGATTATGATGTACTTTACTACTTTGGTACCGAATTATTTGAAAATGAAATTCATAGCAATTACAAGCATTTAATGAACTATCTAGATATTTAGGTTATCTCTTTCCTATACTGTTCGTAATAAATTGTTATCCCCTATTTTTACGCAAACTATATTTAAGCAAAACAAACAAATGGGTGTATTAAAAAATATTATTTTTTGCTTTATATTTTTTGTACTCTCCCAAAACTGTAAAGCACAATTAGCATTTAACGATATTGTTCATACTAAAAGCAATATAGATTCCTCCCTACACCTTCACGTAAATAAGATTACTGTAAAAGGCAATAAAAAAACAAAAGATTATATTATACTAAGAGAAGCTCAATTAAAAGAAGGCGACTCAATTATTATTACAACGCTGTATAAAACGTTAGAACAAGCAAGGCAAAATATTTATAACACCACCTTATTTAATGAGGTAAAAATAAATACCCTTGCGCTAGATGCATCTACTATAGCAATAGAAATTGAAGTAATAGAACGTTGGTATATATTTCCTACACCACAATTTAAGTTGGTAGATAGAAGTATTAACGAATGGATAAAAACATATAATGCCGATTTACAACGAGTAGTATACGGTGTAAAATTTGCAGATTACAATATAAGTGGCCGAAGAGATCAGTTACGTTTTTACCTATTAAATGGCTACACTAGGGGGCTATCCTTTTTTTACACCGCTCCATACAGCAATAAAGCGCTCACCGAAGGTTTTTCTGTAGGAGTAAATTTTTCTCAAACAAGAGAAATAAATTACTCAACTTCATCAACGAACAACAGTCTACTTTTTTTCTCCACAAAATCTACAAAAGACGCTTCTATAAACTCTTTTGTAAGTAAAAATTTAACTATTAATGCATCATACCGTATTCGTAAAG
>Ga0209355_1001913_pt1 | contig 11690 bp, 19 predicted proteins | sample LauGreSBDMM110SN_3_FD_187563 | JGI IMG/M metagenome (GOLD analysis project Ga0209355, IMG submission 187563) | Freshwater lake microbial communities from Lake Michigan, USA - Sp13.BD.MM110.SN (SPAdes) (version 2) | ecosystem: Environmental > Aquatic > Freshwater > Lake | place: Lake Michigan...
AGTGGAAAGTTTCTTTATTTTTATCTTGTCCACGGCCATTTGAGTTTACAATATGTTTATTTACAATACTCATTATGCAATCTCCAAAATACTAGCTACAGCTTCAACATCAGGTGAAGATGAGTCTAAATTAACTGCCGCAATAATTCTGATTTTATCATTAGCTTCTAAATTAATAGGTTTATCAAAAACTAAAGTATTGTTTACATCAATCTCTAAAGATTTTCCTATATGTCTAAAAGTTGTACCGCCATCAATTGTAATTTTAATATCTACAAAAGCAATATTTGTGGAACTTAAATTTGAAACATAGAGAGCGTGTATTACAGCAGCTGTTGCTGCAGGACAAGTATATAAATCATTTGATGAGTTATCGGATGTTCCAACATCTAGTCCAGCATTTTTAAATGTACTTGCCATATTTTATATCCTATGATCCAAAAACAATACCATATGCTATAGCATCTCCGTCCATAGCGACAGTACCACTTTGATTCGGTAAAGTTATCGTTCTATCTGTTGTAGGTTCTGCAACCGTTAATGTAGTTTCAAAAGCATTTTCAATATTTCCTTCAAATACTAAATCTGCGCCATTTAATACAATATCATTTGTAGTCGTAGCACCAATATTTGTAACACCTTGAAGTGTAACTGCACCAGCACCACCAACTTCTTTTACAACACCAGCTGTAGTTTTAGTATAAAATTTACCGTCAGTTACATTGAGTGCTATTTCGCCGGCTTCTAATTGACCTGATGTAGGTATTGCGGCTGCTACTTCTGAGCGTTTTGGTTTATATACAGTTGTCATAATAAATTATCTTTTAAATAAGTTTTTTAATCTATCAATATAATTGTAATTTATTCTATCTTCTTTTTTACTTAAACTATAACCAATCAAAAATGATACGGCCATAACTGTAAGTATTGCTATAATATGCCAAGCTAAAAATGCCATTAATATGTTCCTCCATCTATTGTAGTGATTGCTACTGAACCAGCTGTTACTAAAAAGTTTGCAGTAGGGAAAAAGGCAACACCAGCGTTTGCTGAAGTTGCTAATTCTCCTGATATTGTAATTCTGTTTTGTGATACTGATGTATTAATTCCTTCGCCTGCTAAAAATTCTAAAGTATCTTCTAAGAAAACTTGTCCTATTGTAGAAGATTCATCCGCTAATCGTATAAAAGGATTTGCAAGTTTGCTTCTTGTAATAGAACCTGCTAACATAGCATTTGTAATACCTAATGCTTTTACTCTTAGAGCATCACTGTTAACTTCTATTGAACTGCCATCAACTGCAACATCAAGTGTATTACCTGATTTAGTTAAAGCATTACCGGCTGTAATTTGGCCAGCACCTGAAAATTGTCCTACTGTTAATGAAGTTGTACCAATTGTAGGTGTGCCTTCGTGTGTGAATACATAACCATTATCAGCATTGTCTGTACCTTGTTCTACAAATACAAAACTACCACCTGTTAATTCAGAAGCCGTGTCAGCATCAACTGTTCTTGTCCATACTGTTGATGATGTTCTTTCGTAAATACCGTTTTGACTTTGTGTGGTTTGATTCTTAACTAAAATTCTATCGCCGTTTGTTAATGTTACACCATCAAGTGTTGTAACAGCAGAACCATAAGTTAATGTAGCACCTACACCTGCTGTACCGTTAGCATATGTAGCACTTAAATTTACTGTTGTAGCCGCAACGACTGAATTTTTAACATCTAAACCTTGTGATGTTGCGTCAACATATTCTTTTGTTGCAAGTGAGTCAGTAGTAAATCCTGCACGGTCTTTATAACCTGATGGAACTTTAACTGTTCCTGTACCGTTTGGTGATAATGTTAAATCGCCATTACCGTTTGTTGTTGAAATTGTATTCGCATCAACTCTAATATTGTCAACATCAACCTGTGTTAATCCTGCAACGGCCGTTGTTGTAGAACCTAAAGTAAGTGTAGAACTTCCTAATGTGATTGTAGAGTTTGCTAATTTTACATTTGTAACATTAGCATCTGTTAACTGTGTTGTACCAATTGAAGCATTTGCAATTGAGAAAGATACTTTATTAGCTGAAACGGCAGTTACAACTTGTGAATTACCTTCAAAGTCTAAAGTTTCTCCTGTAACAAAATTGTCTGAGCCTGTATCGCCTGTAATTGTAAAATCTGTAGTAACAGTTGCAAAAGATAAAACACCAGAACCGTCTGTTTTTAAAAACTGTCCAGTTGTTCCATCATCTGGTGGTAAAGTTAATGTGTAACTTGCAGATAAAGTATTCGGAGCTTTAATTATAATATTATCAGTACCGTTATTAGTACCTTCATTTAATTTAATTCCGCCACCAACTGTTGTACTATTTCCTACAATAATTTCGTCTACTGCTTTATTCGCATCAACGATAATAGCTGAACTAGCAGTTAAAACTCCTGGTTGATGATCTAAAGCGTTTGTAAAATACTTACCGCCAATGACTTCTTGCGTTGTCGCATCGCCGTTACCATCAATTGGTCCAACACCGATAAAGAGTTTATCTCCTAATGTGTTATAAGCACCTACAGCGTATGAATATGAAAGCTCTCCGATTTTGGCTGTAGCTGGTTTACCTAAACCACTGGACGTTTTTACTTTAATTATAGTTGCCATTTATTAATATTCTCCACCGTTAAGTGTTAAATTTCCTGTCGTTGTAATGATGTTTGTTCTTGTAACAAACTTTTGATCGCTTGATCTGTATTGTAATAAAGAGCCGTCAGCTAGTCCTTCAGTTGTTGTATCTACATCGCCTAATAATTTTAATTGTAATGAGCTGTTTTGTAATGTGGCACCAGATGGTATCGTTACAGATACTTTTTGGGGTCCAGCAGATGTAGGTGAACTGATCCTAGCAGTTATGTTAGCCATTCAAATCTCTCTTTTTACTTATATTTATATTAATTTTAATCTATAATAAAGAATAATTTAAACACTTACTTCAGGTCTAACGGTAATAATTCCTTCTAAAACTCTTGTAACTGTACCAGTACTAGAGGTAATTTCAACGTCATAAACGTGTCTTTCAGCGTCCAGAGCGGTTGTTTGATTGGCTGTTAAAGAAATAGTCAAAACACCAGTTGTTCTGTCCGTAGCAAAAGTAGTAGTCATCGCTGTTCTTGTTCTTGTAGATGAATAACCTTTGGCCAGTTTTGCAACGGCCGTATAACCAGTCAAATCAAATACGTTTCCGTTTATGTCTTTTACGGTTATATCTGATGTAAATGTTGCGCCTTGGTCTATTGATAGGTTTGCTACAGCTGCCATTTATTTTGTTTCTTTAGTTTCCTTAACGTCTATACCTAATTCTTCTATAATTCTATTATTATAATATTCAGTTAAAACGTCTATTTTCTCAATTTCAATAAGTAATCTTGTCTTATTGCTTTGTATTTCTTGTCTTGCTATGATGTAGTTTTTCAATTTATCACTGAACTTAGTTTCATCATATTCTTTACCATTAATTGTAATCGCCATATTCACTCCTTTAATAGTATTATTTATAAGAGATATAAATAGACATATAAATAATCATATGCCAAAAACAGTTTATAGAAGCACAGTGAGATTAGTAAGAGAGAGTTTAAGCACTCCTTTTTTCCCTAGCACTCCTGCTATGGAAAACGCAAAATTTGAATATAAATCACAAGGAAAAATATTAAATTATTTTGCAGAACATTCAGCAGACGAATTTACAAGAATTTATCAAATTGATTTTAAAGATGAAGAATCAAGAATATTATGGCGCCAAGTACCTGCTATAGAAGAAAGTATGAAAGAATTTTACATTTACAATAGTGATAATAATATAGTAACATATATAAATGAAGAATTAATAAACACTAATGATTATGATTGATTTATGCTCTTACCTAATGATATAGGTGAATATAAAGTCTTAAATAAACAATCTTACTTACCTTTTAAAGATAAACTTTTTGATTTGTTTAATTCTTTTAGCCAAACAAACGACAAATTAAAACATAATTATACAATTGATAATTTACAGTTTAATGAATCAAAAGAAATATCTGTTATAATATATAAAGAAGAAATAATAGCATTTGCTTCTATTTTAGATAGAGATATTTGGCCTTCAAATACAAGTAGAATATTTAATCGTTTATTAAGAAACAAAAAATTTGAATGGAAAAATCCTGTTTTTGGCATCATATCTAAACTTATACACGACCATCAAATAAGCTATTGTAAAAGTATTAACAAAGATTATGTGTTTGTATCACAAGAAACAAAAAAATTGTGGTTACAAAAATGGATTGAACAGGCTAACGAATATAGTCCTAGTTGGATAATCTGTGATGAAAAGAAAAAAGTAACAAATGGAACCTCAAATGGTTCTACACAACATATAGCTTACAAAAAAATTTCAAATACTAACGAGCCTTTTCTTCTATAAAAGGTAAAAAGATAATACTAGGGTCAAATTCTTTTTTATTCTTAGCAAAATTATAAGACCTTGTATCAACGTGGTGATTGTTATGCCAAGCTTGTCCCCAAGTTAATAAAGCAAGTAAAGGAATATTTGTAGCCTTATCTTTAGATTCGTAAGTTTTATATCCAAAAAAACCTGAATGGCAAAATGAGTTAACTAATGCTTCTTGATGATATGACCAAGCAGCTGGTATAATCCAAAACCACAACATAAATTTCCAATCAATTAATGTTAACAAAACAAATGTTCCCCAAACTATAAAAGTATAATTACGATTTAACCATTTATGATATTCATTTCTTCTTATATCAGGTATTACTCTAGGATTAATTTTGCCTAATTTTTTATTATGTATCCATCCAATATATGAATGAAAAAATCCATCTTTAGGACTATGAGGATCTCCTTCTTCATCAGCGTGAGCGTGGTGCATACCTCTATGTACAGCGGCCCACCATAATGGACTGCCTTGTACACAAAGACAAGATAAAAACAATAAAGGCTTGTTAAGAAATTTTTTAAGTTTAATTGACCTATGACTTACAACTCTATGTAAAATTACGGCAGATCCTAAGCCACAAAAAATAACCCAGCCTAAAAATAAATATAACCATTCAGGCGATGTAAATATTAAACCTAGTACTGCTAATATTTGCACAGGCCAAAATACAAACCATAAATTAACTTGACTTCTACTCATTAATATCCGTTTTCGTTTTGTTTAATATGTTCTAAGAAAGGTGCTACTGTATAATTAGGTGTTAAACGACCTCTTGTTTGATTTGTAGTGTCGTTAAATCCTTGATCTACGCCTTCCCAATTAGTTATATTTATTCTCAATTTACCACATCTAAATGTATAACTATATTGATTATCTTCTAATATATGATTAGATTTAGGTATAAAATTAAGTTTATTAAATATTAAACTTTTTAATTCATCAAATTTATAATTTTCGTTTTTGTCTATCATATATCTACCAACTTGTCCTACGTTTCTAAATTCAATTGAAGTTCCTGTTCTATAATTTATTTTACTAAATTTATCTATCACTCTATCTACAATATGTTCATTTAAGTTTTTTATAACAATAATACCTACAGATAAACGCAAGTTTAAATCTAAACAATTATAAAAAGCATTCATTTTTTTATCAGAACATTTTAACTTATCCGTAATTTCATATATTGAATCATCATCAAAACCAGTCATACTTAAATAAACAGTTTTTAATCCACTGTCTTTTAATTCTAGTAAATAGTCTTTATTTGCAATTCTAAGTCCATTAGTTGCAATAGTTGTTCTATGTCCAAGTTTGGTTGTTTCTTTTATGATTCTAGGCAGGTCTTTATGTAAAGTTGGCTCACCACCTATAAATCTAAATTCAGTTGATTTTTTAAATCTACTAATAAACTCAATAACCTTTTCAGTATGTAAATCAGGCAAATCTCTATTTGGCAAATAACAATTAGCACACTCCATATTACATCTATGTACTATGTCGCAATAAACAGCTTTGTAATTACTATTCTCTGGTAAGATTTCTTGTATCATATAATTTTTTTATTGTATCAAAACTATCAAATTCTTTTTTAAATGATATACTTAAAATAACTCTATCGTCTTGACTTTCATTAATAACGCCGTGTGGCACATTTGTATTTAAACAAATTGCCTTATTTAAATATACTTTTTCTACAATTTTACCTTTTTTATATTTTTTAGCATTAACATCTTGTATTTTGTTACCAACATTTATTTTAGGAATCTCAAAGGTATCTGTTGTTTCATAAAATACGGTATAACTCTTATCATCAACAATCACTGGTATATTAATGGCTACTTTTCTTTTATCCGTGTGTGAATGTATCTCACCTTTTGATAGTGTTTTAAAAAACTTTATATTTTCAATAATAGAAGAATCTTTAAATTGATTTAATATTTTTTTAATAACAGTATCTTCTAATGATACATATTGAGTATATAGGGAATCATTTTTAATAACACCATAAGAAGCCCATTCGTTTATGTTGTTTTTATAAACTTCTTGTAAATCCTTTATATTAAAATTAATTTCTGGTATTTCAAAGTAATTTTGCATAATTTATTTTTTGTTTGTTATTTTACAAATAATTTTTGTTCTACAATTTCTTTGATAGATTTATCAAAATAATTATTCCTAGAATATGTGTCTGTTACTTTATCATAGTTTAGCCAAGGTGTCAATCCCATAACTAAATTTATTCTAGGTTCTTTAGTTTCAACTTTCTTAATTATAGCAGGCCTATGTTCAACTCTAGTGTTCCAAAGGTATGCTTTACCAACTTCTAATACGTAAGTTTTATCTTTATATTGTATAGCATACTCATCACTTGTTTGTAATGGTATGTTTACTCTTAGTAGTTGACAAGTAGGTTCATCTACGTGCCATCCTATATTTTCTTTAGGCTGTTCTCCGTAACCAAAAATATAAGCAACTCTACTCCTAGAAATATGAAAATTAAATTTATCTAAAAAGAAGCCTAAGTTTTTTTGTACAATTTCACTTATGTGTCTAAAACCAAATGTATCGTGGTAAGTATCTTTTAATTGTTTGTGATCTCCAGCGCCTTTTGCCAGACCCCAAGTTTGATCTAATAATTTTGATCCCCAAACCTGATGAAAAATATTTTCAGATTTATCAAAGAACGTAGGATTATAAGTTAAACCAAATCCTTTATATCTCTCGTGTGTGCCGTGTTTTGTTCTCCAACCTTGTAACCCGACTTCATTTTCTATTGTTTTAACACCTTGTAAAATTTGTTCTGCTGATGGTAGACCTAATTCTTCTAACGTAAACTCATACCAACCGAAATCTTTTTGCAAATTATCACTATTATTGAATAAATTTTTCACTTCGTTTATTAGCATATAATTATTTATACTATATAAATATAGCTATAATCATTACATAAGTCCGGATAACTTGATTTTTTAAGAGTTTTGTGATATAATAAGACTATGAAAGTTAATATAATATGTACGAGCAAACCAGGTGATGGCCTATTACATTACAGCTATGAACACTGTGATTATTTAAATTCTATTGGCATTAAATCTCAACTAATTATTATACCTCATAATCCTTTTTCAAAGCAAGATTATATATCGGCCATTAAAAACAAATATATTCATTTTAAAAACGTTATATTTGATGAATATAATCCTACCTCAAAAGAAGTAACTATAGTTATGGGTAGAAGTATGATTACTATTCCTTATTTAAATAGAAAAAATTATACAAATGACCAATTGTTAACTTTAAATTTATTATACAAAAATCATACTATAGCTGTATATTCAGAAAATCATATTAAAGAGTATGATGAAGCTTTGACTTATTTTAAACCTTTAGGTATAACTGATTTGTGCGACTTTGATGTTTATCCTAATGGTGTAGGCAAACAATTTGAAAAAATTATTAACTTCAGTATATACAAACCTGTAATTAATAATATGCAATTTAAATATTTGTTTTTAGGTACTAATAAAAGATATTACGAGTCAGTAAAAAAAGTTATTAAAGATTTTACATCACACGGTATATTAACATACAATGAAGATTATATTGATAAAAATTATAATAACATTTTTGCACCTATAGACAATTTATTAAGTTTATTTGATACTTACGTTTATACAAAAGATTACTTTGATCCTGCACCAAGATTAATGCAAGAATGTAGATACTTTAAAAAAGGTTTTGTTTATTTAAGAGATAAAAATATCAAAGATGGTGGTTCTGTTTATTATAATAGGCCGACCAATTGTCTTACCGACAAGGTTAATAAAGACAATATAAACGTTTTAATTAAGGAAATAAATGAACGGCTGGGATAGAGAATACTTACAGAATAAAGACAGTTATCAATTACTCTTTGATAATATAATGACACGTGAACAAGAAGCTAACGTAGAGTTTTTAGAAGAAAGTATTAAAAATATTGTAAACAGAAAGTGTGTTGTGGCCGTTAATAGTGGTACAGACGCCTTATACTTTTCTTTATTAAGTCATAATATCAAAAAAGGAGATGAGGTATTAGTAACCAACTTCTCTTGGATTTCTACAGCTGCTTGTATATCTATGGTTGATGCAACTCCTGTATTTTGTGATATTGATTTAAACACGTATCATATGTCTTTAGAAAGTATCAAACGTATGTATTCAGACAAGACAAAAGCAATTATCTATCCTCATCTATTTGGTAATGTGTCTGATACAAAAGACATTATAGAATTTTGTAAAGAAAAGAATATAATTTTTATAGAAGATGCTTGTCAATCTATTGGAGCTAAACAAGCAGGCACAATAGGCCATTGTAGTGCATTTAGTTTTGCAGCCAACAAACCAATTGCTGGTATAGCAGGCGGTGGTGCATTTCTAACAGATGATGAGGAAAAGGCAAATATAGTTAAAAAATTAAGAAGAATGGGAAAAGGTAATGATTTTGAAATATTAGGACGTAACTCTAAAATGTTATTATTTAATGCTGAAGTTATAAATTTTAGATTAAAAAAATTGAAAACTTTTGAAAATCAAAGACAGGCCATAGCAAGATTATTTAATAGAGAGTTTAAAAACTTGCCTATTATAACACAAGAAAATCCTAATCATATCTATAGTAGGTATGTTATAAGATTTAATGATAGAAAAACTAGAGATATTATTAAAGAAAAATTAAATGCTCAAATACACTATGACAAATCTATATCAGAAAATTCTATGTATCAAAATATATCATATATAAAAGATGATTGTAAAAATACTCAATTAGTATGTGATACAATATTGTCTATACCAAATCATCCTTGGTTAACATTAGAAGAAACAACTAAAATTTTAACTACCATATATGAACATAATTACTAGTCCATCTTTTAATAAGATATGTTACCTTGATGAAAAAAATAATATGATAGATATTACAGATAAGTGTCCTATTGAACTGTGTATAAAAATTAAAAAAATTATAAAAGATTTAGCAATAGACAAAAACTCAATTAAACCAGTTGAAGATATTTACCACCATATTATAGAAAAATTATATCTTACGCCTAGGTTTTATGAAGATGTAAATTTTAACAAGGTATCTAAAGAAAAATTAAGTATAGCATTTAACAAATTCTTCTTTGATAAATTAGATGAAAACATTTAGAGAAATAAAAGACAATTATTTGGCCATAGATTTCTTCTTATCTATGTCTTGCAATAAGAATTGCCATTATTGTACAAGCTATACTTTAGAGATGAGAAATCTTACAGTAGATATGGATTTTCTAAAGCAAACATTAGAATACTTAAAAGACTATAAAGTAAGGATATGTTTATTGGGAGGTGAACCAGGATTAATTAAAAATTTACGTGAAGTTATATCTGAAGTTAAAAGATACCCTAACTTTATATGTTCAGTGTTATCTAACTCATTTGTAAGAAAGAAATATCCGGAAATATTAGAAGATTCAGATATACTATATGTTGAACATTTAATATTAGACTTTTATGAAGATAAAATAGAAAAACTAGGTAACTATGATTTCTTTGGCGAAAATGATAAGAATAATTATAATGTGGTTGTCAAAACTCCAAATTTTTACAAATATAAAACAAACTTTCCGGATGATATTAAAAAATTAGAACACAAGAATACTATGTGGAAAGAGTTTAATGGAAGATCACCAGAATTTACAGATATAATACAGGCGGCCGAAATAGACAGGAAGATGTGTGCAGCCTTTCCTACGGTACCTGTTATAGACTTTGAAAAAAAACATATAGTACATTGTAGTAAAAAGTTTGCTAATAATACAGAATTATCAAAAACGTTTGAATTAACAAAAGAGAACGTTGACAAAATGATGAACTTTAGACTATTTAAATATGAAAATTATTGTAAGACTTGTACTGAATATGTTAAACCTGAAGGACATTTTCCTTTACGAAAATATGCGAGTATATTAAATGAGTAATTTTTCATTTTTTAATCGTAGAGCTGTTAATATTGATATAACACACAGGTGCGCTTTAGAATGTATCAGATGTTTTAGAACAATGTTTTATACAAGTAAAAAAATAAAAGTGCCAGGTGAAGATATGTCAATGGATAACTTTCTAAAAGTAATAAAACATTTTAAACAATTGAATTTTTGTGGTCAATATTCTGATCCCGTACACCACCCTAAATTTATAGAAATGTTAGAAATAACTTATAAAAATAAAAATAATGTTTTTGTGCATAACGCTTCTTCTACAAAATCAAAAGAATGGTACATACAAGCTTTTAAGGCAAATCCGGATGCACGATGGACCTTTGGTATAGATGGTTTACCAGAAGAAAGTGAAAAGTATAGAAAAAATCAAGATGGTGTTAAACTGTTTAATATAATGTTAGAGTCTAAAAAATATTTAAAAAAATTACCAGTATGGCAAATAATTGTTTTTGGTTATAATGAAAATAATATAGAAAAATGCAAACAAATGGCAGAAAAAGCAGATGTAAAAATTATGATATTACAATCATCAAGATGGATTAAAGACGATCCACTCAAACCAAAAAATTCTGAATATTTAATGAAAAGTAAATTCAAATGATTAAAAAAGAAAATTATATAGAAAATGAATTAGATCCTATGTGCCTAAAAAATGAAGTACACGTGGCTATAACCAATCAAGGAGAACTAATACCGTGTTGTTATATAGATACACCAGATAATAATTTAAACTCCGAATATAAAAAACTTTTAAAAGTGAGTAAGATAAGTGATTATGATAATATAGAAGAAATATATTTAAATAAAGAATGGTTGGAATTTGCAGAAAATTTAAAAAATCACAAAGGATTTAAGGCTTGTCAAAATATCTGTCCTAAAAATCGTAAAACAGATATTAATAATATAGCCAGAAAAGAAAAAGTATATTATAAAGGTAAAGTGGTAGATGAAAAAAATTATTAGTGTTGCTTTAAACTTACACGATCATAATACCTATAATGGTATTTTTCATAATCAAAGGGAAAGACACACAAGAATTAAACACAATCTACCTCTTAACAAAAAAAATAAAGTAAATGTAGATGATTATAAATTAAATGAGATGTTTATAAAAGAATACTTTAAGAAAACGAATGATAATATACTAAGCTTTACTTATACTGTTGGTGGT
>Ga0209355_1001915_pt1 | contig 11683 bp, 7 predicted proteins | sample LauGreSBDMM110SN_3_FD_187563 | JGI IMG/M metagenome (GOLD analysis project Ga0209355, IMG submission 187563) | Freshwater lake microbial communities from Lake Michigan, USA - Sp13.BD.MM110.SN (SPAdes) (version 2) | ecosystem: Environmental > Aquatic > Freshwater > Lake | place: Lake Michigan, USA...
TCACCCTCGCCGTCTCCTCAGCATCGATCGTTCTGGCAACGCTCCTTGCTGCGCTCGGCGCGCTCGGTCGCCTCTCCAGCAACGCCGTCGTCAACGCGATCGCGTCGTTCTACGTCAGCTTCTTCCGCGGCACGCCGCTTATCTTGCAGCTGCTCGTTTGGTACTTGGCACTGCCGCAGGTCGGCATCATTCTCGACCCAATCTTCTGCGCCATCGGCGCCCTCGGCATGAACTACGGCGCCTATATGACTGAGATCTTCCGCGCCGGCATCCAGGCGGTTCCGCTTGGTCAGCGCGAGGCAGCCTCGGCGCTCGGCATGTCTGGCGGCACCGCCTTCCGCCGGATCATCGCCCCACAGGCGTTCCGCATCATTGTTCCGGCCATCGGCAACGACTTCGTCGCCATGTTGAAGGACTCCGCCCTCGCCTCGACCGTCGCGCTCCACGAGATCGTCTGGCGCGCACGAAACATCGGCCAGAAGGAGTTCAAGACGCTGCAGACCTTCATCATCGCCGCAATGATCTACTGGACGCTCACCATCGTCTTCACGGCGGTGCAGAATCGTATTGAGTCCCGCCTCGCTGCGGGCGACCGAAACAAGGCGGTGAAGGGATGAGCGACATGAAGAGCCTCTCAACGACACCAGCTGTACATGCGCTCCACCCCGCCGAGAAGCCAGGGGTGCTGGTGAAACCTGGCGCCGAGCCGGTGTTGAAGGCAACGAATGTGACGAAGTGGTTCGGCGAGAACCACGTACTGCGTGGCGCATCAATCACGGTCTGGCCGGGCGAGACCGTCTGCATCCTGGGGCGTTCAGGCTCAGGGAAGAGCACCTTCCTACGCAGCTTGAACTTCCTCGAAGATCCAACCGACGGCACCGTTGAAATCGATGGCGTCATTGTTGGTGCCGATCCCTTCCACAAAGAGGGGAGTGAGCGCCAAGATCGAATCCGCGAGGTGCGCATGCGCGCCGGCATGGTCTTCCAGGAGTTCAACCTCTTCCCGCATCTCAGCGTGATTGAGAACTGCGTGGAGGCACCGATTCACGTGAAAGGGATGCCGCGTAAAGAGGCAGAGGCGATCGCCGAGAAGTATCTTGCTAAGGTCGGCCTACTCGAGAAGCGCGACGAGTATCCGTCACGACTCTCCGGCGGCCAGCGCCAGCGCGTTGCCATTGCGCGCGCACTCACGATGCAGCCGAAGGTGCTCTTATTCGATGAGCCGACGAGCGCACTTGACCCAACCTTGGTCGGCGAGGTGCTCAAGGTCATGGCAGACCTGGCGCACGAAGGGCGCACCATGATCGTGGTCACCCACGAGATGGACTTTGCGCATGAGGCGGCCGACCGCGTCTACTACATGGATAAGGGCGAGTTCGCCGAGGTTGGACCACCAGAGCAGGTGATCGACGCGCCGAAGGATCCGCGTACCAAGGAGTTCCTCTCGCGCTTCCGCACCCTCGGCTCCAAGAAGTAACCATGGCGGGCGGCGCACCCGACCTGCTGGTAGTTGGCGGCGGTGTCTGGGGCACGTGGACGGCGCTACACGCGCGACGTCTCGGCGCCACCGTTCAGCTGATCGAAGAGCGCGAGCCGGGCGGCCCCAAGACCACCTCCGGCGATTACAGCCGCATCATTCGGCACTCCCATGGCGAGGATGCGCTGCTCATGGGCTGGACGCAGCGCACACTGGTTGCCTGGAAAGAACTCGGTGAGCAGGCCGGCGAGCAGATCTTTGTGGAGAGTGGCGTCGCCTGGTTCGTTTCGGGCGATGGAATTTGGGAGGCGAACTCGGAGCAGCGCATGCGCGAGGCTGGCGTGCCGTGCGAGCGCATCACCCCAGAAGAGGCGCTGCACCGTTGGCCAACGCTCGGCACCGACGGTCTGACATCTGTGCTCTACGAGCCGACCGCCGGCTTCTTGCGCGCGGGGAACGGCGTACGCGCAGCGGCGCGCATGTTCGAACGCGAGGGTGGCGTGATCGTACGCGGTCGCGCAACGCCAGCAGCAGACGGCAGCGCGCTTGACGCCAGTGGCACACCGATCACCGCAGGGGCAACCGTATGGGCGGCGGGGCCGTGGCTTCCGGAGCTCTTCCCACAGCTGGTTGGCGCTGATGCTGAGGCTTCCATTATTCCGGTGCGCCGCGACGCGATCTACTTCGATGCGCCAAACATGGGTGTGGGCGAAATGCCAACCTGGATCGACGAAGGGCTTGCCGTCTGGGGGATTCCCAACGATCAGGGTCACGGCGTGAAGGTTGGCCCAGAGTTCGATGCGGGGAACTTTGATCCGAGCGTCTGGCCCGACGAGGCGCACCCAACCTCGATCGCGCGCGCCCGCGAGTGTGCGGTGCGATTCCCAGCGCTGAAGAGTGCACCGATCAAAGAGACGCGCGCCTGTCAGCACGAGCGCACCAAGAGCGGCCACTACGTGTTGGATCAGCATCCCGAGAACCCTGCGATCTGGCTCGCCGGTGGTGGATCAGGACACGGCTACAAGCAGGGGCCGATGGTGGGGGAGCTGATGGCCCGCGCGGCGCTGAACCGCAACCCAGTGCAACTGCCAGATCGACGCTTCAAGCTGCACGATCGCAGCGAGGGACCATCAAGCCCAATGGGAGAGATGGGGCTCGCCTAGCCCCGGGTGCCGCTCAGCGCGGCGTCGTCTCGGAGGCGAGGAACTCGCGGACGAGCGACTGGAAGTGATGCACCCCGTTCTCACGGAGCGCTGAGAAGCGTCCTGAGGTGTAGGCACTCGACTTCAGGCCGCGCTGCACCTGTTCACAGATCACGATGTCTTCCTGCTGGATCTGGTCGCTAAAGGCGATCCCCTGCTGCATCGACTCCCAGCCTGGGCCGGTGCCCGGCGAGGCGAAGTACCACTCGAAGATGGTTAGGGTGCGGTTCGGCCCGAGCGGGATCACGAGGTTGAGCGAGAGGTTGTCGGGGTAGAGGTTCAGCATCATGTTTGGGAAGCACCAGTAGTAGAGGGCGTCATCTTCGCCCTCGCCGCTGCGAATGAAGCGGCGATCGACGCCATGTACCTCGCCCTCCTTCAGGTCGCGAATCGGGGCGAGTGACTTGGAGTAGAAGCGGTATGGCTCCACCTTGTAGGCGTCGTAGTCGAGCTCCTTAAAGAGATCTGGGTGTGCGATGGGGATGTGATACCCCTCAAGGTAGTTGTCGACATAGACCTTCCAGTTGCACTCCACGATGTAGTCGCGGCGCTCTACGAGCTGCATCTCGTCCATCGGGAACCCAGCAGCGGCAATCTCGCTTGGGATTGCGCCGAGGACCTCTTCGAGTGGTGGTGCATCGGCGCTCAGGTTGGCGAAGATGAACGGCCCGAAGACGGCGGTGCGCACGGGGATGAGGCCGAAGTCCTCTTTGCGGAACCCCTCGGTCTGATCCATCTCTGGACAGGTCTTCAGAGCACCGTCGAGCCCATACGTCCACCCGTGATAGCGGCACTGCAGGCTCTTGCGATTCCCCTTGCTCAGCGCCACCTGGCCGGCACGGTGGCGGCAGACGTTGTGGAAGCCAGAGATCGTGCCATCGAGACCGTGTACCAAGACGATCGGCTCATCGAGGATGTTGGCCGGTACGAAGTCGCCCGGTCGCGTGAGGTCGGCGGTGCGCGCCACGATCTGCCAGGTGCGGTTGAAGATCGCTGCACGCTCGCGCTCGTAGACCTCAGGTGAGAGGTACTCGTCGGCGGTGAGGGTGTGTGCCTCACCGGTTGGAACCGGGAAGCGGGCCGCCTGCTTGTCGTGCTGCGGCGTCGTCACGCCGTTACTCCGCGGCGGCGGCGAGCTTTGCGGCGATGGCGGCGCGAGCCGCCTGGCGATCGCTGAAGTCAATCCCCTCCATGTCGCCTGGGGCGAGACCGGCAGCCCAACCGCGCGAGGTGCGCTTCCCGTCGGCGGCGTAGCGGTCGGCGACCATCAGGTCGAAGGCCTGCACGCTCGCCTCGAGCTCGCTGTAGCGGCCTGGCGGCAGCATGCTCGAGGCGGTGCCGCGCTGCTGTAGTTCGCACACGTGCCAATCCTGGCGGTTGGTCATATCCCAGAAGCCGTGCGCATCTGAGAAGTCGTAGTCGGGGAGCTTGATGGTGTCTGGGTGCAGGTACCAGTCGCAGACAACGCGCGATCGACCTGGGCCGAGCGGCTCAATCATGTGCACCATCAGGTAGTCGGGGTGCAGCGAGAGGAGCAAGTTTGGCCAGACGGCGAAGTACTGGATGCGCTTCGCGTCGGTCTCGGTCATCCCCTTGAGCCATGGGCGCGAGTGCGACCCCTTGTCGAGTCCCATGGTGAGCGCCTCGCCGACGAGCGGCTGCCAGCCGCCCTTCCACCAGCCGCGTGCCGGGATATCTTCGCCAAGGTCGTATGGGGTGAGCGCATTCAACTGTGGGTGCACACCAGGGCAGTGGTAGCACTCGGAGTAGTTCTCGACGAGGATCTTCCAGTTCGCCGCTACGTCGTACGTCTCGCGCTTGGCGAGTCGCAGCGGCCCAAAGTCGAAGCGCGCAAATGTGTCGACAAGATCGTCGAGGTAGGTGAGGAGTGGCTCGGCCTCCTTGTCGAGCGTCAGGAAGACAAATCCTTGCCACGTCTCGCAGCGCAGCGGCACCAGGTCGTAGTCGCCAGGGTTAAAGCGCTTCAAATCTTCGGTGTGCTTCGCCTTTAGCAGCTTCCCATCAGGGCCGTAGACCCAGGCGTGATACGGGCAGACGATCTTCTTCACCTCACCGCAATCTGGTTTGCCGTCAGTTGGCCCCTCAATGAGGGTGGCGCCGCGATGGCGGCAGGCATTGATGAAGGCGTGCAGCTTCTTGTCCTCGCCGCGCGAGATGATCACCTGCTCGCCGGCGAACTCCAAGAGTCGGTAGGAGCCAACGTTTGGCGTCTCCTCTTCGCGGCCGACGCAGCGCCACTCGTGGCGGAAGATCTCCTGCGACTCCCAGTCAAAGATCGCCTGGTCGTGGAAGACGCGAGGCGGGAACATGTCGGCCTCGTCGAATGAGCGACGCACGGCAGCGATGGCGGCCGGGTCGAGCGGGGCGGGGCGCTTCGCAACAATCATGCCGCTATGGTGCCACGCCGCGGGGCTATTTGAGCGGGGCGTTGAGGGTGTAGACCCCTCCGCTGCGGTCGGTGACCGTGATGGAGACCAGCCCCTCACGGTTGAGCGTCGCCTTGCCCGTGCTCCCTGCATCGTCGCTCAAGGCGAGGCTGCCGTACGCCCGAACCGTGGTGCCCCGGAGCGAGGGGGCGAGCTCGGTCGTGACAGTCCCCCGCGCCTCGCCGCGCCAGGCAAGGAGCGGCGCGCCACGCCCTCGCGCCGTTTCAAAGGAGAACTGTGACGGAGCCGCCATGCCGAGCCCGCGCAACCCAACTGTTGTTCCGAGGATGCGTTCGTTGCCAACGAAGCGCCCAATACCGTTGACCTCCGCCGTGATCTCCGCAGCAAGGTCGCCGCGTGCGCCGACCGACCGCGCGGTGATGACCGATGAGGTCTCTCGGTCCTTTTCGGTAGCACTGCGCTCGCTTGAGAAGCTCGGCTGTCGATACCCGCGCCCGTAGCTGGTCGACGCCGCAACGGCGTAATAGGCGAAGCAGACGAGCGCCGCAGCGGGGATTGGCCCGCCTGGTCGTCGTACGGCAAGGAGTTGCTCCAGTGGCTCCAGAATCACGGTCTTGGCGGCGCGACGGGCGAGGTACTGCAAGAAGGTCGTGCCATCCGTCTCATAGTCGGCGCGGGCGTCGGCGCTCGGGCGGAATGGGGTGCGCGTGAGTCGTTCGTTCAGTTGCTCTTTCATTCGACTATCCTACGCCTTCCTCGTGGTGCTACGGCTACACTCCCCCGCATGGCTGAACGTCGCGTCACCAAAACAGCAGCCCTTGACCTCACCCTAGCCGCAGCGCTGTGGGGTGGCATGTATGTGGTCTCTGCAGAGACGTTTGACGCAGTCCCCCCTGCAACGCTGAGCCTGCTGCGACTCGTCCTCGGCGTGGCTGTACTCGCGCTGGTCGCCGCGTTGCGCGGTGAGTCGCTCGGCTGGAGTCGCGCCCCAAAACAGGCCGTGCTCTTTGCGGGGGTGGCGGTCGCCGCCTCGATGCTCTTGCAATTCGGAGGCACGGCGCTGACCTCTGCAGTTGAGGGTTCGGTGGTCACCATGGCGACCCCTGTCTTCGTGCTGATCTTTGGTCGCCTCATCGAGGGTGTTGCCGTACCCCGTCAGGCGTTGGGCGGCATTGCGCTCGCTACGGCAGGTGTGGTGGCACTCGGGCTGCGTTCGGCCAGCCCAAGCGCTGGTGGCGCACCAGAAGATTCGCTGGCACACCTGATCGGCGTCATCGCGCTCATTGGCGCCGGTGCCGCCTGGGCGCTCTTCTCAAGCTTTGGGCGACCCGTGGTGGCGGCGGTCGGCGCGCGGAACGCAGTGACGCTCTGCGCGCTCGTTTCGATCCCTTTCCTCATGCCGTTCTCGGCGGCAGAAGTCCTGCTCGTCGGGATCAACCTTGCTGATGCCACCGCCCCGTTCACGCTGTTCGCCATCGCCTACTTGGGAATTGGCTCGACGGCAATCGGCTGGAGTAGCTGGAACCGAGGCTATGCGGCTGCGCCGCCGCGACTCGCCGCCGGCGTCCTCTTTCTGCAGCCGCTCATCGCTGCCGCTCTTGGCGTTGGTGTACTGAATGAGGTGCTTGATGCCGGCCTCGCCCTGGGCGCGCTCCTGCTGCTCGGCGGCGTGGCACTGATCTCGTTTGAGTCCACGAGCAGCACAAAGCAGAGCCGCGTGCGATCGTAGGGGGGATGGACGACCTTCGACGCTATCGCGCCACCCCGCCACCCATCACCGGCGTTGCCGCAATCACGACCGCCGACAACGGCGAAGTCCGCAATCCAGACCCAGCCGATCGTGCCGCCTGGCGCGAGTGGGTCTCCGCCTCGAAGACGCGCAACTGGCTGCGCCGCGACCCACTCCTCGACTGGCTCGAAGTGCACGGCACCAGCAAAGGCTTCCCCAAAGATGAGGGTGCGGATGCCGATCCGCCACGCCCATACGACTTGCGCAAGTTGCTCTTCGCGCAAGGGAATCGCTTTGAAGAGCGCATCTTTGAAATCCTGGAGCCGAAGGTTGCCTCGCACCGCATGATCTCTGACGGCTGGCAGGCGACGCGCACGTTGGCCGCCGCCGAGGCCACCTTTGCCGCGATGCGCGAAGGGGTTGAGCTGATCGAGCAGGCGGTGGTGCGCAATCCCGAAGATCGCACGTACGGCGCCATTGACCTGCTGGTGCGCAGCGATGCGCTTGCGCGACTTATTCCTGGCGCGATCGACCCGAGCGAGGCGGCAGTCTCTGCACCAGCCCTCGCCCCCGACGGAGGTGAGGCGCCGCCGTGGCACTATGTGGTGGTCGACGTGAAGTTCTCAACGCTCGATCTTTCGGTGAGCGGATTCGCCGGCAGTTCGCATCGGCACTATGCCGGCCAGGTGCTCGTCTACACCGCCGCCATCGCGCGCTTACAGGGCTACTGCCCCGCCGATGCGTTCCTGCTCGGTCGCACCTGGATGAGCAGCAAGGGGCGGGGGAGTGGCGCACTCGAACGGCTCGCCCGTGTGCCGGTGGAGCGCGAGAGCACGCGCGACGATGAGACCCCACTTGCCGTTGAGGTGGGCCGCGCCCTGGAGTGGATTCGCACCGTGCGTCGTGATGGCGCCACCTGGGATGCGCTGCCACGACCAACGCGCCCAGAGCTCTACCCGAACATGAACGCCGATCAAGACCAGCCGTGGAGCGAGGCGAAGCGCACGATCGCCCGCGAGATCGGCGAGCTCACCTACCTGCCAGGTGTTGGCCCCGACCTACGTGATGCTGCCATTGCCGCTGGCATCAAGCGCCGCGACGAGCCTGGCCTCAGCCCTGACCGACTCGGGGTCACCGGCGATGCGCGACCACGACGACTCGCCGCCGTCCTCGCCGCCAACTACGTGTCCGCCTCGGCCGACGCCAACGCGAAGGTGCTCCCGGATCGCATTGAACTGCGTGACGATGCGCACTGGCGCACACCTGCCCGCATTGAGTTCCATGTGGACTTTGAGAACTCAGGGAACCTAAACGACGACTTCACCAAGTTGCCGAGCGTTGGCGGTGCCACGTGCATCTTCCAAATCGGCTGCCTGGTATCGATTGATGGCCGTGAGCCAACCGCCAATGAGATCGCCGCAGCGACCGCCGCTGGTGCCAACGTCGGCGAGCGACTCTTTACCCCTCGCGACAAAGACGTATCGTGGTTCCCAGCCTTCGGTCAGTGGAGCGGTGACCGACTGAACTCGGCATCGGAGCGCGCGGTGCTCGACGCCTGGGTCGCCTTCATGGGCGCATGGCGCACGTCGCTCAACCTCACCTGGGATGCGACGCGCATCGTGCACTGGTCACCCGCCGAGCGCAACCTGCTCTTCACCGCCGCCGACTCCGCCGCCGGTCGCCACCCAACCTGGTCGCTCCCCGACGAGATCGGCTGGTTTGATGCCTTCGACGAGCTCGTCTACAAGGTGCCGGTCAGTGTGCGCGGCGCGTACGGCTTCGGCCTGAAAGACATCGCCAAGGCGATGCGCAACGAGAGGCTCATTGATGTCTCATGGGGTGATGGTCCCGCCGACGGTATGGGCGCAATGGCCGCGGCATACACGGCCGATGCGAGCGCCGCCGCTGAGGGGAAGCGCCTCGCCGACTATGACTACTTCCGCGAAGGCGCCGAGTACAACGAGGCCGACTGCCGCTCAATGTTCCTCGTGCTGGCTTGGCTACGGGAGCACCGCTAAGCAGTCCCGCTCATCTTGAATAAAAAACGGGACGCCACCCCTTTCAAGGTGACGTCCCGTTGCGCTCCGCGAGCGAAACTGCGTGTTACGAAGCGGGCGGGATCAAGACCTCGTAGACCTCTGAGCCTGTTCCCGCATTGAACTCATTCCAGAAGAACCAGCCGAGGCTCAGTGTCGTTCCATCTTTACCCACGCCTGTTCCTGCTCCGCTCGCGCTCGAGAACGAGGGGAGCCACTCCGTCCCCGCAGCTGCCTCCACACCAGGATCCATCCCAATATCTACAACGAACTGGCCATCTGCAGCCAAGGCGACCTGGTCAAGATCGACGTAAAGCCAATCACTCCCTGACGAGTCTGAATCCCAGCCGCCACCGTTATAGCTCGTCACCCTGAAATTCGGGCCTTCGTTGTCACCCCATAGCCAACCTGAATTGATTGAGAACCAAACCACTGATGTCACAGGGTTTACATGCGTTTCACACTCTCCGTAATCCACAAAGTCGTGGATCGCACCCGCTCCCCCGTCCAACCAATCAAGGGTATCGACAAAGAAGCACCCAAGAGTGCCATCCGCATAGCCGGTCTTCACCAGACCCGTGTCCGCTAGAACGATCACTTGATCGCCGACACCGTCATCATCTGTATCAAGTTCAATATCCCACTCGTTGAGGGCAGGATTGGACATCAGGTCCCAGCTGGTGATGGCCATCTCAAACTGTCCCGCCTCCACAGCGGTCGACCAGCCTACGGGAATGTCTTGTGCATTGACACCGATGTTCTTGATATCAGCGCCGTTGCCGATTCGCTCGCGACCATCGCGGGCCAACCAGACGTATGGATAGATGCTTCTACTTATAGAGGCCCCGTTGGTCTGGTGTGCGTCCTGCGACCCAGTGGTCAGGGCATATGAATATGTATACGGGCTCGTCCCGGGCAGAGCGCCGAAGGTGAACTTTTCAACATGTTGGAACATGGCGAACACTGGCAGTCGCAGCGACGGCTTGCCGCTTGACGTTGCAGTAACGATTGCATTGAGTGAGCTCTCTCCGGAGGTCGAAAAATTCCTCTGGGCCGCAACGGTAGCGGTCAGAATTACCGTCATCGTTGCGGAAGCCCCTCGTCCCAAATTGAGACTTTTCCCGGCTGTCATTTGGGTAGTGTTGTACTTGATCTGGAGTGTGACCCCGCTTGGAATCGTGAACCCAGCGGCAGCCGCAACAGCGAACTTATAACTCGCCGTGGTGGTGCCGTTGTTCTTGACGATGAACTTCTGGCTCTTCGTGAGGGTCGCGGCCGCGTCGCCGTAGACCATGCCGAAGCTCATCGTGGCGTTCGGCCCCGCATCAATCGTGACCTTCGCCTTGACTGCGTTGAGGGCATTGACTCGACCGGCACCGACGGAGCGCAGCAAGACGTTGCTGCCGACCGACTTCGCAGTATTGATGAGCGCCGACTTGATCAGCGCAGGGCTCCACGTTGGGTTGGCCTGCTTGACCAGCGCTGCCACGCCAGCAACCACCGGGGTTGCCATCGAGGTACCGCTGAACCATGCAACACCATTGCCGTCGACGCTTCCCGAAGCGGCCGACACGATGTCGACGCCCGGGGCCGCGATCTCAGGCTTCAGCGCAAGGTCGCCCCAGCGCGGTCCACCCGATGAGAAGTCTGCAACGGTGTGATAGCTCGGATTAGAGATGCCTGCTGCGAGCGCCGAGATTTTTACCGACGCACCCTCTAGAGGATTGGCGCCAACATTGGCGCTGTCGGTAAGGGCGGCAACGAGCGCAGTCTCGCCAGTGCCGTTGAGCATTAGTACGGGAATTGCTGCGGTTGGCGTGTCTGGCCCTTGGAATGGGGGGTATGACGCTTGGTCAGTGCTGAGCACTGAGGTGCTCTGCAAAATGATGACACCGACAGCGCCCGCTGCAATCATGGCGTCCACCTTCTCCTTGAAGGTGCAGGTGCCACGGCGCAACACCACGACCCTGTTGGTGAGCACTTCATTTGCCACATCCCAGTCGGGGGTATAAGTAGCGCCATCATCTCCCGTGGCAGGGCACCCGAGTGAATACGCTGCTGAATCCGCGATGGTGAACAGGCTCTTGATCGGGCCCATCGGGTCCAGATTTGGATCGCTGAGATCAAACACATTGGTATTCGAGAATGCGACGGGGCTAGCCCCGCCCAAAACCGTGGATGAAATGGGGAATGTGAGCTTGGCCGCTGGATACGACGAGCGGTCATCGAGCGCGGCAACCGAGATCGCGCCATCTTCCGTAGAAGGTGAGGCAACGAGGAACGGCTGATCACCATCGTTTCCTGCGGCGATCACCACGGTCACGCCCGCCTTCTCGGCGGCATTGATCGCAGCCTGCTCAGCCCCGCCCTTGATGCCGTACGGCGAGCCAAGGGAGAGGTTGATCACCTTCGCTCCGAGGGCGACCGCCTTCTCAATGCCGTCAGCGGTGAGCTCTGTCGACCCATCGCAACCGAAGACGCGAATGGCAATGAGCGACGCCAGCGGCGCCATTCCTGGAGCGAGCTTGAAGGTTGATGTGTTGAGCGTGCTTGTGTAGCGCTCAGAGGAAGAGATGCCATAGGTAATGCCGTTGGACTTGATGCCGTAGCCGGCAATGGTGCCTGCAACGTGCGTGCCGTGGCCACCACCATTGGCAATCGAGCAATCCATTGGATCGCTGTCAGGCTGTGGGAGTTCAGCGAGGCCACCCTCGCCAGGCGCGTAGTCATCACCGACAAGGTCGTAGCCAGCGACGACCTTCGCGGTTGGGAAGGTCACATCGCCGTTTCGTACAAAGTCGTCATGGGTGTAATCGATACCCGTGTCAATG
>Ga0209355_1001916_pt1 | contig 11682 bp, 10 predicted proteins | sample LauGreSBDMM110SN_3_FD_187563 | JGI IMG/M metagenome (GOLD analysis project Ga0209355, IMG submission 187563) | Freshwater lake microbial communities from Lake Michigan, USA - Sp13.BD.MM110.SN (SPAdes) (version 2) | ecosystem: Environmental > Aquatic > Freshwater > Lake | place: Lake Michigan...
GCGAGCAATGAAAACATTGTCGTTGGAAGTAAATTAATTTCACACACAGCCAAAGCAAATCCTATATGGAAAATTGGCGAGAAAAAGCAAAAAGTATTACTGGTCTTTTCAGGGTATGAAACGTATATCAGCCCATCTTCGTACCCCACAAAGAAAGAAACTCATAAAGTTGTTCCTACCTATAACTATTTAAGCGTTCACATCAATGGAACGCTATCGGCCATCCAAGATGAGGAGGATAAGCATCACATTGTGAAGATCCTGACGGAGAAAATGGAGTCAAGCAGAAAAGATCCCTGGGCTGTTACAGACGCTCCAAAAGATTACATTGAAACGATGCTGGCAAACATTGTAGGAGTCGAATTGCTGGTTGAAAAAATCGAAGCCAAATGGAAGGTTAGTCAAAACCGTCCTGCCAGAGATCGTCAAGGTGTTATAGATGATCTAACGAATAATATAAACGACTCTAATAGCATAGGGATGGCAAAAGAGATTGAGGCGCTAGGTGGTTTAAAGCCCGATCATCATTCCTAGGTTCTGAGCTTCCATCAAATACCTAAACCATCTTCAGATTAGTTTTGTTTTGTCGGTTTACCCGACAAATCCCATGTCTGACTACTTAACCACCTGCGGATGCTAAGCAATATCCACCCAATTCCAAGCCGAACCAAGGTTCTCGGTGCCTATGCCACACCTGATTTCAACACCTCGATGCCATTGTCTAAACTATTGTTTCGGCTCATTTTTACAGCTTCTAAGGCCAAGGTCGCACGTTCGAATCGTGCTGGGCAGGCCAAATGCCTGACAGGCCGATGAGCTCTCTAAAGAATTTATTAGATCTGGTCGATTCCGCCCCGGGCCACCAAGAATTCTCAAAACATTAGAAGTGGTCCATAGAATCTCTAGTGTAGGCCGCGGTCTGGCACCATTTCCTCTGGTCTTCCAACTTTCCCCTTGACTAGAACTGTCCTTTAAAAGGACGCTTTATGAATTGGGGATTTGTCATCCTTGTAGTGTTCAACCGTCGATTTAACGACCCTTAGTTCAGGCATTGTCAAGATCGGCTTCTAGATACATTCTCACTAGGCTCTGTAATGAGTCCGCATGCATTTTTTCCATAATTCTTGCTTTGTGAACTTTGATTGTGGCATCGACTGTGCCTAACTTGGTAGCGATTTCTTTATTTAACAAGCCGTTTACCAATAAAGAGCACACCTCTTTTTCTCTTGGCGTAAGGTTTAAGAAACATTGTTTGATATCTAATTCTTTGGATAATTGAGCTAAATGTTTTTTATCAAACTCAAGAGCTTTGCTAACTGCGACTAAAAGATCTTCAAGATTAAACGGCTTAAATAAAAAATCTATTGCGCCATTTTTGAGTCCGGTGACAATTTGCTGGGGATGGCTCTGTCCGCTAATAAAAATAATAGGTGTTGTGCGCCGCAATGCTAATAACTCTTGTTGAAGTGCAACTCCCATCATGTCAGGCATTTGCATATCCAAAAGAATGACGGCTGGAGATATTGGAAGGGATTCTTTTAAAAAAGTAATGCCAGATTTATAATGATCAACGGTATAGCCTAGTTCGCTTAACATTTTAGACAGGGAAATACGCATTGAGTCATCATCATCGATTACGTAGATATGACCAGATTTAGTCATAAAGCGGGGCGTTTATATTTACTCATTAGTAATAATCTAAACCAAAGTATATGGTGAGGATACTAGCCTTAGGGCTAATTAGAAAAAATCTTAGGCATTTGTTGATTAAAGCAAGTTCTAATAGTGGGACCCTTAGGTTGGGACACCATTTAAACGACATTTTAGTCTGCTATCTGTAATATTCAATTATGGAAACAGCCAACCAAATCTTTTTTATTGTTTTTTCGCTAATTGGTCTGGGATTATTTTTAAGTGCTATATATCAATATCGAGCTAATAGGGCGAGTGGATTAAGCATCTATTGGCCGTTAAGCGTAGGGCTATTTTCCCTATCCTCATTTAGCTTTGGCATTGCTTTGTGGACACATAAGTTTTTTCTCACAATAGCAAACACCACATTTATTGTTTCGGTTTTTCTGCTTATATTTTTATACCGCTCGTGGAATCAACGTCCATTTACTAAGATTCAAACTTTGCTGTTGTGGCTCATTCCAGTCTTTATTTTCTTTTTCTATGACTACTTGAGGGTAATGCCAGAAACCTTTAAGCATCGGGTAGCCTTAATAACAATTACTCAAGAGTTATTTTTGGTATGGCAAATATGGGAGTTGATAAAGTATTACAAAGTAGAGCGAACGATAGTAGTGAAGTGGCTGATTTTTTTAACAACGTTTACTTTGCTTGGGGAAACTTGTAGAACTCTTTGGGTATTCATTGGAAGCACCCAAATCAATTTCTTTTTATATGCTCAAGATGCTCTAGCCTTAACTCTTTTATGGATTGGTTATGGTAGTACGATATTGGTGTATGTAGCTCTTGGTAGTTTTTATTTAGAAAAACAGATAATAAAAGAAAATGAAATTACAAACGCCTTAAATAGTACGAAAGAAGAAAATGAAAAAATTACCGAACTCTTAAAAGAAAAAGAGCGTTTAATCTACGGCCTGATGAAGGCTAATAAGACTGCGGCTACTGGCGCTTTATCGGCATCAATCGCTCATGAGCTCAATCAGCCCCTTGGAGCCTCAAGCCTGAATATTCAGTTTCTCAAGATGAAACTAGAAAAAGGGTTGCTTAATCCTGAATTAGGTAAAGAAATCTTGGATTCCCTTGAGCATGACAACAAGAGAGCCGCTACGATTGTTAAATCTCTCAGGTCAATATTTACAGAAGGTGAATCGAATGCTCAAGAAGTTCAATTGGGTGATTTGATAGTAAAAGTATTAGACATTGTTAAGCCAGAGCTAAAGTCCAAGAATATTCAAATTCAGCTTCGAGTTGATGATGGCTTGTTGATTAAAGTTAATCCAGCAGAGATAGAGCAGGTGATGTTGAACTTAGTAAACAACGCGGCACAGGCTTTGGCAAATGCTGGGACACTCCAGCGCCGTATTGCTATTGAAGCAATTAAGGCTGGACAGTTAGTACGGCTCACAGTTTCCGATAATGGAAATGGCGTGCCCGTTGAATTCAAAGCCCACCTTTTTGAGCTCTTGAGTACAACCAAGCAGACAGGAATGGGTCTAGGGCTATGGCTTTGTAAGCATATTGTCACTAGATATAGTGGCTCAATCCATTACGAAGACGCTATAGGAGGTGGAGCTAAGTTTGTAGTCGAATTCCCCCCCCGCTAATTGGCCCTATGGCTAATTGACTAGATAACTGACTAAGGTGAACATAAGGTCCTATTCACTATGATGGTGCTCCATGTCCCCGGTCGATATTCGTTATGCCAAGCAAATAGGTAAGCTATTAAGAAGCTCGCGGGAAGCACAGCGAGCTAATCTTCATCATATATCTAAGCAATGTGGACTAAGTGTCGCCCAATTAGTTCATATTGAGAATGGCAATCTTTTTGCTTTTGAAAGTAATCTAGAAAACATTCTGAGTTATTCCAATATCTATGCTCAAGCTTTGAACATTGACATCAATACACTTAGCGAAGCTCCATCATTGATGCCAGCAAGACAAGATGTGGCGCCAGTGGGTGGCTATATTCCCAAGTTCTTAATCAAACATTCTTAAATTCTCAACATTAGTTTTCTTTAAACCAAAGTTTAATGAAGATCAGTTAGTTATGTATTGGAAGACCCCTTTTAGAGTGAATAAATCAGTTGATAGTCCGATTTCAACTATCCGAATAGATGTCGATACTTTGCGGTAAGCCTATTTATAGGTTTTGTTTTTACATCGCCTAGTAATAATTTTGGACCATTAAGAAGGTGATGGCGAGGTTAGAAGGTTTGAGTTATCCAGTGTAGGTTTCAAACTTATCTAGAAGATCCAGATATGTTTTCAGTGTCCAAATAATTTTTTTAGTTAAGGAAGCTATGTCGACAGTAGAGCTAGGTGAATTAAATCTTCAAAAAGGTAAAAATGACATCGCATTTGATATATTTTTTGAATTAGCTCAGTTTGAGTTAAGTGCCGACGCTCAGTTTGCCTTAATTAAAATGTGCTCAGATGGACTTCTGAATACAGAGCAGGCAGAGAGCTTAATGAATTGGCTCAATAGAGAGACTGCAAGAGGGAATGGCTATGCTGATTACAACTTAGGATTAATTCATGAGCAAGGTACTGTTGGTGGAAAACCCGACTATAAAAAAGCAGTTGAGTTTTATCTTAAAGCGATCAAGGAAGAGGTTCATGATGCTTTTTCAAACTTGGGAAATATTTATATAACAGGCTTAGGGGCAGAGCAGGGCGTTGCAAAGGATGTTGATCGAGGATTGGATCTACTTGAAAAGGGTGCTGAGCTAGGAAGTCGTCAAGCCGCTTTTACGGTAGGTGGTTATTACGGTAAGGGTGAAATAGTTCCAGTCAATCATAGTAAAGCATTTCTTTATTTAACCCTCGCAAGCTTGCAAAAGCACGATCAAGCTAAACGAGTCTTGCTGATAATGCAACATGCGGTAAAAGAAGACTTTTCCAGAGAGCTTGATCAAGCTCAGCATTTATACGCGAAGATTCAAAACATGCGCCAACTTTATAAATTGTTATGAGGGATAAGGCTAAGATTCTTGGTGCCAACCTCTATGAATGTCGTTTTAAACGACACGTATAGACACTATGGTGATTGACTGGCACGGGGTGACATCACAATCTGTGCACACAGTAAAATTTCCCCTCCCAAGATTCTGATTTCATTGCCAAATTTGACCGACGCAAGGACGCACAATTTTTAGACAAGTCGAGACTGGTGGCTCAAGCCCTTGAAATCAATGCGAAAGCGGTCTATCGGAGGATATTTGAAAATCTTCATTACAGGTCGTTAGTCGCCTCATATATATAGCGATAAATCCCGATAAAACCTATTGCACAGTTTATTACACAGTCCCGATTTATGCGTCTAAGTCACTGAATTTATTAGCCTTTTGAACAGCCACGAATTCTTCTAAGGCGTAGGAGGCACGTTCGAATCGTGCTGGGCAGGCCAGTTCATGGAAAATTCTACTGATCTAATTGGTTTTGGGCGCCTTATAGTGATTGTCAGGCTCATAAGTACATTAAATCACGAATAAAAGTGTGCAATGTAAAGGTTGCTTTATATTGTTAAATCACACAAACACTTTTAGTAAATGATGCTTGATACAAATCCTCGACTTAAGCAAATTAACAAACATACCCTTTGGGACAAAGCTTATTTTTCGATAAAGAGCGCACTTTTGGCTGGAAAATACGCTCCCGGAGAGCGCATTATTCTCCGTAAGGTTGCTCAAGATTTAGGTATTAGTCTTACTCCTGTTCGTGATGCTATCAATCGTTTGGTTGCGGAAAATGTTCTAGATAGAGGTGGCGTTGGTCATGGCGGCGGGGCATCCGTTCCCTCGTTGAATGCATGGGAATTTAATCAGTTAATGTTAATACGAATCGGCTTAGAGCCAATTGCAGCTGAAGCTTCAGTAAAAAATGCAACGAAATCAGAGATTTCTCATATTGAAAAATATTTTGAGCAGATGAAGGTCTTGGCTAAATCCCGAAATTTATCGTCATATTTAGATGCTCACAATAAGTTCCACTTTGGAATTTATAAATTAGCTAATCAAGAGATACTCCTTCAGGCCATTGAAGCAACCTGGCTTCGTTGTGGCCCCACTCTGAACCTAGCTTTACCTGAATACAACCCGGGGCAGAAAAGGCATAAGCACCATCTAGCAGCCTTGAGTGCTCTAAAGCAGGGGAATGGTAAAAAGCTTGCCCAAGCCATCTTTGCAGATATCGAGAGTGCGCGCAAAGATATATTCAAGTTATTGAAATAATTGATTCTACCCATTAAACCCTAGGGGAAATGGAGCATTTACACTTGTAATACTGTTTGTTATAACATTAATTCTTTTCACAATGGAGGTCATTAAATGAAAAAATTTACAGTGTGGATCAAGCCAGTTTTAATTGGCCTTTTATATGGAATTACCTCGACGGCTTTCTCTCAAAGTTCCGATTTTCCTAATCGTGAAATTAGGCTTGTAGTACCTTGGAATGTTGGCGGATCAAATGATATATCTGCAAGACAGCTTTCAAAAATACTGGCTAGCGATGGAATTACACTTGTAGTAGAAAATGTTCCTGGAGCGACAGGAACAATTGGGATGACAAGGGTTGCCAATGCAAATCCAGATGGCTATACCATTGGAATGGGCACCAGTTCGACACTTGCGATGATTGCCCAGGGACTAACACCATTAAAAAATGAACAATTTGCTCCCATTGCACGAGTTACTACGGATCAGCTTTTGTTATTAGTACCAGTGGGAAGCCCCGCAAAAGACATAGATAGTTTTGAGGCTATGGTTAAAAAAAATCCGGGAAAGATATCGGTTGGCACCCCTGGTAGCAATAATCTAAATCATATATTTGCAGTTATGACCGGTAATGTTGTTAATTCCGAGGTAAACGTAGTTCCCTATACTGGGGGATCGAAAGTCGTTGTCGACCTTGCTGGAAAGCAATTGGATGCTGCGGTTCTCAAACCTTCAGAAAGTAAAGCTCAAATTGATTCAAATTTAATTAGACCTCTGGGAGTTTTTGCTAATGAACGGGTTAAGTCATTACCAAATGTCCCAACGTTTAAAGAAAAAGGATATAACGTTTTTCCTTATGGCCCCTTAGTTCAAATGGCATATCTAGTTGCCCCTGCAAAAACACCACCGCAAGTCCAAGAAAGATTAATTGCAATTTTTAGCAAGGCAATTCAAGACCCACGGTTTAAATCTGCCTCAGAAGAGGGCGGTGCTAGTGTTGACAATTTAACTGGTAAGGCTTTAGGAAAAGAAATTGTCGATGTCGCCAATACTTTAGCCGTTGTCGGTAAAAAAGTATTCACTGAAGAGAAAAAATGAGTCAGATTAAAAAAGTAACATGCCATGTTGTAGCTGCCCCCGTACAAAAGCCATTCACTTCCTCGAGGGGTTGGCTTTATAAAACTCGAGGTTCTTGTATTGTTGAAATTGAAACTAATGATGGTGTTATAGGCTGGGGAGAGTGTTACGGACCGTCTGCTGTTGCAAAAGCATTTATTGATAGTCAGTTTGGACCGCGCATCATAGGCCGTGATCCATTTGATGTAGAAGTTATATGGGAGGATTTATATAACCGCATCAAGGATTACGGTACAACTGGTATGGCTATTTCTGCCATTAGCGGTATTGATATTGCCTTATGGGACATTATTGGCAAATCCTGCGGTAAGCCAATTCATAAACTGATTGGCGGCTCTTACCGCTCGGAGGTAACCCCCTATGCCACTGGGCTTTATTTCATTGATATGAACCGCTTAATTGAGGAGGCAGTTGAGGAGGCATTGGAGTTTAAGGGCTCCGGTTTTACTGCGATCAAAATGAAAATCGGTTTAGGTGATTTGAAATTCGATATTAAGCGAGTTGAGGCAGTCAGAAAGGCAGTAGGCGACGAAATGCGCTTGATGGTCGATGCAAATCATTGCTTTACAGTACCTCAAGCCATTCAAATTGGCAGGGAGCTTGAAAAGTTACAGATTGAATGGTTTGAAGAGCCTATATCACCAGAAGATCTAGATGGTTATATCGAAGTAACCCGAGCTTTAGATATGGCAGTTGCAGGTGGTGAGAATGAATTTACCCGATGGGGATTTAGGGATATCGTAACTCGTAAAGCAATGGATATTGTTCAGCCCGATGTTTGTGCCGCTGGAGGCATTAGTGAATGTCGAAAAATTGCTACGCTTGCTAGTACCCATGGAGTGGAATGCGTTCCTCACGCTTGGGGATCGGTGATTGGAGTTGCTGCCACCTTACATTTTTTAGCGGCACTTCCAGATCAGCCCCCTAGTTTTAAGGGTAACCCCCCATTATTTGAATTTGAGCAATGTGAAAATCCTTTCCGAGATTTGCTATCTGTAGATCCAATTATTCAGATAAACGGTAAAGTAAAGGTACCAACAGGGCCGGGATTGGGTATTGAAATTAATCGAAATATCTTAGGTCAGTTTCGTGTTGCATAGCTTTTAGGTATCTAATTTAGTATGCGATATCTGTCCTTTAGAAAAAAATCTCAGATAATTGCCGCTGGTCTTTTGTTGGCTGATACCAATTCAATTTTGGATCTGTCCCATCCAAGTTTTATCGGTCTCTTGGGTAATACACAGCCCAATTTATTGGATATGGTGAATGTGGGACTCGGGCCAATTAGCAAAAGAATTAAGGAGTCCCTTAAAAATGACCCGCCCCACAAGGATGCTCTTATTGAATTAAAGGACATTACTTTTTGTTCGCCTATTCCAAATCCCGGAAAGATTGTTGGCGCCGCTTATAACTTTACAGACGCCCTGGATGAGCGATCAATGCCTTATCCAAAAGAGCCAGTTATTTTTATCCGTTCTGGGTTGACGACCATTGGCCCATATGACCCCATACTCATTCCCCCAGATGTGGGAAATGTTGGCTATGAGGCTGAGTTAGCGGTGGTAATGGGTAAGCGCGCTTTACATATTGAGCCCGATAAAGTTATGAGCTTGATTGCTGGTTTTACTGCTCATAATGATGTAAGCGGTAGCGGTATGATCAAAGAAGACAAAGGGAACTTTGTTCGTGGAAAAAATATGCCCGCATCAGCACCCTTTGGGCCTTATCTGGTTACGCCTGATGAAGTTAGGGATCCATATGCAATCGATATTCGATTAAATGTTGATGGCAAAATTTTGCAAGATGGCTCAACTGCAAAAATGTATTTTAAGATTGCTGAACTTATTTCGTTTATTTCAAAGCAAATGCCTCTAGAGCCTGGAGACATTATTGCTACAGGTACACCAGGGGGGCTGGCGATGGTTCATTCCCCTCCTGCTTGGTTGCTGCCTGGTCAGGTGGTTCAAGTAGATCTTCCAGGTATTGGTTCTTTGAATAATCCTGTAAAACAAGGGGTGCCATATCTTGAGCAGTAAGCCGAAGGTACTATTGACTAACTCCATCTTTCCAGCGAGTCAAAGAAAGTTAGAGGAGTTTTGCGATGTAGTGATAGCGCCTGATACAAAAGCAGAAACATTAAAAATGTTAATCAAGGACTGCGATGGATTAATAGTGCGTTGCCAGCTTCCAGATGATATTTTTGAAGGCGCAGACAATTTAAAAGCAGTTGTAAGACATGGCGTGGGTCTTGACTTTATCCCTGTTATAGCTGCAACTGGTAAAAAAATTCCAGTGGCTAACCTTCCAGGTTCTAATACGAGAGCAGTAGTTGAGTACTGCTTGGCTGCTATTTTTTATTTTCGTAGAAGACTGGATAAAATTAATGAGAAATTGCGACATGATGGCTGGAATAAGACTAGACCGCTAGCTGATTCGTTAACAGAAATTGAGTCATCCACTATGGGAATTTTAGGAGTTGGAGCAATTGGCAGCAAGATATCTAAAATTGCCTTGGATTTAGGAATGAATGTGATTGGTTTTACCCGACGACCAGATGCAATACCAAAAGGTATCAAGCCTGTATCTAAGGCTGAATTATTTAAGCAAGCTGATATCGTAATAATCAGCTGTCCTCTGAATGACGAGACTCGGGGAATGGTTGACAAAGCAATGATTGATTTAATGAAGCCAACTGCAATTCTGATTAATATTGCTAGGGGTCCAATCGTGGACAGTTCGGCAATTGTCGCTGCACTAAATGAGGGACGTATAGCTGGTGTGGCGATGGATGTGCATGATCACCACCCCTTGGAGGGTAGTGAGTTAGTTTTTAATGCGCCCAACTTATTGCTGACCCCTCATATTGCATCAATAACAGCTACTAGCTTGCAAAAAATGAGCGAGGGCTCGGTCGACATTCTTTTAAAAATCCTTCAAGGACAAAGACCAAATAACATAGTTAATCCTGAAGTGTTTTCTAACTAATTTTTTTTGATGAGTAAATCTATGCGAATCGTAAAACTTGAAGCCATACCGATCTCATTTCCTGTTCCTGAAAATAAGTCTGTTAGGTTAGGTATTGGCAGAAGCGTTAAGCGTGATTCTGTCTTAGTTAGAGTTGAGACGGATGATGGAGTTATTGGTTGGGGTGAGGCACACCATGGCCGCGCTCCAGGAGCAATTGCACGATTAATTGACACTACCATGAGAGAGTTGATCATTAACCACGATGTCTTGGATATTAATGGTATCTGGTCTAAGGTTTATAAGATGCAAATATCAAGCCATGGAATGGGTGCTGCTTCTGTCCTTGCGCTCAGCGGGATAGACCTTGCGCTATGGGATATTCGCTCACAGGTCATGCATCAACCACTTTATCGATTGCTTGGCGGAGCACCCAGAAAAATTAAAGCTTATGCAGGTGGAATTGCTCTTGGCTGGCAAGACCCAAATTCTTTAGCTGATGAAGCATTAGGACATATTACTAATGGCTATAGGGCTTTGAAATTACGTGTTGGGGATACTGCGGAGAAAGATATTGCTCGTGTCATAGCCGTTAGAAAAACAGTCGGCTCTGAAATTGATATCTTGGTTGATGCCAATACAAACTATACCCTACAAGATATTCGTAAAGTGATGCCAGCATTTGATGAGGCAGGGGTCAGTTGGCTCGAAGAGCCGTTTCCACCCCAAGATAGAAAGGCTTACGGATTGGCTAGAACGCTTGGGCGAGTACCATTTGCTGCTGGGGAAAATCACTATACGCGCTATGAATTTGCAACACTCTTAGACGACGGTGATGTTCAATTTATTCAGCCTGATTTGTCAAAAGCGGGGGGTGTTACTGAATCTTTGCGCATTGCTGCAATGGCTAGCGCATATAAATTAACAATAAATCCGCATACGTCTGCAACAGCAATTAATATGGGCAATACTATTCATTTCTTAAGTGCAATTGATAATCCTGGGTATTTTGAGGGAGATGTAACTTCATTGAACCCATTTAGAGACGAAATGATGGATAAGCCAGCTTATCAATTAGATAAAGATGGGTGTGTGAGCCCATATGAAGGTATTGGAATTGGCATGAAGATTAATTTGGATTTTGTAAAAGCTCATCCATTAATTGATGGACCTTGTTATGTATAAAGAGCTAACATAGAAAGTATTGTTTTGGGGTGACGCAAGAGAGGTATCTCTTAAAAGGGCGCTTGAAAATGTCGGTTTACCCGACAAATCCCACTTCAAACCATTTGACCATCTGCCAATACCATGTCGGATCCATCCTATTCCACCCGATACCAAGGTTCTCGGTGCCTACTGAACACCAATTGTCAGCAGGTTAAAACCATTGTCTAACTTATTGTTTCAGCTCATTTTTACAGCTTCTAAGGCGTAGGTTGCACGTTTGAATTGTGCTGGGCAGGCCAATTGCCTATTGGTTCAAATAGATCTAGGCTGGAGGATTGTGATCTATCGACCCAATCATGCGAGAGCTTGAGTAACGTGAGGGTGGCCTTGGTCTAGCGTGGCGGATCCTCGCAGGCTTTGAGCAACAGGGTCGCCAGAAATTTTGTCGGAAAACTGACATTTCATTAGATTGAGTGTCGATTTAAGTGATGCTTACGAGATTAGATCTAGA
>Ga0209355_1001922_pt1 | contig 11655 bp, 19 predicted proteins | sample LauGreSBDMM110SN_3_FD_187563 | JGI IMG/M metagenome (GOLD analysis project Ga0209355, IMG submission 187563) | Freshwater lake microbial communities from Lake Michigan, USA - Sp13.BD.MM110.SN (SPAdes) (version 2) | ecosystem: Environmental > Aquatic > Freshwater > Lake | place: Lake Michigan...
TGTTCCACCTGTTTTTAAGATACCATTTATAAATTCAAAAAAATCTTCATTAGCTTTTATTTTATATTGTTCCATTGTCTCTTAAATGTTTAAATTGTTTCCAGTCTTCTTCTGGTAAATATTCTATTAGGTTTTCTACAGGACAGAACGTAAGTAGTTCTTCTATAGCTTCTATTTCACCACAGTGTACATCTAGCTCTATTTGTTTATACACTGTTTCTATAAGTTCTTCTTTACTTTTTAGACTTTTCATCTTGTGTTTTTTTATTGTGACAGGTCTCACAAAGTACCTGTAGATTGTCCACTTCACAGAATAGCCTCTCTACGAAGCCTGGGAGGTCATTAGCACACCTTAAAGATCCTGCAGGTAGTATGTGGTCAACATTAATTTTCTTGTCAGGAAACCAATTTAAACACTCTTTACACTGATATTCAAACTTCTGTCTCTTAAGGGGGCCTTTATAGGCTCTACGAGATTTCATTTTACATTGTGTAATAGGTTTCCAAAATCTTGATTTCTGTCTTAAAGCACTACGTATAAAAGACCAAAAAGCAGATTCTGTTAAAGTTCCTGCATTTCTAGTCTTAAGGGTAGGTACTCGTTTATTTTTAGCCATTGCTTAATTTTTTGTCTAAGATAGGAACTAATCTTATTAAAACCTCTTTAGCTCCAAAATCTTTAATTGAATCAGATACATCCTTACTCATAGGTAAGACTGTAGTTTCTATAAATGGATATTTTTCTTTATATGTTTGCATAGCTTTAATACCTGCATCATCGTTGTCAAAAAGTACCACTATTTTATTATACTTATTTTGTAATTCTTCCATTACATCTTGCTTAAGCATAGTGTTTTCACTATCAGGAGCTATTACATCTATATTAAGTTTGAGTGACTTAATAGACATTACATCTTTAAGACTGGATGTAATTACCAGATGAGTATTATCATGTAGTTGTTCATATCCTTGAACATAATTAGACACTTTAATAAATTTCTTATCAAGAGTCTTGGGCTGGTAGATTTTATATAGTGTACCATCTTCTTTAAAATAACCATAGAGATAAAGTCCTTTTATACAAAGGTTCTTATCGTCTTTAGTCATACAATAACTTTCTAGTGGCTTAACATTGTAAGCCTCAAGTAGTTTAGATCCTATATTGAACTGAGTCCAAAAATATTGATCTTGTGTAGTCCAACCTCTAAATTTGTGACTAGTCACTTTATACTTAGCTGCTCTTTGAAATTCTTCAAGATCATATCCTCCATTATTGTGAAGAACAAAATCATTATAATTTTCAACTATTAACTGACAAGCTTTATGAAATGAAAGATTGTTTAAATCTTTTACAAGATCTATAGCACTTCCTCCTTTTCCTGTAGAAAAATCTTTATACCTGTAGGTATTAGACTTATCAGTATAAATACACATACTAGGTGTACGTTCATTGGGGTTAAATAAAGATTTAATCTTTACATCTTGGCCTGCTAGTTTTTCTTTTATACTACAAAAATGTTGAAATATCCATTGTGTAGGAACATTTTTTACATCATGCACTAGATTTTTTGTTTTAAACATAAATGCAAATTTAAAATAAAAAAAGGGAATGTAGAAACATTCCCTTTACTAAATACAAATCAAAAACTAAAGATTGAAATCATTATTCACTGGTTCAAAACCATTAACTGATTTTGATGCCAATGGAGAAAAATGATACTTATTAGTTTTATCAAACTTATTTAACTTTTCTTCGTTAATAGATACAAATTTGAATTTAGGAAGAGATAATTTTACAATTACTTTTTCATTATATTCATCTTCTTTACCTGATAAGAACCAATACAAGTCTTGTCCTTTGAGAATGTTGATAGCTTCTGCCACCCATTGTTCAATAGACGTAATCTTTGCATTTTTAGATAAGTTGTCAATTTCTTTTCTAAGTTCTAATTGATCAGCAATAACAATAATTTTGCTCAAGATTTCATTCTTGTTAACATCATCACTGTTAAATTCACTGATGTAAATAGTAGCAGACACTCTTGCTGTTTGTCCCTTATACTTCTCACCTTCTGGATTTTCTCTGTCAATTGCCCAACCTTCAAAGTTAGGTAGTGGTGGTCCTTCTAATGTGATTTCTAAAGATTTCTTACCTGTTTTGGAGGTTCGAACTTGTGCACCATAAATGTGTGCAAATACTACTCCGGGTTCAAAAGATTTTCCTAATCCTCCTCCCTTAACTGATTGTCCTTCTGTACTGAACATGTTTTTTGTTTTTTAATTAAAAAATGTGGTTGTTAATTTTCATAATCATTTATTGCCTTCACAACAAGTTGTAAGTCGTTAGCTATTTCTAAAGTACGGAACATTTCACGTGGACTTTTACATGTATTTTCACCGTTGGTTTGGGTTTCAAATACATACCTAATCTCACCGTCTTTGTTTCTCTTGGCTTTTCCAAACAAAACTATGGAAAATAATCCTTCCAATGTTAATTTTTCATCTACCATTTTACCAATAGTCTTAGCTTTAAACTTACGTTTACCTTCCATATCTGTTGCTTCTTCTGCATGAGTGAGAAAAAAGATGATGAGATCATCTCTCATGTCTTTAGGCATACGAGCAATTCTAGCTAGGTGGGCACCTATCTGTGTGAACTTTTCATATCCTTTCTCATTAGCTTTGTCAAAGAATTCAAAGGAACTCATGTACTGAAAGTCGTCTATAATTATGTTTTTAATCTCAGGACGTTTTTCACTAACATACTTTACACAAGCTTCAATATTTTCAGGACTAGATTTATCATACATATTTCCAGAGGGGTTTTCCTTACTCCAGATAGTGTACTTCTTTTTCCATCCTTTAAATGGTAGTGACTTGTTAGCTACGTTTATAATAAATGTCTCTTTTGGGTTTAACGTCTCAATGCTGGTAGACTTTCCAGCACCGGACTCTGCAATAATTAATACTCCTTGTGCCATATTACTATTTGTTTTTTATAAGGTCGTTTAACCAGCCTTTAGCACTCACTGGTCTGTTTGTATGGACTGCATAATAATCTCTGATAGTCATATCAGCATACGGTGCATCTTCCATAAGAGCTGGAGCTTTTGGAATGCTACCAGCATTTTCTTGAGCTTTTTGTGTCACTTTAAATACAGAATCATCTGTACCTGTAAAGGCTGACATTTTACTAATAGCAATAGAACTTCTATGTACCACTTTAAGTTCTTCTATTGGAACTAAATAAGAACCTTTTGCATTAAGTTCATACTCTTCCTCAAAAGCATTGTTAAATGGCACTCTATATACTTTTCTTTCTGGATCTACTGGAATTAAATCTGAGTCAATAAGCTCAAAGAAAAATCCTTTTGTTTTTTTAAACTCTGATGGAAAGATCCCTACCACCAGTCTTGCTTGTTCATCATAAAACTGTGTCTTCATGTTAAAGTCATAGTAACTAATCCCTAAATCAGATATAAGATCAACATTGTAATCTCTAATCTCTTTTGTTTTTAGGGCTTTGTACTTTGCTCTGTCATCATCAGACATTGTGTGTAAAATACTCATGTCTTTTGTTTTAATTGTTATTGTATGTTGTTTAAATTACTGGAGGATTACCAAATCTATTTGCTGTTCTTCTTTGTGGAGGTTGACCTCCTGGATTGTTTGCTGTTGGTTCTGCTACTTCTATCATTCTTTGTTTAGTAAACTCAGCTTTTAAAAATATAAGATTGGTATCATCTGCACTATTTCTAGATTTTAAAATATGTCCAAATATATCATCTGTTTTGCAAGTATATTCCTTACGTCCGTAAAGTTCTATATCAGCTTTAAATGGTCTTGTTAATACTAACACCATATCAGAACCTTGTTGTAGAGCATCTCCACCAAATATATCAGAGCTAGTTGGATAATTACCTACAGTACCAGGATTTTTTCTACTTGGTTCATCAATACTTCTATTAAGTTGAGATATCATTAAAACTATAATTGGTAATTTATTTTTTACTTTCATTAACATTTCTACAGAATTATATAGAGTTGTTATTTTTTCTTTTTCAGCTACATCTTTTTTAATTAACCAACTATGGTCTATAGTTACAATTAATGGTTTCCCACCCAATCCTTTGTAAGCTGTGTAAATAGCTTCTTCCATTGTTTTTACAGTGATGGGTTCATTAATCTGAGTTCTATAATTACCAAGTTTTTGAAATGACCTAGTATCTTCAAGATATTGATTCATCATTTTTATAGAAAAATCATCAACTTGTTTATAAGTACTTAAAACTTGATTGTAATCAAGTCCAACTTGAGCTGCAAAATCTCTTGATGCTGTTTGTCTAGCACCCATTTCAAACTGAAACTCTAAAATATTAAAATCTTGTGTTGGATTGAGATATTTAGCTTCTCTTAGTATTTGAGATACAAACATGGTTTTACCAGATCCTGGTCTAGCACCTACTGTAAGCATTGATCCCCATTCTAAACCTGCAACTCCAGCTTTATTTAATCCAGTCCAAGGTAACATTAAAGATTTAATTTTACCTGACCTTCTATCTTCAATATATTGCAGTCCTTCTTCTAATATTTCTACATAAGTGCGTAGTCCAAAAGGTCTGTCTTTAATAGGCAAGTTGAGTATATTCATTTATTATCTTAATCCTAGTTTTTGTTTTGTAAATGTAAACAATTTAATTGATAATATCAAAATAATTTCTATTAAAAAGTATTTAAAAATTGATATTTCTACAATAAATTTAAATATTATAAGCCAGTTAATAATACTTATAAAAATTGCTAAAAAAAAACTGTGAATTATTTTTTCTCTTATTGTCATAATTTATTTATTGATTATTTAATATTTTTGGATTATCAAGAATTTCCTGACAATAGTCAGCAAGCTTTGAGCTCACTTCTTTAGTTAAAGGATTGGTTTTTTTTATAAAATAGCTACTAGTAGCCATATATTGATAGTTTTTTTTACTAAAAACTTCATTATAATGATCTGTAGCGTCTAAAATAAGATCCCAGTCATATTCAGGATATGTTTTAAAGAACCAAATAAACTTATCTTTTAATTCTTGATTAGATTGTCTAGCCAATTCCCCGGAAGGAAGTCTTTTACCTGGCCAGATTTCTCTGTACTCTTTAATTCTATCATTCATATCAGCTCCTAAAACTTCACTAGCTACCTTCTTTTTTGTTTTAATAAGAAAAGTCTCATACTCGTCAAGTATAACAGTTGCTTTATTGCTTAAATTACCTTTATCATCTATTAACCCTTTTGCTTGACACACTAAAGCTTCAGCATCTTCATTAATTATATTAGCAGGTCTTATTTTAGATCGGCAACAATCTAAAAAATAAATTTGATTAGGACTCAAGTTCCACTTTATCAGTGTATTCCAATGTTTGTGGCTCATATGATTTTTTTATATTATTTATAATGGTTTTATATCTATTTCTAAAATTTTCATCTGTTTTATACAAATTATTAAATGTTTTTAACCCATAAATTACTGTAGTGTGGTCCCTTCCTCCACAATACATTCCAATATCTTTAAGATTATACATCATTGTTCGAGCTATAAAAAAGAAGATAAATCTTAAATCTACTAAAGATCTATTTCTATCTTTTGAAGTTAAACTCATTTTTCTTTCATATATTGTTGGTAAGTATGGTTCAAAATGTTTTTCTAAATCACTAAGATTCAATATAGCTAAACCATCTTTTGTCTCAATATTAGTATTAGTAATCACTGTAGGGTAATATCCCACTTTATGATAGAATTTATCTAAAAATCCTTTAATTAACTCATGTTCTATTTTTTTTTTATATTCTAATGGATTCATAATTTTTTAGGTTTTTTCTTGAAAATTTTGTATATTATATTGTATAGAAAAGAAGATCAAAATTACCCTTTTTCTGTCAATTTACATGTATATATTTATAAATTTTTTTAATTTTTTTAATAATGAGTGTGCCTACTCCAAAAAGTTCTGTGGCTAACACATTGAAAATCTATGTGTTCCCAGCTTTAGTTACAATTCTAGCAACCCTTATTTGGAGGGATGTTTCAGAAATGAGAACAGATGTTAAGATGCTTTTAGCTCAGTCAAATATAGATAAAACAAAGATTGAGACACTTGAAAAGGATGTTAAATCCTTAGAACAAGCAGTATTCAACAAAAGACCTATTACATCTATTGGTTATCGACATGATCAATACTTCAAACCTGAAGAAATATATGATGTAAAAAAATATATACCTAAAACTGAATTATAATGGCACAATATCCTCAAGGAATATTTCAAAGTTTACAGTGGCTTTTAAAGAAGGTTAAAATCCTTGCTTTAGATAAGCAGCCTACCTTTAGTATATCAACAGCTTCTGCTGCTTATACTATTGTTGGTAGAGGAGTTTATGAAATTACTACAGCTAGTGCTAGTAATGACCTTATATTTCCTGATCCAGCTCTTATGAATGGAATGTCTATAACAATTATAAATTCAGATGCAGCAACTGCTCAAGCAGTGAGTGCAACTAACAGACCATATTCAAAAGGAACATCTACTCAGTTAAGTAGTTTTGCTTTAGGAACTTATTATCAATTTGTTTCTATTAATAGCAAATGGAGAGGTGGAGTATTATCTTAAACTTTAAAACTTAAACATATGAAATTTGGTTGGAAACATTATTTTAAGCCCACTCCTAAGAGAGTGAGACTATTAGGAGATTCATTAGCAGCAGCTGGTACTTTTGGTGCTAGTATTGCTATATTAAATGGACATCCTATAGTTGGCACAACTATTATGGTTGTAGCTGTAATTGGTAAATTTATTTCAAACTTTTTTACAGATGTTGTTGAGTAATCTAAGAAAAATTAGTATATCAGAAATATTAATTTTAGTACTCTTAATAGTGATACTTCTACAGAGATGTGGAGGTGGAGCTAAAGACACTATTGTTGAATCTAAAATTATTAGAGATACTAGTTGGGTTATTAAAGATTCTATAATCAATACTAAACCTCAAATTTTTAAGACAGAAACTTATACTATTCCTGTAGATAGATGGAACACTGAATATCTTCCAGATACTAATTATGATAAACTTATTAAGCAATATGAGGACTTAGTGAGAGAACTTCTAACTAAGAATATATCATCTGATAGTATCAAAATAGATTCAATAGGGCATGTTTATATTATAGATACTGTAAGTAAAAATATGATTACAGGAAGAAGCACTCGTTATAATCTTAAATATCCTATCATAACTAATACTGTGATAGTTCCTGAAAAAAAGAAACTACAACTTTATGTAGGTGGGGGAATACAAGGACAAAAGAGTGGAATAATAAATCAAATAAATGCTGGTCTTTTATTAAAGACTAAAAAAGATCATATATATGGAGGTTCTTTTGGAGTTAATTTATTAGGTGAATTTCAATTTGGAGTACAAAGTTATTGGAAAATAAAACTTAAAAACTAATAATATATGAGTAAAATAACAGTGGAAGCTTTAAAAGTAGCTGAATCTCAAATAGGTGTACATGAAGAGGGTGGAAATAACAAAGGTGTTAAGGTGGGTGAATATTTGTCTTCTGTAGGACTACCTCAAGGATATGCTTGGTGTCAAAGTTTTATTTATTGGTGTTTTAAAAAAGCTTCAGCTAACTTAGCTGCAGCTAACCCAGTACCAAAAACAGCAGGTGTATTAGCTCATTGGAATACCACTAAATATGGTAAAAAAGTAGCTGTTCCAGAAGTTGGTGATTTATTTATCATGGATTTTGGTAAGGGTATGGGACATATTGGATTTGTAACTAAAGTTGATCTTGTAAACAAAACATTTGAAACTATAGAAGGTAATTCAAATGATGAAGGATCTAGAGAAGGATATGAAGTGGCTCACAGAACGGGCAAGCTCTCTCGTAAATTTAGTAGTATAAAAGGATTTATAAGATATTAAAATATTAAGTTATGGCAAAATCTACAGGAGATGCTAGAAAAGTTTTATTTGGAAAGAGAAAAAAAGGATCTGCTAAAAAAGCTTTTAATAAGCATTCTCCTAGACCAAAAGCTTACGTAGGACAAGGAAGATAACCCTCTACATATATGTCTTGTATGTAATCACCCTCTCTACTACAGGATAAAATTAAGGGCCCTACACTATATAGGGCCCTCATTTTTTATATTATATTACCAAACTCATCCACTTTACTTATTGACTCACCATTAAAGACTACAGCTTGACCTTTGTCAGCATATTCTTTGATGACATCATTATCAAAATGAGAAAATCTAGCTCCTTCTACACCAATAAAAAATGCTTTATCAGAATAGATAGAACAGTTGTCTTCTGCATCTGTAATAACTAATGCATTAACACCATTTTTTTCTATACTTCTAATAGCTTCATTGATGGTGGTACCTCCTCCACAATCTAACATAGAAATAGATATAAGATCATTCCTATATTTTTTCACTCTATTGTCAAACTTGTATATGTCGTTTAACATATCCATACTTTTGAGTTTAGCAGCAAATGCTTTACAAAAATCTATTTTACTTATACTTTGTCCATTACTATTTTTTACACCACAATGGGAAGACATACTTCCTGATATATCTATATAAAGATCTATCTTACCAACTTTCTTGGTGTTCTTCACCTGCAAGTCTTCAGCAAATATCTTTCTAAGTTTAGGATGCAGGAGTTCATAATCTTCTAGACCAGCTATATTATCACTATTAAATAAATCTTCATATTCAGTGGTTTGATTAGAACTAAAATAACTAACAGACTTGTCTAATAGTTTTTTAATCTTTTCTTTCAAACTTCCCATAGAGAGATTGATATTCTCAAGTTTAGCTGCTATTTGTCTCATAAAATCAGGACTAAGTTTACCTGCCATTCCTCCTTCGTTACCAGACTTGTTAGCACTTTCAAACATTTGATCTTGAACATCTCCATCCATAGCATCATCCATTTGTTGACACAAATCTTGAGCTTTTTGCATAGCATCATCTAACATATTTTTACCCTGCTTACTATCCATCATATTTTCCATAGCTTTATCTACACCATCATTATCAAAGTCAGATTGACCATTCAATCCTTTTTTAATATCTTCAGATGCATTTGGATCTATATAATCCATAATAGTCATACGAGTGATAAAATAAGATAGGATGTTACGTGCATAGATTGCAGATTTTAAGTTACTGCTTTCTGACATAATCTTACCTACAGGATTATTAGCTCTTTCTAAGAACTTAAACTTAGTGTGATTCTTCTCATTCCTGTCTTCAAAATCTAATTTATCTATTTGGTTATAATACATCTTGAAGATGTCTTTAGCCATATGTTTAGGAAACTTTTTATAGTTTTCCTGAAACTTTTGATAGAATGCTTTTTGATCAGGTTGTTGTTTTGGATCAATCTTTTTAAAGTCAGTGGTTTTAGCAAACTTGTTATAGTTTTCTTGCACTGTTTTACTATCTGTCATGTGAGTGTCCATAATATTCTCAAGCCTCCATTCATCTATGTAATGCATATAGGGCTTAATAAGATCTGGCTTCTTATAAAAGTTTATTTTTCCAAATAAACCTTCATCATCTTTATAATAGGATTTAATTTCCCCTTTCTTTACTTTCTCAAGAATGGTGTAAACATTCTTATAGCTTTTAACACTTGCCATAATTAATTGATTTAAAAATAAAACCCCAATGTAGAAACACCAGGATTAAAAATGAAAATTAAATAGTTTCAACCATATTATCAAACTCTTCTGAAGTTTGATACTCAGCACGAGCTGGGTGACTTTGAAGAATATATTGCATAGACATTTCTATTTCTTCCACTTGACTTTGGTCCATCACTCCTCTAGTAGCATATGTATTAATCAAACTCTCAATTTCAGCTACAGCAAGCTCTAAAGCTTCATTGTTGCTATGAGAGTGTAACATCTCCACCTTGGACATAACAGCCTTAATCTCTGGGCTCATTAGTTTGTTTTGTAGTTCTGAACCAGCAGACTGAGAGATCATAATCTGTGCAGTTTTTACAAGAGCTTTGTCAATACTAATATCCCATACATAAGATACAGCTTTAGTAAGCTTTGGTACAAATGTTAATGTACGATCTGAACTATGTTGATAGCCCACTTCTAAATACTTGTCTAATTTATTAGATGGTATTTCTACAGTGTCTAATTCTGCTTGATTAGGAATACCAATCTTAAAGCTTTCTTTGTAGTTACGTGCACCCTTAGCATAATATTTACTCATATCACCTGCAGACACTCTGTTTACAGTCATTTTCAACATAAATCTATCCCAGAATGGAGAGTCTTTCTCATCTTTAGGAATTTCATTACAAGTGGCAATAAATAATTTCCATTTACATGGTATTTTATTCTTACCATTAAATAAGAACTTCTCGTTCATTACACCAAGCATTGCATTTCTAATTGCACTACTAGCTTTATCTACCTCGTTGATAATAACAATATCAGCTTCTGCTACAGGAGCATTAACTTCATATATATTTTCTGTAAACAACTTACCTAAGTCAGGCATACCTTTAATTTCTGATGCTTTAGTACCTTCATCAGTCTCTAAGATGTACATTTTGTTTTGGAAATCTTCAGCTGTCATTTTACCATCCTTGTTTAACCAAGCTTTGGCATATTCTATAATAGTTTTAGTCTTAGCAACACCAGGTTCACCAATTAACAAACAAGGAAGGCCTGTTGCTTCAGCTAATGCTAGCATTTTAAATATTTCTTCTTTGTTAATTAAAGAAGTTTCAATAGTTCTCACTTCTTGTGTTGTCTTTTTTGTAATAGACTTTGTCTTTGCCATTTTAAGGGGTTTTGTGTTTGTTAGTTGTGTTAATTCTTGCTTTAATTCATCTTCTAAAGCATCTAAATCTAATGATGAATTTGAAATTCCTCCCATTCCATCTGGTATCCATCTCTGAATACCTGCACTGTTAGATACTACTTTCCATAGTCTACCATCATTGCCCTTCATTCTATATCCTACATTAAATGTTGTAGCACTATGTGATGGACTAGGTCTTAATGTTTTTGCCATGTCTATGTTTGGTTGATTAAAGGTTGGCAAAGATGTCTGCAGCTGAATCCACTGTTGTTTCGTTATTGACCACTGATATTATTGGTTGTTCCAATTGAGTGTTTGTCCTATTAGATGAGGATTTATAGGGCCATTCTTTGGTTTTATTAGTGGTCTCATTCTTAGTGTCGTCTATAATATTAAAGATTGTAATGCTAGTCTCTGCATCTTTAAGAGCTGGGTGTTTTCTAATAGCAGCTATCTGATTAGGATTAGCATTATACTTTACTTCTATACTTCCATAGCCAAGATCATCTTTCTTAAGCCATGTAAGACCTTCATTAAGATCATTTACTAGTTGTGTGACTGTCAAGTCTACTTTGTTAATTGCCATTTTACCAATTGATTTTAAATTCTGGACCATTTTGTCCATTAATAATTTTGTTAATTTTGTTAAACATATCACTACAGTCCCAAGTTGTCTTTGTATATGCAGCTGAGGCTGGATGACTCACTTTAATTATATGATGGTGTTCACCAATCATACTCTCAAGTTCTTGGGCTTG
>Ga0209355_1001926_pt1 | contig 11634 bp, 10 predicted proteins | sample LauGreSBDMM110SN_3_FD_187563 | JGI IMG/M metagenome (GOLD analysis project Ga0209355, IMG submission 187563) | Freshwater lake microbial communities from Lake Michigan, USA - Sp13.BD.MM110.SN (SPAdes) (version 2) | ecosystem: Environmental > Aquatic > Freshwater > Lake | place: Lake Michigan...
ACGGAAGCTTGAATTTGCTGAGTTTTCAGTTCACAAAGCAACATCAATTTTCCCCTAAATTACTTTGCATTCTTCGATGGATAAAGGGTTTGACTCCGAGTCCAGTCTCCAATTTTGAAATAGCCCCAACAGGTTTCGTCGGGGCTATTTGTAAGGTTCTTAGATGAGAACCTTGCGAATCACCTCAAGCTTTTGCTCCAAGGAATAGCCCACAGTGCCATAAACAGCAAAGTCAGATTGACCGCGCCCATGTCCTGTGATGCTTTCTGCCAAGGGCAAAGGTATGTCATTGCAAGCCTTGAGTCGGTCAATGAATGCATGCCTGAACATGTGGCTTCTAAAGTTGAGTGGCTTCAGGTTCTTGTTCAGGATGGCTGAGCATGAGCAACCGCCAAACTCCTTGGCGTACTGAGGTAACAGCCGAGGTGAGTTCTTTCGCTTTGCTCGACTTAGCAGCTCTTTAGCCGCTTCAAGCGATATACCCAATAGAGGTACAGCCCGGATGCTGGCTCTGGTCTTGCGGTCAGATAACTCGTTCTTTCTGATCCACAGGTGCGGAATGTCATGTTCTAGAACCAAATCCTCCACTCTTGCGAGCGTGGGCTCAGAGATTCGAAATCCTGTATTGAGTTGAATCAACCCCACCATGCTGGCTGGGGTAGGGTGAGCAATCAGAAACGCTTTGACCTCATGCATCAGCTCTTTGGTGATGTTGGGGATAGGTCTGGTGTTTTCACCTTCACCTCGAATCTGCAGGCCTCTGAATGGGCTGAGCCTGTCAATATCCAAATGCTTGAATGCCATGTTGATCATGGCGTTTAGGATGTTGTTGTGTTTTCGAACGCTGTTGGGATGCAGTCCTTCAGCCAACCGGTGATCACGGTACTGGGTGATGTGCCAATGTCTGAGTTCATCCAAATACATGTCGCCAAACTGCGCCACAAAGCGGTTGAAGTACTGATTGGCATTGAGTTTGAATTTGCGTCTGTGGGCTGAGGTGTTCTCAGCCATGTAGATTTCAAAGGCATCCGACAACTTGGGACGTTTTTTGCTGTTGAAGTCTTGAAGATGTTTGATCAGCAACTCCTTGATCAAGTCCTCATCAACGTCGATACCGCTGACGTTGATTCGCCTTGTGATCTGGGTGTTGAGATAAGTGCGTGGTGCAATTTGAATTTCATGTGTCATGTGATTCTTAAAAGGTGCACAGCCTAAGCAAATGCAGCTGATTAGTTGGAGTTCACATAAATTTATTGTCAGCAACGCTGAAAGGGCAACCGAAATTTTGAGCCCCGATGATCTGGACGGACTTCATGAAGCAGCGCAAAGCTAGAAAGTAATAAGGCCCAAATTTTATTTTTAGGGTTTCGAATGCAACTTGGTTTTGCAAATGGAGAAAATACCTGACGTTCCAGTAACAGCAACTTTCTGATCGACCAGACTATTCGGGCGACATAAATTCAGGTCCGGGTTATGCCGGTTGGAACAGCCTGCTTCAATAAAAGTATCTGAGTTCCATGAACAATGTGTTGTTATTTTTCAAGTACCCGTAATAGGTATTCGAATTACCTGCGTAGTATTCATACCCGGCTAACAATTTGATGCTGTCACTCCACAAATAGGTAACCCGTGGACGCAGTGAATAACCATTTCGCTCCAGCAGCGTAGAACCGGCCAGTTCGGTTTCAAGGGTTTCATTCAGCCATTTTTTGGCGATACGAATACTGATGCCGTCCTGGTTACGGTCCAACTGTGAAATCACGACAGAGCGGAGAAGCTTTAAAGAAGTTGATGTGTCTGGGGTGCTGTAGTTGTAGACGTGGCGGTTGAAAATTTGAACAATACCGCTGGTGTTATTGCCGAAATCATGCTCCACCCCGAATACGGTATACAAAAAGGGATTTTTGATGTACTCGTTCGTACCATTCATGTCCTGGGTCTGCGTATAAGCGGATTCCAAGGCGAAGCGGTTACTGCCTACCGTGGTGGCTATGTCCATGCCATAGACCTTGGTCCTGTAATGTTTATAGACGTAGCTGGCAGAAAGGTCTGGGGACAAATCATAACCATCGTAATACGACACAGACCAATCAATGGCCTTGCCGGATTGATCGTATTTGATGGCCCACTGGTTGTTGGCTGAGGGTATGACCTCTGTAAATTTACTGTAACTTTTATTCGCTTGAAACTCTGGAAGCAGAACCAGAGTCAAACTGTCATTGGCGGTCAGACTCCACGAGGCCTTGGCTGCCAGTGAACCGAATCGGTCTTCATCAATATCCGTCGCCAACAGTCTGGCGTCTCTGGGCGTCAGGTTGTCTGTCGGGTTAAGGCGGTCTGTCCGGCCCCAGGCAATGATTTGCCGACCAACACGGAAATCAAAATCACCTTTTCGTGTTTCTACATACATTTCACGCATGTTCGCGCGCGTATTGCCGTCAGTGCGGAAATCTTCACGCGCTGAATAGCCTTCGGCAAATAAACCAATGCCGTTATCCAGCTTCTTCTCCAGCTTCAACCAGGCCGAAGCCGTACCTACACCGCTGACATCGTCATACAGCCGGTTGGATGACCAGTACCCGGTACGAAAAGAGCCGGTAACACCAAGCCAGCTAAGTTGCGCTTTGATGGGATTGGCAGTTGTCACTGCGGGTTCATCCGGTGACAGGGGCGGTGCCATGTCATTGTCGACAGCTGCGGCTGACATCAACGGAGCAGTTGACAAAAGTAAAGCAACTAAAAAATTTGTAGTGGAAAAAATGCCGTCAGAATTTGACGACGCGGAGGCTCTCAAGGCCTGCGGCATTTCTTCCCTGAGCATCATTGTTGTTCCATATACCGGGTTGTGAAGAACTCATCCTTGACACCGGTGTTGTATTTGGATTGGTCAATGGTGATGACAGTTCGGTGTCCGGTTTGTAGGTTTTTGGCTTCCAAAATGCCGGCTTGCCATCTGCGCTTCACAGGCTCGACTTCTTTCCAGCGCTTGTAGGTGGCTTCTTTCAACAATTCATTGGCTTCGTCGTAGGTAACTGTTTTGAGAGTGACGAAGTTATCTTTTTGAATCCAGCTGATACGCTTGGCATAACCGGTGTTGGCTTTGACTGTGGCATTTTTAGGAATGGATTCGATCACATAGCAGGCAGCACCTTCCACGTCTTCTTCCTTGACCAAGGTATGGTTCCATTCGTGGACTTTATGTCCAATCACGTCACCATAAGAAAAGTCAGTACCTACAAAACTGTCTTTCTTGTTGCTGGAAATCAGGCGTCTGACTTTTTTCAAGCTGGGCAGGTAAATCCATATATCGTCGTCTCTGTCTGAATGCTCAACCAGCAGCGAAACAGTGCCTTTGACGTCGGCGGGTTCCAGAAAACGCGTCATGCGTTTGTTGTCGATGCCGTTGGCGTCTAGCTTGCTAGTGCCAAAAGTTTTGCGTACGCGTTGCTGGCCAGATTTATTCGTCAGCGTCATGGTGGATTCAGATGTCGAATCCGGATACTTTCCGACGATGAAATTCTTATCCATGATCTCCACGGCGGTCAAGGCCCAGCTTGTCTTGGGCAAGGCCATACCCGCCATCAGCACCAGGCTTGAAAGAAGGAAAAAAGAAGTTTTGGCAAGCGTCATTTTTGATGTGATCATTTTTTGGCTCCTTTGAAGATGAATGAAGGACGGAATTTGAGCACCAAGGCAGGCATCACGGTCAATGCAGCCGTGACGCTGACCAGCATGGCGGTACCGATCAAAATAGCCGTCCATGTGTGCGGGTAGTAGCCGCGAGAACCGGCTTGCACTGCATAGCCACCGGCCACAGCAGAGGCCACGAACAAACAGGCTTTACCAGCGGTATTCAGCACTTTGTGAACAGCGAGTTCGAGTTCTGTGCCTTTGGCGACTTCCTCGCGCAAACGGAACAGCATGTAAATCGCGTAGTCGGCACCGATGCCGATGGCCAGCGCCGAGGTCAAGGCGGTGGGTACGTTCAAACGCATGCCCAGCCAACCCATCAGACCCATATTGACCAGGACTGAAAGAAGCAATGGTGTGACCACCAGAAGACCGGCAATGAATGAGCGGAAGACAAATGCTGTGGCGAGCAACACCACGCTAGCAATTTGTATCACGTTCAGGATTTTGTCTTTCACGATCACATCGGTGATGGCCGCACTTTGAGCCACGCTGCCGCCGATATTGACTTTGATGTTCGGCGGGAACTTATCTTTCACAAAGGCTTGAATCTCGCTCCAAAGCACATGCATGTCTGCGGTGCTGTCGCTGTGGGTAAAGACCACCATATTGGCTAAGCGGTAGTCGTAGTCCACATACGGGTCAAAGTCGCCGGGTTCACCTGACATGGAGTAGAGCAGCAGGTATTCAGCAATGGTTTCCTGCTTGTCAGGAATCTTGAAGAATTCGGGCTTGTCAGAGTTCATCGACTGGTTCATGCGTTTGATGAACTCGGCTATCGACATCACCTTGCCGATATTCGGACGTGTCGTCAAATAGACCTGCAATTCATCAATTGCTTTGAGTACAGCCGGGTCTTTGATGGCGTCGGGCTTGTCGCCTTCAATCAGCAGGTAAATATTGTTCGTTCCAGCCATGCGCTCATTGAGCTTTTTGTCAGCCACCAGCAAAGGCAAATCGGGATCGAAGTATTTTTTCAGCGCACTTTCAATTCGCAGTTGCGACATGCCGGCCAATGCCAAAGCAATCAAAATACCTGCGATCATGAAAATTTTGTTGCGGTTAGCGCCGACCAAAGTATTGGCGTAAAAATTGGTGACGCGGTCCCAGAAGCGCTCTTCGCGCTCCATGCGGGCTTCTTTTTCGCCGGGAGCAGGGAGAACAGCTCGCAGCGCGGGAATCAAAGTCATCTCTATGACCAGCACGCTGAGGATACCGACGCCGGCAAAGATACCGAACACGCGAATGGACACAATGTCAAAAATCATCAGTGACAAAAAGCCCGCAGCTGCCACCAGACCGGCGGTCAGCATGACCGGACCGATCTTGACAATCGATTCAATCACGGCCTGCTGATTAGCCATTTTGGGAGTCAGATCCGGGTTTTGTCGAAGAATGTTGTATTCCTCGTAATAGCGTTTCAGCATCTGTACCGCGTGTCCGGCTCCCACTGCCAATATCAAAATAGGCGTGGTCATGTTGAAAATATCCAGCGGCACATTGGCCAGACCCATGAATCCCTTGCCCCAGGTGACGGCAACAATAGGTGTGACCAGCGGCAATATCAGGCCTTGCATAGTACGGAAAGCTTCGTAGTGAATGACGCCGATGATGCCAATGGCAATCAGCAGCAGCATGCCGCCGCGGCTGGAAAATTTCTCCAGTAAGGCAAGGAATGCAGGGTACCCGGTGACGACAATGTCGACGCTGTCGTCGCGCTCTGCGTCTACGATTTCAACAATTTTGTTGTTGACATAAGAGAAACCGCCTTTGCCTTCTTTCAATTCAGCGGGGGTGGCGTCGCGCACCTCGGCCAGAATGGTGATGGTTTTGAAGTCTTCCGATACAACGGAGTTCATGTAAGCCGTGTTTCGCTGTAGCGCATCTTTCAAGATGGCCATTTGTTCCGGCGTGGTCGGCACGTCCGTCATCATTTGCTTGACTTCCATGCCTTCGTCGGTGCCGCGAATGTCCTTGGCCCGGCGTGCAGCGACTGACAACAGATTGGCTTTGACGACACGCGGCGTCTCGCGCAGTTTGGCTGTGATGCGCTGCACTTTTTCCAGTACCTTGGTATTGAATACGTCGCCTTCTTTGGGCGTGATACCAATGACACCCACATAGCGTGAACCGAAGACTTCTTCAACCTTGAGCGTGGTGGCTACAAAAGGGTGCGAGCGAGGTACGATATTGTTCGGGTCAATGATGACGGTCAGCGTCTGTCCGCGAAAGTGCAAAAACACAGTGGCAATCAAAACCAGAGCGAGCACTGCCCAACGAAATCGGACAATGAAATTGATATAACTTCTCATGAAACTGTCTCCCGATAATTTGCTTTTTTAGGACTAAGCACAAGCTTGAAGTTGAGTTGTGCAGTGTCCGAGTGCCGGATGATATCCCTTGTACGAGGCCGAATATCTAAAACATCATCTGATTTTAATAAGTAATGACAAAATTGGTGCTTATAAAGTTATGTATTCAATCAAATATATGAATATTATGAGTTTATAAATACTCAGATGCGGCAAGACGCCAGCACGACATTCAGCGTTTATTTGCTTTCATGCATATCCGCAATTTTTCAACCGCTTCAGGCACATTCACAGCCGCCGTAATGGCTCTGACGAATGCCACCGAGCCCACGCCTGTTTGCAAGACTGCCGGCAGACGTTCTAAGTCGATACCGCCTATGGCCACCAGCGATTGACCTTGCATCAAGCGTGTATAAATGCCGAGCCGTCCCAGGCCTTGCGGCGCAGTGGCCATGCGTTTGAGCGTGGTTGGAAACACGGCACCCAGGGCCAGGTAGCTGGGTTGTGCGGCGTGCGCTTTGAGCATTTCAGCGTAGCCGTGCGAACTCAAACCCAAGCGCAAGCCAGCCATTCGTATGGCATCCAGCGGAGCATCGACCATGTCTTCCTGACCCAGATGAACACCATAAGCACCGGCATCTATGGCGTGCCGCCAGTGGTCATTGATGAACAGCAGCGTGTTGCTGCCTTCAACTGCTTTGACCGCAGCTTTTACTTGTTGGTCTATGGCTGTGTGGTCGTCAGACTTGAAACGCAGTTGCACCGTGGGTACTTGTAGCTCGACCATGCGTGCAATCCAATCAGCATCCGGCAGCACCGCGTACAAACCGAGTGACTGAGGGCAGGGCGCAAAAGCAGTGGCGGGATTGGCCGCAGACAGCGCAAAGTCTTGCGGGTCGCAAGGCCAGTTTGTTGCATCAAACACTTCATGACGCGATGTTTGTGATTGCCAGGCATTGGCAATGCATTGCGCGTCATGCGGCACAAAACCCAGCAGTCGTGCGCCTAGCAAGGCCGCAGCAAATATTGGCGTTGAATCTGCGGGAATTTCTTTTACCAAGACTTCAACTGTAGATGTTTCACCCGCCAGCAGTTGGCTGTGTGTGCGGGCAATCTCTTTGGCAACTTGTTGTATGTCCATGTTCTCGACTTTCAATTCTGATGCCAGAACGGCGTACCCAACAATGGCGTGCTGGCTTGTGCGGATTCCTGCGCTTGCATGACACCGCCCAGAAACGCGTCTCTGCCGGCTTGCACCGCTAGCGCAAATGCATGCGCCATGCTGACCGGGTTGTTCGCGAGTGCCACGGCTGTATTCAACAGCACTGCGTCATATCCCCATTCCATCACCTGACAGGCATGCGAAGGCAGTCCCAGACCGGCGTCAACAATCAAGGGCACATCCAATCGTTCGCGCAACAAACGCATAGCGTATGGGTTGATCGGTCCTTTGCCGGTACCTATGGGTGCCGCCCAGGGCATGACGGCTTGACAACCGACATCGACCAGCCGCTGACACAAGACCAAGTCTTCGGTGCAATAGGGCAGCACCTTAAAGCCTGCTTTAATGAGTTGTTGCGCGGCCGAGGCTAAGTTGATGGTGTCAGGTTGCAAGCTGTAATCGTCACCTATCAATTCCAGTTTCAGCCAATCGGTTTCAAACAATTCGCGCGCCATTTCGGCTGTGGTGATCACTTCTTGAATGCTGTGACAACCAGCGGTGTTGGGCAACACGGGTACTTTCATGTCGCGCAATAAATTCCAGAACGCAGGAGAAGTGTCGGCGTGCGCGGTCTGGCGACGCAGCGACGCGGTCAACATGGCAGGTCGAGCCAGTTGCACCGCATCGGCCAGTACTTGTGGTGACGGATAACGCGAAGTGCCCAGCAGCAGCCGGCTGTTAAATGTTTCGCCGTACAAGATCAGCGGGTCGGTGTGTGTGTTCAATTCATCCTCCTGTGACCGGCACGATCAATTCAATCTTGTCACCGGTTTGCAAAATATGGCTGGCATAGTTTTTTTTCGGTACAAACTGCAAGTTCACCGCCGCGGCAAACGGTGGCTTGACCCCGGCGGCAGCTATCGCATCAGACAAATGCGCTGGTACCTTCAACTCTTTAGCGACTTGGTTGATCCAAACTTGAATGCAATGCGTGTCCATATCAGTTTTCTTCTACCAATGCAAACCGCTCAGCCAATGAAGTATCGCCTTGTACCAGTGCCAGCACTGCGTCCAGCATGGCCGGCGCGATCAAAAAACCATGGCGATACAAGCCGTTGATTTGCAGGCATGTGTCACCGACACGGCGAATGCCAGGTAAGTTGTTTTTTAAAGCAGGTCGAAGTTGGGTGTTGATTTCCAAAATACGCGCCTCGGCAAAACCGCTGTGCAAACTGTAGGCCGCGCTCAGTAGCTCCAGGGTAGAGCGAACGCTGGCTTCTGATCTGTCATCACTTTCAATCTCGGTGGCGCCGATCACATACACATGGTCTTGCTTGGGCGCGATGTAAAGTGGGTAGCGCGGGTGCATCAGTCTTACTGGCCGTTGTAAGTTAACCTCGGGCGCAAACAAACGAATGACCTCCCCACGCACGCCTCGCAGATGGGTCCAGTCAGAAGAAGCACCTGTGCCACGGCAGTCAAACACCCAGTCTGCCCCCTCGTTTTGGAAAGCAGCCAGATCATCTAGCGATTTAGCGCTGTGCCAATATGTATCTACCTTTTGATGTTGCAAGGATTTCAGCAAACCTGCCAGTAACTGTCGGTTGTCCAATTGGCCTTCACCCGGCAAATACAAGCCTTGCTGAAACTTGCCGGACAGCTCGGGTTCAAGCCGGTGCAATGACGCGTTGTCCAGGTTTTGCGGCGTGCAATCAGGCGGCAGTTGACGGCTGTTGATCTGTAACTTATCCACCAGCATTCGCGCCTGAGGCGCATCCTGTTTATGCCAGAGTATCAATGTGCCTTGCTGTTGGAAGTACACCGGCGTTGGTAATTGTTGTATCAATGCGGGCCAGCGCTGCAAGCTGTATTGCCCCATGTCTACCACTGGCCACTCGGTGATGGCGGACTCCGCCAAAGGTGCCAACATGGAGGCGGCCACGCGAGCGGCCGCGCCCATGCCGTCCTCGCCGCTTGCTTCATACACGCTAACGCTGTGACCTGCTGTGGCCAATGCGTGCGCCAGCAAACGGCCCATCAATCCCGCACCCAGCACCACGCAATTCAAATGTTTAACCACCGGTTTGTCCTTGGTGGTGAGCAAAGTCTGAGCGGCTTTGTTGATAATGCATGCCATGCAAAACATTACTCTCACCGGTCAATACGCACGTGTGCTCAGCATCGCCGGGTCTGACAGCGGCGGCGGCGCCGGCATTCAAGCCGACTTGAAAACCTTTGCGGCTTTGGGTTGCTACGGCATGACCGCCATCACCGCGTTGACGGCCCAAAACACCTTGGGCGTGCAAGCGATTCACGGCGTGCCTGCCAGTTTTTTGAAAGCGCAATTGCAATCGGTGCTGGACGATATCGGCGTGGACGCGGTCAAGATCGGCATGTTGCATTCGCCCGACGTGGTTGAAGTGGTCGCCTGGGCTATTGACCATTACGGATTGAAGCAGGTGGTGCTTGATCCGGTGATGGTGGCTACCAGTGGCGACCGTTTGATTGCCGAAGAAACCGTCTCTGTGCTGGTGAAAGAACTGTTTCCGCGCGTGCAATTGGTCACGCCCAATTTGGATGAAGCTTCGCTGTTGTTGCAACAACCCTTGACCGCTGTTGATCAACTGCATAACGCGGCTCAGGCATTGCTTGACATGGGCGCCAAAGCCGTGTTGCTCAAAGGCGGCCATTTGCCCGGCGATGTGTTGTGCGATGTGTTGCAAACTCCTGGCAGTGATGCCGTGGTTTTTGAAGCGACCCGCATTCACAGCCGCAATGTGCATGGCACCGGTTGCAGTTTGTCTTCTGCGATTGCCGCTCATTTGGCCTCGGGCAAAACCATGGCTGACGCGGTGGCGGCTGCACGCGCATTTATTCGCCAAGCCATAGCAAGTGGGGCCGCTGTGAAAACCGGTGAAGGTCACGGCCCCTTGAACCATGGGTTTGCGCCAGTGGTTATGCAATTGAAGCCTTTGAGTTGACGGGACGGGTCAGCCAGCCCAACAACAAAGTCAGCATCAAGCTCGGCAGTGCAGAGCCCCATGGCGATTCAAGTTGCATGCACAGTTGGTACAGCGCAATACCTGCCAACCACGAAAACACGGCTTTTATGTCCACCTTAGACGTCATCGTGCTGCTGTAGCCAAAACCCATGCGACCCAGAATCACGCCAAACAGAGGCAAGAAGACTGAACTCAAGGTCAATAGGAAAGGTTCAAGACTGTGCATGGGCAACACCATGGCCAAACCCGTGCACAGCACTGCGATCAAGATGCCCCAATGCTTGGTACTGGTGCCCGAAAAAATACTGTGGCTGTTGACAGATGCGCTGTACACATCGCCATAGGCATTGTCGAGTTCATCCAGCAAGATCAGACCCAGCGCAAGCAAGCCGCCTTGCGCTAGCAACAAAGTGTTGACCAAATTGGCATCAGGGGCTGACACACTGATCACCATCACGCCCAATGCATAGCACCAGATATTGGCCAATGCGTAGCCGAGCCAACTGCCGGTCATTGCAGAACGGCTGTTTTTGCCAAAGCGTGCGTAGTCAGCTATCAACGGCAACCAAGACACAGGCATGGCTATCACCAACTCCATGGCCAGCATGTAATTCTTTTGATCGTTACCGGGCTTGTTCCAAAAACTCTCCAAACCTTGTGTTTGCAACATGCCGATGAATTGCCAGCTCAACCACAGCAGCGACAACACCACCAACGGCAATCCAAAGCGACTGAGGAAGCTGCGCACCAAGCCCAGCATGGAACCGGTCATCAGCACCACCAAAACCACACCCCAGAGCAAAGTCGCCGCATAGGGGGCAGACCAATGCGTGGCATTTGTCATGGCCAGCGTGCCATCGCGCATGATCACCAACTCAAACGTGGTCCATCCGACCAATTGAACAATATTGAGCATCACCGGCAACCGCGCAAAACTGCTGCCAAACACTTGGTGCATGAGACCTGCGCTAGACAAGCCAGTGTCGCAACCCACTTTGGCCACCCAAGCAAGCAAGCCCGCGCCCACGATGGAACCCACGATGGTGACCAAAAGGGCTTCTTGCGTGCCCAAGCGAGGAACCAAGTAAGCACCGACCTGCATGACAAGCAGTCCGACGCCCAAGCTGAACCAAAGCGACGCGTGTGAGTACCAAGTGAACACGCGCTCGGTGGGTCCGATGGGTGTCAAGGATTCATTGTGCGTGGTGTTTGCCATCTGTTTTCCAAAAAAGAATGGCAGTTCGGCGAGGCCTAGGAAACGTGGATAGCTTGTCCTTGTTGGCCATGCTTCCCTGCGCGAGGATTACCTCAATCAGGTTCAAAGGGACTTTCTCAGCCTTGGTTTGTGAAAACCTCAGCACCCCCAGCGGACTTGTCATCTGACAAGAATCTGCATTATGCCTTCAAGCAATTCGCGCTTGGGTCAAACACCCAGCAGGCGGTGCAAGCGCGGCGAAGCCGTGGTGTA
>Ga0209355_1001928_pt1 | contig 11623 bp, 5 predicted proteins | sample LauGreSBDMM110SN_3_FD_187563 | JGI IMG/M metagenome (GOLD analysis project Ga0209355, IMG submission 187563) | Freshwater lake microbial communities from Lake Michigan, USA - Sp13.BD.MM110.SN (SPAdes) (version 2) | ecosystem: Environmental > Aquatic > Freshwater > Lake | place: Lake Michigan, USA...
AGACTCAAGTTGTACCTGAACTAGAGAGTCGTGTGTGTAGTAACTACCTGAAGTTTTGCGTGCATTTCCTCTAGTAGCCGCTCCCGTGTGAAAACTAAACTGCCTATGGTCATTACTAAGCATGGGCATCAGCTCAAGCAGACTTTCGTAGATGCTGCCTAACTCCTCGGGCCCCATGTCTCGCCAATTAACCCGAGTCAATGGCGCATTGGCCTCAGGGCGCAACCAGGCTAAGTGAAACAAAGCAGAAAGTAAGAAGCGATTCTCGAGCTTGCAGGCATCGAGCGATGGACACTGATTTGATTCAAATAAGCCGCCTAAAGGTGGCAGTGCCAACAGGGGCTCTCCCACCCCTAAACCAATCCATACCTGCCTTAAAGCTTGCCACAGGTCACCATGGCGGTCATGAGCACTGCGACGGACGGCTCGCTCACGCAGTCGTCGCAAGCTGTATCCGTCTGCATATAGTGCAACCGCGCCTGGGTCGGCATCACTGCGGTGAAGAATTTCCCGCTCTTCCACCGTAAGCAGAAAAATCTGTCGATAGACCAAGCGAAGTAGTTCGCGCAAATACTCATGCGAGCTTAAGGTTCCGGTGGCCAAGGCATCTCGGAGTGCCGTATTGGCCGGATGGCTAACAAAGCCTTGTCCAAGTTCGAGTAAGGCTGCTTCCACTCCGCCGCGCAAGGTTTCACGTGCTCGCGTGCCTTGTTCACGACACGCGTTACGCCATTGCTCCAAGGCACAATCCGTGGAATTACTTCCTGCTGAACCAAAACGTGAAGCATGCAAGAGAAGCCACATGACAGAGAAATCAGCATATCGCTCTTCAGCAAATAAACGTTCCAAGTCGACTTCGACCCATGCTGGCCGAGTTAGGCTGGCGTTGTCTCGGGCTATTCGCAGTTGCAGGCCATTGGTCGCGATACCCCAAAGGGCGTCGGGCATGGCATTTAGACTTTCTTGCAGCAAGCCAAATGCACTGCGTTTTCTGACCCGCTCACCTGAGTTGTCACCCAAGCGGTCATGGGCTACGTCTAGCGCTTTCGCTTCATCGTGTGGCGATATGACAATTGGGACATGACCGTTGAGTGCGCTGAATTGCACAGGATAGTTACGATCGGAAATGACGATTGGCGTACTATGCTTAGCTAAGTTGAATGCAAAGCACTGCCGAAAAAGTTCGGTTGAAAAGTGTTGGCTGATGCCCCAAGCATCAGCATTGGGTTGCTGGCGTGCTTGGTCAAATTGTCGCCATAGCGTTTGGGCAGAACGCCAAGCGAAGCCGATCTCTTCGCGCGAGTTGAAACCTGCACGAACGCCATAGTCTGCATCAGCTTGCATTGCTGCTTGCTGAGAAGATACTTTTGTAAGCCATTCAGAAGTGAATAAGCCACCCTCGATACTGAGGGTTTCGACGTGAAAAACGGTAGAAGTTCTAGACATGGCGAATCAAATTCCCAAAGCCGGAAGCAATACAAAAACGCCAATCACATCTACTGGCAACAAAGGCGTCACTTCATAACGACCTTTTGATCTGGACGCTTCACGTACCCTTCGATGGTCTGCAAGCAATATTTCAGACCGCTCACGTGCAAAATTTTCTATAACTGGCATCCACTGATATTGCTGAGCCAAAGCGCCAGATACGCGTGTCTCTCTTGTTCGGTCATCTATGGTTTCGGCAGGTGGTGCGGTGAGCCAGTGGAGCGGTTCATCTCCAGAAAGTATTTCAACGCCCTTGCCGCCATCAACCGATCGCAACGCAACAGCAATGGCTTCCTCAACCAACAGCGTGTCGCCTCCACGGGCATCTGCGCTGCTCAATTGATGGCGAAGTCGAAGCATCAGAACAGTGGTTTGGGATTGCACGGTGGTGCTTACCCAGCAACCAGTTCGCCCAAGCATGGCAGGATCGGTCTCATTACGTTCTTGCTCGAGACCAGCATCTGCCAGAGTGCGTTCAAGCAAGCCTTCGGCTAGCGTGCTCACCAACGGGTGACTACGATGGACGAATTTTGTGCCAACTGGTGCTGGTACTGTAAAGCTCAGACCTACAGTTCCACTGATTCCGTCGGCTAACAATCGCTCGCGCAAGTCTTCAGGTAGATTTGCCAGCGGAGCGCGGTATCCCTTGTTTCCCGTTGGACTTCTCACCTCCAAAGCACCGCCCAAACGGCGTAGTGCACGCTGGGTAAATCGCTGCACATCGTCGGAGTTACCCAGAGCTGCCTGCATTTTTTTCCATTCAGGAAGAACGTCTTCTGGCTTGATTCGGTTTTGAGCAAAGACTGTGCGATTTTTCTTCGCGCGTTCAGCCATATCCGTCCAAGCGACATCAAGCTGCTGAAAAGCCGGAAGATCATCAAAGTCAAACGTCTCCTGCTTTTGACGACCGCGCTGACCACTGAGCACTGCTTGCATGAGCGCTTGAGTTAGTGAGTGATCGTTGTCTGGTAATGGGACGGGAACGCCCAGTTCCTCGCGAATCTTTTTGGCCTTGCGCAATATGACCTTCAATACAACTGCGTCAACAGGATTGTTCTGTCCGTACATCAGCGTGGCACGCACGATGCGACTTTCTTGACCAAAGCGGTCGACGCGTCCTTCCCGCTGCTCGTGACGGGTAGGATTCCAGCTCAAGTCATAGTGAACGACGGCATTGAAATGCTCTTGCAAATTGATACCTTCTGACATGCAATCTGTCGCAATCAGCATGGGTCGATCTGCCTCACCAAGTACGGCCACCACCGCTTTTCGCTCGTCTGGAGCTAATTCGCCTGTCACCACTCCTACGGTTACTCCTGGAAATCTACTTTTCAGGTGTTGATGTAGGTAGTGCGCTGTTGCGATGTAGCGGCAAAAAACAACTGGAGCAAAGCCCTTGCTGAGGAGCTCTTTTTCTAAATGGTTGCGCAAGGCGGCGAGTTTGGGGTCACCTCCTTCACCCGCAAGTGTTTGTGCTTGGGCTATCAGATCCTTTAGGCCTGGATCTGCACTGTCAGCTGGTAGCTCAGCGTCATCGTCGACCATGGCATCTTCTGCGCCATCGAATACCCGTTCACGCAATAAATCCTCGTCGGAATCGGTTACCTGCGTTGCAATGCGTGTTCGAAGAGATTGCAATGCGGCAGCCGGACTACTTGCCGCACTACGCATCAAGGCTAAAGTGCCCCAAAAATTTAATCGTTGGCGGCGTTGGTCGGTGCCTGCCCGCTCGACAACTTCTGAACAATAGTCCAACACGGCATCAAAGAAGACGCCCCATCCTCCACTCAGGTTGTAGGGAAGGTCAGTTGTTTCGCGTCGCGGAAAAACACCCTCGTCGTTCCACTCGTTGATATCTTGGCGTCGCCGCTGAACGAAGTGAACCGACAAGCGTCTGCGCAATTCATCTCGTGCGCTCCCTGTCACGCTACCCAGCTGTTGAAAATCGGTGTGAAGTAGGCCAAGCAGGCTGTGAAAACTGTCTTCGTCGCCAGAGTGAGGGGTTGCTGTTAAAAACAGCATATGTCGTTGCGCGTCTGTTGCAAGCAGTCTCAAAAGATCATGCCGCTGGTGGCGGCCTCCACCACTACCTGCGCAGGTATGAGCCTCATCAACAATCACCAACTCAGGGCATCGACTGGCAAAGTCACCTCGTCTGCGGTCACTCTTGATGTAGTCCAGGCTCACAACGGTGTGTGGGTGAACTGTAAAAATGTTGTCGGTAACTGGCAGACCTCGCTCAAGCCGAGCTGCACTTGCCGCAGTGACGGCAACTGCTTTGATATGAAACCGATCATCGAGTTCTTGGATCCATTGCTCAACCAGGTGTGGGGGGCAAAGAACAGCAAATCGTCGAATTTCGCCTCTATCAAGAAGCTCTCGAGCGATCATTCCGGCCTCAATGGTTTTGCCGATACCTACGTCGTCTGCAATTAAGAGTCGTATGACATCCTGCTTGAGTGCCATCAAAAGTGGAACCAATTGGTAAGCGCGGGGTTGAAATGCCAAGTTGCCAAAACTTCGAAATGGGCCAGCACCCCTTCGCAGTGACATCAGCAAGGCGTCGCGCAGGAGGAGTGCTTCTTCGTGATTTGCAGCCTGCTTGACTGTTGGAGATGGAAAGGTCGCAGGCACTACCGGGTCAAAGGTGGCTTCTAAAGCAGGCGACACCACGGCGACATCCGCCTCGCTTCCGGACAAAGGGCGTAGCCTTAGACGCTCAGGACTGCTGCCAGGCATGACGATCCACTCACGACCGCGTGCGCGTACCAACGCGCCAGGTGGGAAGACGGCGTTTCCAAGATCAGATAAAACTGCACTCATAAATTTTTTTCTCAATTAAGAAGACTGGCGAGCTTTTTTACCGTTTCTTCTTGGCCCGAAGGCGATAGGGGCCATAGAACGACCTCCAGGCCACGATCGATCAATGGGTTGTGCGATGTGCCCTCCAAGACCAATGCAATTCGTTTGCTTCGCCAAAACGCAATAGTGGCTACCTCCGCCAAAGTCGCACCAGTTTCACTGGGCTCGAGAAGTCCTAACTTTGCCGCGTTGAATCCCATTAAAGTTTCCGCAGAAGCTGCCGTTGGTGATTCTGATGAATCACTGGATGGTCCTTGTGCACTGGGTGGCGGCCCGATATCAGTTGCAGCAAGCAGTTGCGTTTTGACACCTGCCAGACGCAGTAGCAAAGCACGTGCTGCCTTGTCGCGCCTATCTATAACCAAGTGATCAGGTTGGTTGTAGTAAGACAAAACACAGCGATAGCAGCCAGCTACACATTTTGTTCCGTTCACGTCATGCAAATGATCTGCGGCAGGAAGAGGCTCGCCGTATGCTGGAAGATCAAAGTGCAGTACTTTAAGAGCTGCATATGCAACTCTTGCCACAGCCTCTTCGTCATGCACCAGTCGAGTTAATACGCCAGCACCGCCTTCAGTGGCTTCGTAAAAAAGCACACCACTTCGATTCTTTCTGTCTGGCAATGGCTCGGCCAGTAGCTCGGATTCTTCCAGTTGATAGACAGACTCAATGCCGCGTTTCAATGCGTATTGAACTGTTGCAACGGTTATTTCAGGTGCGCCTTCCTCTGAAAGCTGAAGCAGCAGCGCGTTCTTTCGGTCCATAACCCAAGGAACGATCAACTGGTTGGAAGTTCGCGTTGGATCCGGTTCCGCGCCATCATCCTCATCCATCTTGGCCCAATTGCCATTCAAGGGGTTCACAGCAAAGCCGTGTTGAGTTTGGTTCGAACGGCGACGCAATCCTTTGTTTAGTCTGCTTATTTCCGCACCTGGTCCATAACGAAGCGTGGCGATTGCGCCCTCTGCATCTTCTGCCCTGACGGTCCGTACATCTGGATGGCCACTTTCGCGTCGAGCCCACCTGAAAATCGTTTGTAGATCAAATCCTTGGTGCTGACGTTCTTCATCATTCACCGTAATACGCTCTGCCGGTGAAGTGCGAACGTTTTCAATGCGGTACAGATTCAAAACGATATCGGCGTTGTCCGTTAGTGGAGCATCGCACGCCCAGCAATGGCTGCGCCCACGGTCAGCAGGGTCAGAATGGAAATGTGCGCCACCGCAACTGCGGCAGATAGTTGCTGTATCCGTATTGAGCATGCTGCCAGCTGCTGATTCACCTCGTGTCGATAACTGTGCGGCAGTAACCCTATATGCCCTACCTTCGTGATAGACGAGACTTCTTGGTCCGAATTCGGAGAGGGCCAAAAATCGAGGACGCTGCAGATAGGCACCTTTGGTGTTTCGGTCTCCGCTACCAGGAATAAAGGCAGTTAATGGCAAGCGTGGGAAGTTGTAGCCTGGTAGGAATGCTTCAGTAGCAAGGTACCGATAAGTGTAAAAATCGCTTGCTGAACTGTCAGAGCCGCGTTGTAAGAGGTTGAGTTGATCAATAGCTTGCGCGTGTAAGGAGCGAGCCGCATCCCGCTCACGCTGTGGCAAGTTGTGGGTGTCCATTGTTCGGCGTGACTGGTCGCGTTGCCTAGCGGCACTTCGGAAAAGTTCACGCCAACGGTCGAAGGCATCGTTGAAGCGTTTAAGCGCCAAATCAGTGATGTCTTTTGTTAAAACATCTGTGCCAAGAAACCATGGAGCATCTTCGGGGTTGAGTTCAACTTGTAAGAGGGCCAGAACCTTTTTAATGCGCTCAGTAGCAAGTGGTGCGATTTCTGGCTTGGCGAGTGACTCACTTACCGTTGAATAAAGGGGTAAGTCTTTTTCTTCATTAGGCTCAACGACCTCCGAGATTGCTGCGCTAATTGGTGTGTTGGTACATGCCAGCCAAACAGCCTGCAAATGACTTCGCACTAACTCTTCATTGCCCAGGTCTAATGTGGGAGCTCGGACTTCACCGTGAACCATGCCGGGAGGATCGGCAAAAAAGTATTGGTCGTGTGGACTGCGAGCTGCACAGTAGGTCAGTACCAAAGCAGGCATGCCACTTCGCCCCGCACGACCGCTGCGCTGCGCATAGTTGGCTGGCGTTGGAGGCATGTTTCGCAAGTAAACCGTGTTCAATGCTGAGATATCAACGCCTAGCTCCATGGTGGGAGAGCAAAAGAGAACTGGTAAGAACCGCTGATGTTCTCCTAGTTCATTCAATTGTTTTGCGTTTTCAACCAGTCGCTTTTTATCTTCCGAGCCATACCGAAAACGCATTTCGCGGGCCTCGCGCCGATTTTTATCGACCTGCGCAGTGTGCTCTCTTGCTTCAAAACCAAAATAGTGAAAGTCGGAGGAAATAGCCTGAGACAAGTTGAGGTACAACGACCTGAAAAAAGCGTTGTCCATACCGCCTCGCTCAGACCGGCCTTCACCAAGGTGAAATTCGATGCAGGCATTCTTCAGTTGCCAACCCGGTGTCGTACCAAACGGTGTTGAAACTTGTGCAACCAGACCAGCTTTGCCAGCGACTAGCAACATGCAACTCAATAGCTTTTGATAGTCGGGACGCTTTAGTGTTCGTGCGTCTGACCTCTCCCACAAATCAGGCTTGCGCAAATCACGCCCAAGACCTGAGAGGAAACCAGCCCGCAATAATTTGTCTTCATCTGCTAGGGAATTTTCACGTCGTGCGGGAGGAAACTCCAGCAGGTAACGCGCAGTACGCATTTGTTCTTCTCTACCTAATCCCCAGGGGGATCGAAGCGTATTGAGAGATCGGCTGCGTAGCGTTTCCTGCTCAGCAGGCTCTAGAACTTCTGGGTCAAGCGCTAAACCTTGACGCATTACATCCAGCAAGACTCGGTAGGCACGCTTTCGAACTTCGGGACTAGCTCCAGCCAATAGAGGTGGGGCATCTGCAAAATTGGCGTTATTACTACAAAGGTCATCGAGTCCAATATATTCAACCCGAACAAGACCTAATTGCTCAAGGTTGGGGTTGGTAAACCGCCACCCACGGCGCTGATCAAACCATGCGCGGTACGCAAGAACTTGACGCATTGCTTTTTGTGCATTTACAAAATTTGCCCCTTGAAGTTCAGCGTCCAGCAGCCACTCTGAGCGAAGACCCGCTTCTCCCAAGCGCTCAAAACCTAATGACTTGAAAACAGCTAGGCCGAGTCGATCTGCAGAGAGTCCCTCTGCACCAGCAGCTTTTACAGCCCCCAAGAATGCTGCTCGAAACAAGCTTACAAACAAGAAGTCATTAAAGTGACCTGCTTGAAGAGCGGCGTCTTGTCGGTTGTCGGTAAACCCAAGCATCTTGCGGCGATCCACCGGTATTGATTCTTGAGAATGCATCCAACGCAGCACTGAGTGCGTAAGGAGCGTGGTCGCTGACGATCTGCCTTCGGCGGACAGTGCAGCCAGTCGGTTTTTGTCCTTGCCCTGAGCCGAATGAACTACTTTGCAGTTCAAACAAAATCGAAACTTCCCTGGAATAAACCAGGCGTAAGTTCCAGAACCAATCTGGCCTGTTGGCTCAACAGCGATTCGCTCAGCTTTGTTTTTTCGAGCATCTTTCTTAAGTCGAATATCACCATGGCGATCTTCTTCAAGCCAAGCGTCTGGGTAATCTTCATCTCTCCCTGAAAACTCGAATTGACTGTCCTGGGGTTCAGGCATCAAAAAACCATATTGAGGACGTTCTAGCCCCTCAGATTCTTCGGTCCGTTTGATCGTTGGTGGTACATCATCAATTTCTCGCGGGAGTACCTGCGCTTGCGCACCCAGTTCAAGAAAAATAGGGTGATATTCCTGCCCACAATCCCTACAAAAGTGAACGGGATAAAGGCGCTTTTCAGGCTGATCCGGCAGGAACTGTTGAGCATTAACTGTGAGGGTCCGCTTCCCGGGTGCCTCAACAGTTGCGTAAGCTGTGCCTGCACCAGATATGAATTGATGCAACTTGAATGCGAAAAACCCGCGCTTACCCGTATTGTGACCGCCTGAGCGGTCTGCCTCAGCCAGAGATGTCACCAGTAAAAATTGACGGAGAAAATCAGCGCACTTTTCAAGAGCGAGTCCCGAATCCTCAGACAACCATTGCGCGGCTGTTTGCAGAGTTTGAGGTCTCGCGCGTACCCATTTGGCATCCTCCCAAGTCAGTCCAAGGCGAGTTTCAATCCAGATTGAAAGCGGGTGCAAAACAAGTTCAGCATCAGTAATTGAAGGGGACAGGCCCGTTTCAATTGCCGGTGCAAGTTGAGTTTTTACCGATTCGTTATGCAGACTGGGATTTGTTGCACGTACAAGGGTCTCGCCGATGATGTCTGATGGAAGAACCGGTACGCCAAATAGTTTTGATGCGACAGCCGCCACGGCAGTTCTCCGGTCTTCGGCTGAACCACTGGCCATCGTTGCAGATGTACCTATGCATTGCAATCCATCTGGAGCCAGTAACGCTCGAATGCGTCGAACAAGCAATGCAACATCTGCTCCTTGACGACCTCGATAGGTATGAAGTTCATCAAGGACAAGATAACGAAGATTCTGACAATGCCCAATGACTTGTTGGTCTGTCGCATCCTGGCGAGTCATCAGATATTCCAACATCATGAAGTTGGTCAACAAGATGTCCGGCGGATTTGCTGCGACACTTTTACGCTCTTCGTCTCCTTCCTGACCCGTATACCTAGCAAACGTGATTGGCTGCGATGGTTGAACGTGCTTGAGAAATTTTTCGAGCTCTTCCATTTGGCTGTTTGCCAAAGCGTTCATGGGATAAACGATGATCGCTCTTGTTTTCTTTGTTTTCTCTGTCGCTTTGGCCCGCAATATTGCGTCAATGATGGGTACAAAAAAGCAAAGCGACTTTCCAGAGCCGGTGCCAGTGGTGACTACATAACTTCTTCCCTGCTTTGCGGCTGCAAGGGCTTGCACCTGGTGAGTGTGCAATTGCAGTGGTAATTCTGGTTCATCGGGCACCCGAAAAATTGAGGCTGTAGTTGAGGTTACTTCGCCTGATGCAGCAAGCTCATCTAAGGATGCACCTCGTTCGTAGTAGGGAGTGATCTGCAGTAAGGGCTCCGGCCAAAATTGATCTTTCGCGTAGATCTCATCAATCTGACGCTTCAAATCATCTGCTCGGACTCGCGTAAAAGATCGAGCGAAATTGGCATAGTCTTGAACTATCTGTTGTCTTAGGTCAAAAACGTCCATCAGTTTCGCCTCTAGCAATGTGAGTTGGAAAATTCATTTCTTATCCCTTAACGTACCCAGGCGCCAACGCAGCGCTTTCCACTCCATACAAGGTTTGAAGATTGCTCAACCTTAGATGGTGTGCTCTAGGATCAAGCACTTGGTTAGGTGTGCAATCAACTGCCCAACGTCTTAGCGCGTATCCAACTAAAGGAGCTCGCATATCGAGAACCAACATCCCATCCTTCATCTGATAGTCAGCTTCGATTGCCTCAGGATGTTCGACTCCAGGATGAGGCACTAACTCAAGTCGAACCACCCTCGCCCACTGAACGTCAGCTTCAATTCTTTGATTCAACGGGATGTCAATCTCCAATGGCTTGGCTTTGACAATGCGAGTGATTGAGAAGTCAGCAAAGCGCTCACGTTCACAGTCATAGGCGCGAAGATGCCAACGTTGCCCTGTGTCTGCCAATGCCAATGGTGAAAGCGTCTTTGTAGATGCTCCAGATGTCAAGGATAAGTAGTTGACCTTGACTTGCTTACGGCCAGCAATAGCACGAGTCAGGACAGCCAATGTCTCTAGGTCGGGGCGAACTAGATCAGACGCAGCTTCGCAGGGCACAGTACGCTGGATCTTGAGATCTAAGCTATCTCCATAGCCATCTCTGAACCATGCCAACACTCGATCGGCACTATGCTCAAAAACCGGGTTGAAACGGTCCGTGGGCTCATAATTTCTTAGAGCCGCGTTGTAAACGAGGTTGTTAGGGGCAAGACTTCTGTAACTGGAGAGGTCTCTTGCAGACGCGGCAGGCTTCACCCCGAAGCGGCGTTCGATGTCAGCACGGGTCAAATCGCCACAGAAGAAGGCTTTGACCTCTACATAGAACAGCCTCTCCCTTTGGGCTTGTGAGAGCCTGCTCAGCTGTTCAGCGGCTTGTTTACTGACCAAAACTGTCCCCAATGTTATTTGTTATCACTCTAGCATAAGAATCATCTTTAGTTAATCAAAATGATGCACCGATGAGCATTTCAAGCTAATATAGACACCTAGCATAGCGGTATCTGTTGTTAAAGGAGTCAATCATGTCGTTTTGGCAAATTTTGGGTCGACTAGCAGTGTCCAGCGAGGGTGAAACCATCCAGCGAGTCAGTGACACCACCAGCGTCAGCAGCGACGGCACCACCTACACCCGCATGGGCTCAACTACGGTGGGATCAGACGGATCCACGTTCACACAGATGGGCAGCTTTAGTACCGATGGCAGCACAAGGATGGGCAGCACAGCGACTGGGCTGGGTGCTGTATTCAACAATCCTGATTGGGATTAATTCGGATGCAAATACTCTATGTGGATATGGATAACGTGCTGGTGGACTTCCCCTCTGGGATTGCCCGAGTTCCCGCGGCTATTCAAGCTGAATACGACGACCGACTGGATGAAGTGCCAGGCATATTCAACCTAATGGATCCAATGCCCAACGCAATTGAAAGCTACAACTATCTTGCCAGCCACTTTGACACCTACATTCTTTCTACAGCTCCGTGGAATAACCCAAGCGCATGGTCTGACAAATTACTATGGGTTCAAAAATATCTCGGTGAGTCAGCCTACAAGCGGCTGATCCTGTCTCATCATAAAAACCTCAACGATGGTCACTACCTGATTGATGATCGAACTAAGAATGGTGCAGATAGATTCCCAGGTGAGCATATCCACTTTGGTACAGAGCAATTTCCCGATTGGGCGGCAGTTTTGAAGTACCTGCAATCAGTAGTCAAAAACGCAAAGCTATAGGAACATATGTATGGCAGATTTTGGCCAAGAACTGATCGAAAAAGTTCATCAACAACTTAAAGTTGATGAGCAGTGGACGACACGATTTGATAGATCATTTTCTTGGATCGGCCATCGATTAGAGCAGACCATTTCCTCGCCCGCGCCCATACAAGACGGCGAGTTCACGTTGTACAAATTAAAAGCTGAAACAGTAGTCGTGGACTCTGTAAGCGCATCAGAAAC
>Ga0209355_1001929_pt1 | contig 11621 bp, 9 predicted proteins | sample LauGreSBDMM110SN_3_FD_187563 | JGI IMG/M metagenome (GOLD analysis project Ga0209355, IMG submission 187563) | Freshwater lake microbial communities from Lake Michigan, USA - Sp13.BD.MM110.SN (SPAdes) (version 2) | ecosystem: Environmental > Aquatic > Freshwater > Lake | place: Lake Michigan, USA...
AAGTTCATAATGGAAAACAATTTATTTCATTTCAAGTAACAGAAGAAATGGTTGGTCATAAATTTGGTGAATTTGCTTCGACACGAAAAAAAACTCTACATAAAAAAAAATTAAAAAAATAGAATAATTTTATATTTATGAGGGCGTAGTGTAGTATCGTATTAGGTATCGGCAAAGCCGAATCTACTAAACTGAATCACTTGCCTTGGCGTACAGTATTGACCTAGGGTCAAACATGAGGTCAAACTCGCCAATACGCCCATCTGTCAATACTCGATTCTAGTCAAGCGTAAGCTGGTCCATTCGACCTCTATAAAGAAAAGAAAATTTTTTATGGTCCAATTTATAGAAATTTCATACAAATCTTTTGAATATTCTTTCATTCATTCCGCATCTCAACAAATAATAGAATTGCTTCCTCTCAATTGGAAATTCTCACATTATTCTTTACCAATAAAAATGAAAAAATTTACTGTTTTAAGTTCTCCTCATATTGACAAAAAATCTCGAGAACAATTCCAAATGAAATATTACAAAAATAAAATTATATTATTTCCAATATCATCTCAAAAGAGTCATCAACAAGTCTCTCTTTTTATAGAAAATATGAAACATATTCCATTTTCTGGTGTTCAAATACAAGTACAAATTTCATACGAATCCTTCTTATAATAAGTAGTTTAAGGTATTGACAATTTTTTTGGAGGTATGGCTGAGTGGCTTAAGGCATTGGTTTGCTAAATCAACATACAATTTTTTTTGTATCATGGGTTCGAATCCCATTTCCTCCGAAACAAATTGTATGTCAAAGCTCTCGAGAAATTTTACACTGTATTCGGGCTTCGCCCCTGTCAATCTGTCAATACAAAACTGCCGTGCAGCTTCATGTTTGGTATTGTGTAGATTCGGCTTTGCCGATACGACTCTACTGTACAGATCGACAAAGTCGATACATTCATTCGAGGCCTGTACATTCTCTTGAGAGCTATTGTTTTGCCTTTCTTTTTTTCTTTGGGGGTATTGTTTAAAGGTAGAACGCATGCTTTGCAAGCATGAGATTAACGGTTCGAGTCCGTTTACCTCCAAAAAATAGAATATATCATGGCAATGTATTGACGTTTTGTGTTTTGTATATTCAGTTTAGTAGATTAGGCTTTGCCGATACCTAATACGATACAAGGATAAACGCAACGAGGGCTTCGCCGTACAGTATTGACGAAGGGTCAAACATGAGGTCAATCTGTCAATACGCGAATCTACCCGATTCTATGATTCGAGGACTCAATACGTTCGTTTCTCTTTCATAAAAAAAGAAAATACAAATGGTTCTTCAACACACAGTTTCTTCAAAAAAAGTAAAGAATTTTACTTTGAATTTCGGTCCACAACATCCAGCTGCTCACGGTGTTTTAAGACTTGTTTTAGAAATGAACGGTGAAGTAGTACAAAGAGCTGATCCACATATTGGACTTCTTCATCGAGGTACAGAAAAACTTATCGAATATAAAACTTACTTACAAGCATTACCCTACTTTGATCGATTAGATTATGTTTCAATGATGGCACAAGAACACGGATATTCATTAGCCGTTGAAAAATTAATTCAATGCGAAGTGCCTTTAAGAGCTCAATATATTCGAGTTCTTTTTTCTGAAATTACACGTATTTTAAATCATCTTTTAGCTTTGACGACTCATGCTATGGATGTAGGTGCGCTCACTCCGTTTCTTTGGGCTTTCGAAGAAAGAGAAAAATTAATGGAATTTTATGAACGTGTTTCAGGAGCTCGTATGCATGCAGCCTATATTCGACCAGGCGGTGTCTCGCAAGATTTACCTTTTGGATTAAGCGAGGATATTTATCGATTTGTAGAGCAATTTGCGTCTCGAATTGATGAGCTTGAAGAGATGCTCACAAATAACCGTATATGGAAACAACGACTTGTTGATATCGGGACAGTCACAGCTTCTGAAGCTATGGATTGGGGTTTTAGTGGAGTTATGTTACGAGGCTCGGGAGTTTCTTGGGATCTTCGTCAAACTCAACCATATGATGTTTATGATAAAATGGACTTTGAGATACCCGTTGGAACTCGAGGTGATTGCTATGACCGTTATCTTATTCGTGTCGAAGAAATGAGACAAAGTATTCGCATCATTATGCAAACTTTAAATCAACTTCCTGAAGGAATGATTAAATCTGATGATCGCAAAATTACCCCACCCTCAAGAACACAAATGAAACAATCTATGGAATCACTTATTCATCATTTTAAACTCTATACAGAAGGGTTTTCAGTACCTTCTTCTGAAACATATACTGCTATTGAAGCCCCTAAAGGTGAATTTGGTGTTTATCTTGTAAGTAATGGAAGTAATAGACCTTATCGTTGCAAAATTCGAGCTCCTGGGTTTGCCCATTTGCAAGGACTGGATTTTATGTCAAAAAATCATATGTTAGCTGATGTTGTAACTATCATTGGGACACAAGATATTGTTTTTGGTGAAGTTGACCGTTAATACAAGACGAAGAATCGCCTATTGACAGTTTGGTATGTATCGAGTTTGAGTTTGACCAAAGGTCAATACCACTACGAATCAACACAATACTGTCAATACGAATCTACGCGATTCTACGAGGCCGATAAACTGCCAATTTTATGATTCTATTCTTGCGGAGGCTTTTTCCTACCGATGAGGGTACTTAGCTCAGTTGGTAGAGCATCTCGTTTACACCGAGAAAGTCAGCGGTTCGAGCCCGTTAGTACCCATCTTAAAAATGGGACGAAGTCCTGAAGCTTTGCCTAATCTACGAATCTACGCCGTACAGTATTGTGTTTATCCGTTTGACGTATTGACAGTTTAGTAGATTCGGCTTTGCCGATACCTAATACGATACATACAATACGTCAATACGAATCTACCAAACATGACCGAGTTCTTTACTTGAGGGAAAATAGCTTAGTTGGTTAGAGTACTGGCCTGTCACGCCAGAGGTCGCGGGTTCAAGTCCCGTTTTTCCCGATGAATTTTTCTCTTAGAAGGCATGGACTTCTTCGCCTTTCTTCGTCTTGGCTACTCCTCGGTTTGACGTATTGACAGTTTTGTAGATTCAGTTTAGTAGATTCGGCTTTGCCGATACCTAATAAGATACATACAATACCATAAACCCAATATGTCAATCTGTCAATGAATAAAGCCCAGGCTAGGGCTTTGACAGTTTGACAGAGGTAGTTTATCGGCAGTTTATCGTATTGACAATTTTGTAGATTCAGTTTGGTATAGGCCTTCGGCCAAACCCAATACGTCAATCTGTCAATACGAATCTCCCCGAATCTACGCCCTAGTCAATACATCTAGAATACAAAAAAAGTATGCTTTATGATTGAATATGCACCTATACTTATTTATATTGGAACTAGTTTAGTATTATCATTACTGATTTTAGGTTTATCTTTTGTATTTTCTACACAAAAAGCAGATCCAGAAAAAGTCTCCGCATATGAGTGTGGATTTGACCCATTTGATGATGCTCGTAGTCGTTTTGATATAAGATTTTATCTTGTGGCTATTTTATTTATTATTTTCGATTTGGAAGTAACTTTTCTTTTTCCATGGGCTGTTTCTTTAAGTAAAATTAGTTTTTTTGGATTTTGGTCAATGATCGTATTTTTGCTTATATTGACTATTGGTTTTATTTACGAATGGCAAAAAGGTGCACTTGAGTGGGAATAGTTTTTTGCATACACGTGGTATAATGGGAAGAATCGGCAGTTTGACCGTAGGTCAATACTGTACGGCGAAGCCCTCGTTAATACGTCAAACCCGTCAATACGCGAAGCTGTACAGCTGTTCCAATTCTTATGGGAAGAGTAGGATTTGAACCTACGATGATGTATATCAGCAGATTTACAGTCTGCCGCCTTAAACCGCTCAGCCATCTTCCCGGATTTTTTAGGCTTATACATTTTCTGGAGTATCGCCAAGTGGCAAGGCATCGGTTTTTGACGCCGACATTCAAAGGTTCGAATCCTTTTACTCCAAAAAGAACCAGTTTATCCTATGGCGTTTATCGTATTGTATGTATCGTATTAGGTATCGGCAAAGCCGAATCTACCAAACACCTCCAACGGATAAACGCAATACGTAAAATTCGCAATTTGATAAACTGCCGATTAGATTTTCTATTTATTTTTTTGTAATATAATTGTAAATAAATTCAGACAAAAATACATGAAAGATATTGACTTTGTGTTCCCCGGAATAATATAATTTATATTTTTATTTTTTGTATTTGAATCCGCAAAAGCAATCACTGGTATTTGGTAAGTTTTGGCTTCTTGTAAAAGTATCTCATTTTGATCTGGATTTATTAGAATGATAATATCCGGTAAATAAGCAGGGCTGGAGTTTGACCTGTATTGTGGTATCGTATTCTGTTGATTTGTATTGGCCTTTGGCCAAATCGATACATTCGAAATTGAATCTACCAAACTGTCAATACGTGGGGAGCGTGCAGCTTCACTTTTCGAAAGCCTACAGCTTCGCTGAGGCTGCTCTGTAAGAGCTTGTTCTCCTCGTCCAATTTGCTCTGAATCGGCAAAACCTGCTCTTCTTGCGATGTTTAAACCTTCATATCTTTTTTTTGCTTTTTGATAAACTGGAATTTGTATATTATATATTTTTAAAAAAGTTTCGAATTGAAAAGAAAATTTTTTGAATAAAAAAATAGATTCTGATACTTGTTTCCAATTTGTTAAAGTACCACCAACCCATCTATCATTTACATAACTTTGATTTAATTTTCCAGCTGTATTTTTTACAAGTTCTGAATATTTTGATGATGTATTTACGAACAAAATATGCCCATTTTTTTTTCTTATATTTTCTAAAACTTTCAGGACCTGTTTTAGACATACAAGAGTCAATTCTAAATTAAAAATAAAAATATCATTTCGCGAACCGATCAAAAAGGGTGACATCATTTTTTCCCAAGTAGTTGTTCCTATATGTGCTTTTGTTTGAAACAAATCTTGAAAAATCTCATTGCTATATTTCATAAAATTTTCTTTTTTGTATTTATCATAAAGAGAAGAATCGGCAGTTTATCGTATTGACAGATTGACCTCATGTTTAGTATGTATCGAGTTTGAGTTTGACCAAAGGTCAATACCACTACGAATCAACTCAATACATACCAAACGGTTAAACACAAAACTGTCAATACGTCAAACTGAATCTACTTGATTCTACGATATCGAATTTCCTTTGAGTTCATTCCAAATGTTTAGATAGCTCAGTTGGTAGAGCAAAGGATTGAAAATCCTTGTGTCAGTGGTTCAATTCCACTTCTAGACACGAAGGGCCCCAGTTTATTCTATTGTAGTTTTACGGATTGACGTGTTTGGTATTGAGTGTATCGTATTGAGTTTGACCAAATCGATACATACCAAACATGAGGTCAATACGTCAATTCTATCCATTTCGAAAAAAGGCAAACGCTTATGTATCTCCTTATTGTTGTTCTTCCCTTTTTAGGTTTTCTCATCGCCGGAGGATTTGGGCGTTTTCTTGGATTTCGCGGAGCACCTATTTTATCAACAACATGTGTGAGTTTTTCTGCATTTTTATCATGTATCGCTTTTTATGAAGTAGGACTTTCGGGAAGTCCATGTTATTTTAAGATCGCTCCTTGGATTTCTTCAGAGATGTTCGATGCATCTTGGGGTTTTCTTTTTGATAGTTTAACTGTAGTAATGCTTGTTGTGGTTACTTTTGTAAGTAGCTTGGTTCATCTTTATTCAATTTCATACATGGCTGAAGATCCACATCTTCCTCGATTTATGAGTTATCTTTCTTTGTTTACATTTTTTATGTTAATGCTTGTAACAGGAGATAACTTTGTGCAAATGTTTTTTGGATGGGAGGGTGTAGGCTTAGCTTCATATTTATTAATAAATTTCTGGTTTACCCGTCTTCAAGCAAATAAATCAGCAATTAAGGCGATGCTCGTGAACCGTGTAGGTGACTTTGGTCTCGCTTTAGGTATTTTTGGAATTTTTTCTTTTTTTCAAAGTGTAGATTTTTTAACAGTTTTCGCGTGTGCTCCACAATTCATTCATACAAATTTTATTTTTTGTAATATAGAATTTGATGTTTTAAATACACTCTGCCTTCTTCTTTTTGTTGGAGCTGTTGGAAAATCCGCTCAACTTGGATTACATACATGGCTCCCAGACGCAATGGAAGGTCCAACACCTGTTTCTGCCCTCATTCATGCTGCAACAATGGTAACTGCAGGAGTTTTTCTTATTGCTCGATGTTCTCCATTATTTGAATATGCACCCACTGCTTTAATTGTAATTACTTTTGTGGGCGCAATGACTTCATTTTTTGCTGCAACTACAGGAGTTGTGCAAAATGATTTAAAAAGAGTTATTGCTTATTCAACTTGTAGTCAGTTAGGGTACATGGTGTTCGCCTGCGGAATTTCCAATTATTCTGTTGGTGTATTTCATTTAATGAATCACGCTTTTTTTAAAGCTCTTTTGTTTTTAAGTGCAGGTTCGGTTATTCATGCTTTATCTGATGAACAAGATATGAGAAAAATGGGAGGACTCTCTCGTCTCCTCCCATTTACTTATGCCATGATGGTTATTGGTTCTCTTGCTTTGATTGGATTTCCATTCTTAACTGGATTTTACTCCAAAGACGTTATTCTTGAAGTGGCTTATGCCAAATATACCGTGAGTGGAAATTTTGCTTATTGGCTTGGAAGTCTTTCAGCCTTATGTACATCGTACTACTCATTTCGTTTATTATTTCTCACTTTTTTAGGTGGGGGAACCTTGAATATCCAACCTAGCAATACGAATTCTTCCCCGAACACAAATGCTCTTCCACAATCACTGGCCCATACTCATGACGCACCTCCTATTATGGCTATTCCTTTAATCCTTTTGGCTTTTGGAAGTATTTTTGTAGGGTATTTAGGAAAAGATATGATGATTGGTCTAGGGACAAATTTTTGGGGGAATGCTTTATTTATTCTTCCACAAAATGCAATTTTACTCGAATCAGAATATATTCCGCAATCGATTAAATTTGTGCCTTTGATTTTTAGTATTTTTGGGGCTTTTCTGGCGTATCAAATAAATTTATCTACAAATGGTGCGTGGATGACTTATATATTGAAAACATCGTTTCTCGGAAGATCCTTTTATACATTTTTGAATAAAAGATGGCTTTTTGATAAAGTCTATAATGATTATATTGTCCGAAAATCACTTTCTTTTGGTTATGAAGTCTCTTTTAGAACACTGGATAAAGGAATTATAGAAATATTAGGTCCGTATGGAATTTCCTTAAGCTTTCAAAAATTAAGCCAACAAATTAGTAAAGTTCAAAGCGGTTTTGTGTATCACTATGCATTAGCTATGCTTATCGGACTCACATTATTTATTGCTATCGTAGGTCTCTGGGATTTTCTTTCGTTCTGGATTGATAATCGCTTATATTTTCTTCAATTTATAAGTTTTCTTTTTTATCATTTATTTTGTGTTGAGCAAAACTAAAATTTTAGAGTGCCAGAACCTGAGCTCGAATGAATGTATCGACTTTGTCGATCTGTACAGTAGAGTGGTATCATATTGAGTTGATTCGTATTGGTATTGACCTTTGGTCAAACTCAAACTCGATACATACTAAACTAAATCTACTAAACATGAGGTCGATCTGTACAGTATTGTGTTTGACGCGTTTGATAGATTCAGTTTAGTGATTCAGTTGAGGGGCTACGCCCCTAATACGAATCACTAAACTCGTTATCACAATATTGTCAATACCAAACGCGTCAATACGATTCGAGCGGTTTTCGAAAAAAAGATTTCAAATATGGACTCACTGTTGTCAACACTTTTCATTCTTCCCCTCTGTGGTGCCGGCTTTCTTTTATTTATACCATCATCTCAAACATATTTTATCCGCACATTTGCTTTAAGTCTTTCTTTATTGACTTTCGTACTTTCTCTTTTTTTATGGATTCACTTCGATAATTCATCAGCACAATTTCAATTTGTGGAAAAAGCATCTTGGCTCTCAAACTTAAATATGAATATTTTTTTAGGAATTGATGGAATTTCTTTATTTTTTATTCTTCTCACGACTTTTTTAGTCCCTGTGTGTTTATTAGTTGGGTGGTCTAGTATTCATCAATATATTAAAGAATATTGTATTGCTTTTCTTATTCTCGAAACTTTTATGATTGGAGTTTTTTGTATTCTCGATTTAGTTTTATTTTATGTATTTTTTGAGAGTGTTCTTCTGCCTATGTTTTTAATTATAGGTGTCTGGGGATCTCGAGAAAGGAAAATACGAGCTGCTTATCAATTTTTTTTATATACACTTTTTGGATCAGTACTTATGTTACTTGCAATTCTTTTAATTTATTTTCAAGCAGGGACAACTGATTTACAAATTCTTTATTCTACAGAATTCAGTGAAAAAAGACAAATTATCCTTTGGTTAGCTTTTTTTGCTTCTTTTGCAGTGAAAGTTCCTATGGTTCCTGTACACATTTGGTTGCCTGAAGCTCATGTGGAAGCTCCAACAGCAGGATCGGTTATATTAGCAGGAATTCTTTTGAAATTAGGGACTTACGGATTTTTAAGATTTTCAATTCCACTTTTTCCATTAGCTTCTTGTTATTTCACTCCTTTTGTATATACTTTAAGTATTCTAGGTATTGTGTATGCATCTTTCACGACGTTAAGACAAATTGATTTAAAAAAAATTATTGCTTATTCATCCGTAGCACATATGGGATTTGTCACTCTGGGATTATTTAGTTTAAATATTCAAGGAATTGAAGGAAGTATTCTTTTAATGTTAAGTCACGGATTTGTAGCATCTGCTCTTTTTTTATCTGTTGGTGCTCTTTACGATCGTCATAAAACTCGACTTGTAAAATATTATGGTGGCTGTGTACATGTTATGCCTATTTTTTCCCTTTTTTTCTTAATTTTTACTTTAGGAAATTTAAGTCTTCCTGGGACAAGCAGTTTTGTTGGTGAATTTCTTATTTTAGTGGGAACTTTTCAAACAAATACTTTTATGACTACGATAGCGGCAACCGGAATGATTTTAGGAGGTGCTTATTCTATTTGGCTTTATAATCGTATTGTGTTTGGAAATTTTAAACCACATTATATTCTCCATTTTGCAGATTTAAATAGAAGAGAGTTTTTTTTATTTCTTCCATTTGTTTTTGCTATTTTTTGGATGGGAATTTATCCAGAAATATTTTTAGATGCTATTCATTGTTCAGTTTCAAACATAATTCAACATGGAAAACTTGATTAACTAGCTTAATCCGTAGAATCGCGCTCATATTTGGTAGATTCAGTTTGGCATGTATCGTATTTCGGTCAAACTGAATCAACTAAATACGAATCTACCAAACTTGTCAAGCTGATAAGCTTGCCCCTGCGAAACTGCCGATCGGTACAGCTTCGCCTATTGACGTTTTGACGTATTGCTTTTATCCGTTTGACGTGTTGACAGTTTTGTAGATTCAGTTTGGAATGTATCATATTGTAGTATCGAGTTTGAGTTTGACCAAAGGTCAATACGACTACGAATCTACAAAACTGAATCAACCCAACGAGGGCTTAGATTTGGCAAAGCCGATACATGCCCCTATCAATCTGTCAATATGATGTTTTGGCCTACGGCCAAATACAATACGATACCACAATAAGTCAAACGAGTCCTTGAGAAAAGAATATTCAAAATGACTGAAAATTTTCTATATCTGTTTGAAAATGATTTTTTAGCTCTCTTTCCCGAAATTTTTTTATTAAACGCAATTATCATTTTACTTTTTTTCGGTGTCCTAAAGACTTCGCAGATAAAAGTACCTCCACTCGTTGAAAATATTAGTTGGCTCGGCCTTTTTAGTATCTTTTTAACATTGTGTCTGGTTTCCCACAATCCAATTCATCAAAGTATTCTTTTTTATAATACTCTTATTATTGATGATTTTACATATTTTTTTAAAATTATTCTTTTATCAAGTTCATTTGCTGCAATTCTTCTTTCGATTGATTATATGAAAGAAGAAAGATTTAATGCTTTTGAATATGTGCTCTTCTTACTCTTTTCAACATTAAGTATGTTATTAATGATATCATCGTATGATTTTATTTCTATGTATTTAACGGTAGAATTTCAAAGTTTATGCTTTTATGTACTCGCAGCTTCGAAAAGAAATTCAGAGTTCTCCACTGAAGCAGGTCTGAAATATTTTATATTAGGAGCTTTTTCTTCAGGAATTCTTCTTTTTGGTTTTTCTATTATTTACGGATTTACCGGTGTGACAAATTTTGGTGAATTAGCGATTCTTTTTACCGGATTAGGTGAAACTTCTGGAATGACGTGGGCTACGCCCCTTCAAACCTCTCAGTTTTCTAATGGAATTATTTTAGGAATTCTTTTTGTAGCTGTCGGTTTTTTATTTAAATTAACTGCAGCACCATTTCATATGTGGGCTCCAGATGTGTATGAAGGCTCCCCCACAGCAATTACTGCTTTTTTTTCTATTACTCCAAAAATTGCTATTTTAGCTGTCTTTATTCGATTATTTCTTTATAGTTTTTATGATTTAATCTTTCCATGGCAAAAAATTATATTACTTTGTAGTGTAGCTTCAATGATTGTTGGTGCCTTAGCTGCTATTTCACAACATAAAATCAAACGCCTTTTAGCATACAGTTCTATTGGGCATATTGGGTACATGTTATTAGGCTTTTCGTGTGCTACTATTGAAGGAATTGAAGCTTTATTCATTTATCTTATTGTATATATTATTATGACAATAAATATATTTGCTATTATTCTTTCTTTACAAGGGCGAAGCCCCGAAAGCTCTGGTGAAACCTCTTTAACTCGTATAAAATATTTAGCAGATTTAGGCATGCTCGCAAAAACAAATCCAATCTTAGCATTTACGCTTACTTGTACTATGTTTTCTATGGCTGGAATTCCACCACTTGCTGGATTTTGTAGCAAATTTTATATATTTTTTGCAGCCTTAGGTTCTTCTTTATATTTTTTTGCTTTTCTTGGAGTATTTACAAGTGTTATTAGTTGTTTTTATTATATTCGATTCATTAAGATCATGTACTTTGAAAAACCTTCAACCTGGCTTATTTATAAACCAATGGACAAGGCAAAATCTATTCTTTTAGGAATGACGCTTTTCTTTATGATTTTTTTCTTTTGTTATCCGTCACCACTCTTTTTTATGGCACATAAAGTCGCGCTCTCTCTGTCTCTTTAATGAGGGCAAGTTTGGTATTGTGTGTATCGAGTTTGACCAAACATCAGTTTGACAGTATTGTGGTATCGTATTGTATTTGGCCGGAGGTCAATACGAAACTGAATCTAACAAACTCGTCAATACGTCAAACTGCTATTTAATTTAAATATGAAAGGCGAAATTTTATGACACCAGAAACTTTTCTTTTTTATCTATTTTCAAGCATTGCACTGGTTTCAGGCGTAATGGTTATTCGTTCAAAAAATCCAGTTCACTCTGTTCTTTTTCTTATTCTTGTATTTTGT
>Ga0209355_1001933_pt1 | contig 11604 bp, 11 predicted proteins | sample LauGreSBDMM110SN_3_FD_187563 | JGI IMG/M metagenome (GOLD analysis project Ga0209355, IMG submission 187563) | Freshwater lake microbial communities from Lake Michigan, USA - Sp13.BD.MM110.SN (SPAdes) (version 2) | ecosystem: Environmental > Aquatic > Freshwater > Lake | place: Lake Michigan...
GGGGGTATCGATGAGCGAAGATGATGGCCAAGACGAGCTCGTATCAGAGGAAATGCTCTGGGACCGAATACCGGAAGTAAATGGCGCCGAACGCGCAAACACTTATTACGAACTCTCCGCCCGAATCTTTGCCCGCGGTCAATATGACGAAGCTTTAGCGCTCGCCGAAACTGCACGCGATATTTTCGCCGAACTCGGCGCAGCAGAATCCAGTGAAGGACTTGCTCAGGCTTACTCTGCAATTGGCTATAACTTAAATCAACTAAAGCGTATGGATGAAGCTGCATCTGCAATGAGCAAAGCGGTAGAAATTTTGCGCGAGAGTAAATCACCATTGTCGCTTGAACTCGCCTGCACGCTAGGCGAGTGGTGGTATGCCTCAAAGAATTTTGAAAAAGTTGTCGAGATCATGGACGAATGCGCGCAAGAGCATCTGGTTGATGGAAACCAAGTCGGTGCTGCAAACGATCTTCATCTCCTGGGATGCGCATATCGCGAATTAAAGAAATTTGATTTGGCGATTAAAACTTTTAAGGAAGCACGTTTAATTTTTAAGACCGAGAAAGAAGTCATTCAGGTTGCTCGCTGCGATCAGAAAATTGCATCTTGCTATGTAGAAGTTGGCGATGGCGAGAAAGCTATAGAAGCAGCACGTAAAGCGATCGATGTTTTTGAAACCGGACACGATCACCGCCGCGAAACTTTTGCGCTTCTTGAATATGGAAAAGCAGAAGTTTTGATCGGTAAATTAGAAGATGGCTTATCTACTTTAGATGGAGTATTACAGATCATTTCTGAGGATGAGCCAAAAGATTTTGAACTCATCGTTGATATCGAAACTCGGATGTCCACGGTTCTGCGAACCTTGGGACGTATGGATGAGGCGAATGAGATTGATCGGCGCCTTATTGCAGTGCGTGAAGCGATGGAAGAAGTGCCTGCCCCAACTGATCTAGGTGACTAATTCGCTAGGTTAATTTGGGAAGGTGCTGCAGCGCCCAGTGATACATCGCGATCGCACCTGCAGCAGATGCGTTCATAGAACGCGTAGATCCATATTGCTGAATTGCATATAAGACTTCACAAGCGGCAATGCCTTCATCTGACATCCCCGCACCTTCTTGTCCGAAGAGAAGAACGCAGGATTCAGGAAGGTGAGAACTTTCAAGTTGTTTAGATGATGGAACGTTATCTATACCGATAATTGGCAAATTATTTTCTTTACACCAATTTGCAAAATCAGCGATGGTCGGGTGATGAATAACGCTGAGGTATTTATCAGTAACCATTGCTCCGCGCTTATTCCAATCGCGCTTACCAACGATGTGAACCGCAGAAACATTAAAAGCGTTAGCAGTGCGAACTACGGATCCAATATTTAAATCGTGTTGCCAATTCTCAATTGCTATCTGTAATTTGTGGCGTTTGGTATTTAAATCAGCAACAATTGCATCGACTGACCAATATCTGTAGTGATCTAGAACATTTCGGCGATCGCCATTTTCTAGTAACTCTGGATCATATTGCGAGCCTGTTGGCCAAGGTTTCTCGTGTGGCCCAACTCCGACTACGGGAAAGAATTCTCCTGGTCCAATCGTGGCGGGTGTATTAATTTCCATATGCGCACTCTAAACTTAATAAGGGTTAAACGCTAGGAAAGGCAAAATACAGATGAAAAAGTATTTGGGGTTAAGCGCTGCCATTGTGGCGGCGAGTATTTTTACGACCTCAAGTGCTTCTGCATTCGATCCCGTTAGCGCAGCAAATGTATTTGCGCGCATGGCTGCTTCACCTGCGTTGAGCAATCCATCGGTTTCTCTCATTGATGTGAGCACAGGGGAAATTGTCTTTGAATCAAATGCGAACTCACAGCGCAAGCCGGCATCGCTCATGAAACTCTTATCTGCCGCAGCAACGCTGAGATATTTGGATTCTGCAACCGTCTTTGCTACATCCGTTTCGTTGGGGCCAACGCCAAATTCCTTGGTAGTCGATGGCGAGTACGACCCTTGGATATCACTTGATGCTAAAGCAGCTAGCAAGATGAAGCGAACTTACTTTTATGGATTTGCGGCTAAAGGACTGAGCGCAGTTAAGAAGAACACAGAAGGTTCGGTCAAGAAATTAGATATTTATTACAATGACCTTTATTCATCAGAAGTTTTAAGACTGAAGTCATATTACAAAAAGAAGGGAATCAAGACGAACTTTGTAAAGGTTAGCGAATCCAAAGCAAAATCAATTGCCGGAGAGCAAGCATTCTACTCAACTTCACCAACGGTGAGGGAAATTATGAATTGGTTCTTAATCTGGAGCGACAATGACGTCTCTGAACGCATGGCTCGACTAGCGGCAAGAGCAGCAGGAAATCAGTTTAATCAAAATGGAGTAGTAAAAACATTTAACAAAGTGCTTCGTGATTTAGATATTGATCCTTCGAAGATCGTCATTAAAGATGCTAGCGGTTTATCAAAAGAAAATAAGTTAACCGCAAATGTTTTGTCGCAGCTCCTCTATAAAATTCACTCGGATCCGCTATTTTCGCAGTTAATAGATGGATTGCCAGTAAGCGGAGAAACGGGAACCTTAAGCAAGCGCTACATCGAATCTGCGCCACAAGCAGTCGGTTTAGTTAAAGCCAAGACAGGAACACTTTCTGGGACGGTTAGCTTGGCAGGGTATGTTCAATCGGGTGATCGCGAATACGCATTCACGATAATCGCTGACAAAATCAAGAAAACGAGATCAGCGAGTGATAGAGCACGAGAAACATTGGATATTTACTTAGGCAAGATTGCTGCACCGCTTTTGGTGCCAGTTATTGATACATCCACCGCAATTATTGGTTAGCAAATACCTTAATTGATCCGCCGTAACAGGCTACCCAAGTTCGAGAATTTACAGATTCGTATGTCACGCCAATTGGTTCGGCGCAAACTTTGATGTTTTGTATCACCTTCATATCTGAAGTTCTAACTTTAGAGAGAGTCCCGCTGCGGAAATTAACAACGAAGAGCGCCGAGCCATCAGATGAAATTGCCAAACTGCGGGCAGTTTTTCCAGTCGAGACCGACTTTATAGCCTTATTAGCCGCCAAATCCCAAGCGATAACTTTGCCGGAGATATTTAGCGTTGCATAAAGAGTGGAGTTATCGGGAGATAATTCAATCGCGCGTGGATTTGAACCAATCGGTATGTACTCCACCGAAAAATCTTCTAAATTGATGCGATGAATTCGGTTGCCACCCATTTCGGCAACGTAGGCAAATTTGCTATCGCTAGAGATTGAAATACCGCGGGGATATCGTCCGATCTTGATTGATTTAACGCTCTTCTGAGTTTCCACAGAGATTATGGTGACGGTATAAGAACACCAATTTGAAACCAGAATATATTTATTATCAGGAGTTACCTTTACAACCTTCGGAACAGATCCGACAGGGTAAACAGCATCGATCTGATTTTTCGCTAAATTTATGCGAGATAAGTAACTTGAATCATAACCTGATGCAGGTGAGCAAGTGTCAGTACCTTCTTTATTAAATCCCTTGCCATACATCGCATAATTTGTGAAATACAGGTATTCACCATCTGGTGAATAGGCGCCTTCTACTGGAGCACCTTTATAAAGCCCAGAATATTTCTTATATCCAAACTTTGAGAGTTCTACCGAATCAGGAACCGTGCTTTTAAGTTCCAAGGTTTCTGCATCATAAATAGTAACGCTGTGGCGATACATCATGTTATGAGCACTGACTAAGCCATCACCAGACGCTTGAACAGATTTAGGGGCAATCGCACCAGTAATTGTTTTGATAAGCGTTAGTTTTGTCTGATCTGTTGTTGCGTTCGCAGTGCCTGGAAATGAAGTTACAAGTAATAAAAACGCAAAAAGAGAACCCACCCACTTTAGCTTCATAGTAAGTGAGTTTACCTTTAGAAATTAGTCGTCGTCGCCTTCTTCGTCATCATCATCATCGTCTTCGTCTTCGTCGTCATCGTCTTCGTCGTAATCTTCATCATCGTCATCGTCTCCACCGCCAGTTGGCAGAGTTGCGATAGATGGTTGCTTCGGTGCAGATGGCTCAGCAGGAGAGGAAGCGGTAGAAAGGTTTGTCCCTTGATCGGATGCGATAACAGGAGTTTCCGCTCCGTTTTGCGCGACAAGTGCTCCGAGGCCAACAATCGAAAGCGCAGCAGCTAGTACAAGCGCAGGAAGTGTGCGTCCTGACGTCTTTACTTGCGGCGCAGAATCAGTTTCCGCTAGTCGCATCCATTCGGGCTTATTTGGAGGTGTCATTTGTCATATCCCTTTCTTCATTACGCACGATAGGCGAGCATCCTTAGAAGATCATGAGAACACGACTCATTAATGCTGAGTAATCTTGCCCTGTGCCGGCCAGTTCACGCTTAAATCTCACCGCAAAAGTTCGCGGATATGTAGACCTAATGAAATTGCGCGTAGTTGAGCTCCTGTTGGTTTCAACTCTTCCAGCGATGGTCTTAGCCGAAGGTCGATTGCCATCTCTTTCATTAACGATAGCAACTTTAATTGGTGGAACTTTGGCGGCCGGAAGTGCAAACGCTTTTAACATGGTTATTGAATCTGAATCAGATAAGTTAATGAAGCGGACCGCTAAACGTCCGCTTGCAACTGGTGTACTAAATAAAAGAGAAGCAACTTTTTTTGCCACACTTATTGGGCTGCTTTCGCTAGCCATATTTCAAATTTACACAACTTCACTAGCAACTTTACTAACTTTGATTGCAATCGCTTTTTATGTCCTTGTTTACACAATCGCGCTAAAGAGACGGACACCGCAGAACATTGTCTGGGGTGGCGCTGCTGGCTGTATGCCTGCGCTCATTGGTTGGGCTGCCGTGACAAATACGCTTTCAGTAACTGCCTGGTCATTTTTTCTAGTTATATTTTTCTGGACACCACCGCATTTCTGGGCGCTGGCGATTAAATATAAAGAGGACTATGCCGCGGCGGGTATTCCGATGTTGCCAGTTGTAGCAACCAAGACCCATTTACTGCGCCAGATGTGGGTGTACACGATTGCGATGATTGCTTCATCGATTGCCTTGTTTATAAATGCAGATCTGCAATTATGGGCGCAAGCAGCAAATGTGATCTTAGGTATTGTCTTTGCGCTACAACTTCGTGGCCTTGATGAGAAATCTGAAAATTACGAAAAAACTGCGGGAAAGATTTTTAATTGGTCAATAAGTTATTTAAGCCTGCTATCGGTATTACTCGTTGTGGCTCAGTTGTTAAAGGCTTGAGTTAAATCTTTAATCAAATCATCCACGTGTTCTAGGCCAACCGACAGGCGCAATACTGAAGGTGTAATACCCATCTCCGCCTGAATTTCTGGCGATAGGCGACGGTGAGTTGTTGAAGCTGGATGAGTAATGAGGGACTTACTGTCACCCAAGTTATTTGAGATATCAATGATTCGCAGGGAATCCATAAATTTGAAGGCATCCTTCTGACTACCCACAAACTCGATACCAATTGTGGTTCCTCCACCGCTCATCTGTTTTTGCACAATTGCATAATCAGGATGAGATTTAAGACCAGGATATTTAACCGATTTAATTTCCTTACGAGTCTCAAAGAATTCAGCAATGGCATGTGCGTTTTGGCACATTCTTTGTACTCGCAACTCCATAGTTTCTAGAGATTTCAAAAGCACCCACGCGCTAAATGGGCTAAGCGTTGGGCCAGTGTGGCGGATAAATGGAATTAAATATTCGTGGATATAAGAGAAAGAACCAAGAACTGCGCCAGCGAGTACGCGACCTTGTCCATCAATATGTTTAGTAGCAGAGTACATAACTACATCTGCGCCAAGTTGAAGTGGCTTTTGTAAAACAGGTGAGGCCATTACATTATCGACGATAACAGTTGCTCCGGCTTTATGGGCAAGATCGCTGACCATGCGAATATCAACAATTTCCATAAGTGGATTACTTGGCGATTCAATAAAGACAACCTTTGTTGGTTTACCCAACGCTGCGGCCCATTTCGCGGGATCGTTTCCTCTAACTAACTCAACGGTTACGCCCCACCTAGGTAAAATTTCAGTGAGCACAACGTGGCAAGAACTAAACATTGCAGCTGATGCCACGATGTGATCGCCCGCGCTGACCATGCAAGCGATGGAAGCAAACATGGCTGACATTCCAGATCCAGTTGCTATGCAATATTCTGCGCCTTCAATTGCAGCTAAACGCTTTTCAAACATCTCAACAGTTGGGTTGTGGAATCGGCTATATAGATAATGATCTGTTTCATCAGCAAATGAATCAAAGGCTTCTTGCGCAGATGAATATGTAAATCCGCTATTTAAATAAAGCGCTTCAGAAGTTTCACCAAATCCAGAGCGAGCCAAGCCGGCGCGCACCGCATCAGTTTGGGGATTTAAATCCCAATCTGGCGCTGGCCTCTGATTGCGTGGCTGATAGCCCCAGGTCTCATTACTCACACCGATAATTCTAAGGTGCAATTGCTATATTCAATACATGTCCAAACTAGCGATCTCAGTTGATGATCTGAGCAAGAAATATGGCACCGGGCTTGCAGTCTCACACGCAAAATTTGAAGTTCCGCTCGGAACTATTTGTGGGTTTGTTGGTCCTAATGGCGCGGGTAAAACGACCACGATTCGAATGCTCCTTGGCCTGATCACGCCTACGGGAGGCAATGGCCAAATACTCGGTGAATCAATTACTTCGCCTGATAAATATTTGTCTAGCGTTGGCGCAATGATTGAAGGCCCTGCTTTCTATCCTGCGCTATCTGGTGCCGAGAACTTACGAGTCCTGGCAACGCTCGGTGGTTTTCCGCAAGAACGCGTCGATGAACTTCTGAAACAAGTTGGTTTAGCCGATCGCGGAAAATCAAAGTACAAGACATATTCATTAGGAATGAAGCAGCGCTTAGGAATTGCCGCAGCGCTACTTCCAAATCCAAAATTGTTAATTCTTGACGAACCAACCAATGGATTAGATCCTGAAGGTATACAAGAAATCCGCCAATTACTGCGCTCTCTTGCAGATAACGGAACTACCGTCTTTGTATCCTCTCACTTATTATCTGAGCTAGAACTAATCAGTGAATACTTAGTGATGTTGCGTAAAGGCGAAGTGGTTTTTGCCGGACCAATTCAAGAACTTTTTGATCAACAACAGCCATTTATGATTGTTAAAACAGAACGCGAAGAGGATTTACAGAAAATAATTGAGATAGCGCAAAATGCAGGTCATAAAGCGCATAAGCGCGATGGGACTGCACACATCGAAGGACCAGCCGAATGGGCGGGAGTTTTAAATAAATTAGCATTCGAAAGTGGAATTTTGATAACTCAATTATCACCGCAGATGCCCAACCTAGAAGAAACATTCTTTGAGCTGACAGGAGATCAGAAATGATTCGCAGCATCATCCGAATTTTCTTTGCCGAATGGCGAAAGTTACGCCGCCCGACTTTGCTTCTTGGCACACTTGGCGCAGTCTCCTTCTTTAGCGTTCTTGTCTCCTCAGTACTTTTTCTAATGATTGACTCACCACAGGGAAATGGCGACCGCGGGGTCCGCATTACACGCGAGATGCTCTCTTTATCTAACGGCGCTACGCAATCTTTCTCAAGCATTGGTGGACTTCTTGGAATCGTCGCACTCTGCGTTTTTGCAGCCCAGACTGCGCAAGAATATTCACTTGGAACTCTGCGAAATCTTTTAGTTCGCCAGCCTGGCCGAATCAGAATTTTGATAGGCAAGTTAGCTTCTATGAAAACTTTCGCGATGGTTATGACATTGGTAAGTGCCATTATTTCGATCGGGGTCTCATACGCACTCGCTGGGGGCAAGAATGTAAGCACTGAGCTCTGGTTTAACGGTGATGGTCGCCTAGAAATCGCCAAAACTCTTTTAAATGTCTTTCTATCAATTCTTGGGTTTGGAATCATCGGAATGGTTTTGGGAATAATTCTTCGCTCACCAATTAGTTCGATTTCACTTGGCGTGCTTTGGTTATTGATTATCGAAAACATTGTTGGTGCGCTCAAATCCAGCACCTTAAATTGGTTGCCCGGAAATCAGCTTTCAACAATCGCAACCGGCGGTAGCCAAAACGTTTCATATTCTCACGCGCTATCTCTGTCGGCGATTTATGTCAGCGTTGCTTTGGTCATAGCAACGGTTCTATTTACCAAGAGAGATGTAAGCAACTAGCGACACTTGAGGCAATCTCCGAAGTTACTCAGGTAACTGATTTATTCTTAAGGCCTTACTTGTTGGGGGTTTTGTGTCGCATCGCAGTAAAGCCGCAGCGTTAGCCATTATTTTTGGGCTAACGCTTTCGACTACCCCTGCAATCGCGGCGACGCCAAAGCCGACGCTGGCACAAATTGAGGCGGCAAAGAAAGCAGAAGCCGCGAAGAAGAAGGTTGCAGATGCGGCGGCAAAGAAATTGGCGGCGGCTAATCAAACTTTACGTTCGTTGACTGCAAAGGCAAATGCCGCGCAAGGGCTGTATGTAAAAGCAAAGAAAGAGCTAGCGGTGGCAACAACTGCTGCGGTCGCTGCTGCGGCGTATGCGCTTGAAACACAACAAGCAGTTTCGGCAGCTCATCGCGTAATCGGAAAGATGGCCGCAAGTGCCTACATCATGGGTGGCTCACTAACTGAAATCGAACCGTTGCTGAGCTCTAACGGTCCACAAGATTTAATTGATCAGATTACAACGCTAGATAAATTAGGCGAACAGAACTCGATGGCTCTGGATCGTTACAAAGCAGCTGAAGTAATTGCGCGTGAGGCAAAGACGAAAGCTGATCAAGCAAAAGTTGCACAAGAAAAAGCAACTGCAAAGGTTGCGGCAGCCAAGAAAGTTGCTGATGATGCAAAAGTTCTGCAACAAAAAGAAGTTGATAAATTGCAAGCCATCCAAGATAAGTTGGCGCGCGAATTAGCTAGTGCGAAGCGAGTTCGAATTACCATGGAACAACAACGCGCATTAGCTTTGCTTGAAGAAAGTCGGGCAAATACTGCTGCTAATACCGGCGGACAGAAAAAAGTCTGGCCCGATATTGGATTCAAGGGTCGTTCTACTATTCGTACAACTGAAGCGCAACGTGCAGCTGCGGTGGCCTTCGCAAGGAAACAAGTCGTAGCTCGTAAGCCATACATTTGGGGTTCAGAAGGACCGAGCTCATTCGACTGTTCTGGTCTTGTCTATGCCGCATATAGATCAGCCGGACTTGGTTGGCCAAACTGGGATCGCCTTAACTCCTCACTTTATGCTGGTTACACCAAGCACGTCTCGCTCAATGATCTAGTCCCCGGCGACCTGCTCTTCTATTCTTATAAAGGAACTATTTCATCAATTCATCACATCACAATTTATGCAGGCAACGACATGATGTGGGAGGCAAATTCAAAAGGAAAAGGGCTGCTTTTCTCCAGAATCGACAGTATCAAGGGACTTATGCCTTTCGGTGGCCGGGTCTAGAATTGGTAAATGACTTCGGCGCTGCAAGATCTTCGTAATGCAGTCCGTCCATTTCTTGAGAATTTAACCGCTGGAGACTCTGCGATTGTTGCAGTTTCGGGAGGTGCGGATTCACTCGCACTTGCTTACGCGCTAATTAAAGAAGCACCAAATTTAGCAATCACTTTGATTGCTGTGACAATAGATCATCAATTGCAAACTAGTTCAGGTGAACAAGCCAAGAGAGTTCAAGAACAATTAAAGTCAATGGGCTACCAAGAAGTAATTATTGAAAAAGTTTCGGTCATTGAAAAATCTGGAGTAGAAGCCGATGCGCGAACTGCAAGATATGCTGCGCTAGATTCGATTGCTCATGCATATGGCGCTTCTCAAATTTTCTTAGGCCACACACGAGATGATCAAGCGGAAACAGTTTTACTTGGTTTAGCTCGTGGTTCTGGTACTCGATCTCTATCTGGCATGGCAACCGTTAATGGAAAATATGCCCGCCCGTTTTTACAATTAACAAGGTTGCAAACTGTTGCTGCGTGTGAAGAAGTGGCGACAACTCCTTGGAACGATCCGCATAATGCAAATGAAAAATTTTCTCGGGTACGTGTGCGAAATAAAGTTATGCCGGTAATGGAAGAAGAAATTGGCCCCGGTATTGCAGCAGCGCTGGCACGAAGCGCGGCAATTTTGCGCGATGATGCAGATGCTTTAGATGAGATGGCTCAGGCCGTTATCTCGCGAGTTGATTTAAGTGACCTAGATTGTGCGGCCTTAGCCGAGCTGCCCCGGGCTATCCGCTCTCGCATACTTCGAGCCGCGATCTATGCTGCAGGAGCGCCCAGCGGCTCTGTGAGCGCAGATCACCTCTCTGCCGTAGAGGCGCTGATCACTTCTTGGCGTGGCCAAGGAGAGGTGAGCCTGCCGGGTGGTGTGAAGGTTGCTCGGATTTCGGGCAGACTTTCGCTCTTAGCCCGCCCATAAATCTCCCCAAGAGATTTGATATTAAAGGAGTCCTTAAGTGGATCTAGCTGCTGTCGGCACAGATGTTGAACGCGTGATCGTTACTCAAGAAGAACTGCAATCAAAAGTTGCTGAACTTGCAGCGCGCGTTGATGCTGATTACAAAGATCGCGACTTACTTCTGGTCGGTGTTCTTAAAGGTGCGATTATGGCAATGGCAGATCTAACTCGTGCGATGCAACGCCATATCGATATGGATTGGATGGCGGTTTCATCTTATGGTTCTGGCACTAAATCAAGTGGCGTGGTCCGCATCCTTAAAGATTTAGATCGCGATATCACCGGTCGCAATATTTTGATCGTAGAAGATATTGTTGACTCTGGTTTAACGCTCTCTTGGTTGCGCGCTAACTTGATGTCACGTGGTGCAGCATCGGTAGAAATTCTTGCAATTTTACGTAAACCAGAAGCAGCTAAAGTTGAAGTTGATTGCAAATATGTCGGCTTCGATATTCCACCTGACTTTGTTGTTGGTTATGGCTTAGATTTTAACGAGAAGTACCGCAACCTATCCTTCGTCGGTGTGCTGGCAAAGCACATGTATACATAAGGGATGCGACTATAAATATGGAGAAGAAGAACCCCTTGAAGAAGAAGTCAGCGCCTAAAGCTACTAAGGATAAAAAGGCGGCGAAAAAAGTTCCAACAACTCGCGCCGGGCGAATTCTTCGTGGTCCACTTTTCTGGATAGTTATTGCAATTCTCGGGGTATCAATTTTTGGACAAGTCTCAAGCGTCGGGAATCGCTATGACGAGATCCGTACTTCACAAGCACTCGATGCCATTGCACAATCAAAAGTTGAGTCCGCACTTGTTATTGATAGATCACAAAAGCTGCAGTTAATTCTTAAGCCCGGCGAATTAATTAATGGTTCAAGCAAAGTCGAAGCTTCTTATGTCGCGCGCCAAGAACCAACAATTGTCGATGCTTTAACAGGCAACCCACCACCAAAAGGCTGGAACGTTAGCGTTCCTAAGCAATCACTCTTTGTTTCATTCCTATTTTCAATCTTCCCAATTCTCTTAATTGGCTTCTTATTCTTCTTCCTAATGAGCAATGCTCAAGGCGGAAAC
>Ga0209355_1001934_pt1 | contig 11604 bp, 8 predicted proteins | sample LauGreSBDMM110SN_3_FD_187563 | JGI IMG/M metagenome (GOLD analysis project Ga0209355, IMG submission 187563) | Freshwater lake microbial communities from Lake Michigan, USA - Sp13.BD.MM110.SN (SPAdes) (version 2) | ecosystem: Environmental > Aquatic > Freshwater > Lake | place: Lake Michigan, USA...
ATACCTAACACTAATTGAGGGTATTTCATCGCACCCCAACCACTTTCATTTTTCTGTGCTTTGAAATTTGCATACAATAAACCCAGTACCACTGTAGCTAAAGCGCCAAATAACCATTTTAAACGCGTGGTTTCTAAATCGTGCCTACCTGCATCGGTTAAAGTAGTAGGATCAATTTTATAGCTACTAAAAATAGGCACAAACATTATAATTAAAACGCCTGTCATGATTAATAATAAGTATAAAGCTTTATTAGCGGGTTCAATTTTTTCTTCAGATATACCTGGAGGTACTTTTTTTGAAAAATGAAACATAGCGGCTGCGGCTAAAAATAAAATACCCACAGCTGTATACAATATCACCACTTTGCTTAAGCTTAATGCAGCAATTTGATCATCGGTAATAGCAGCAGCGCTTCCAAATAAAGCAAAGGCTACCACAATAGGCCCAATAGAGGTTCCAAAGGAATTAATACCACCTGCAAGGTTCACACGGCTTGCGCCGGTGGAAGGGTCGCCTAATGCAATGGAAAAAGGTTGTGCTGCGGTTTGTTGTAAAGAAAATCCTAAAGCCACTATGAATAAACCCACTAACATGCCTGTAAATGTATTGGCATTCACTGCAATAATCATGGCAGCTGCACCAATGGCAGAAAATAGTAAGCCATAGACAATACTTTTCTTATATCCCCATTTACCCACTAAATCCTTACCACCAAATGCTCCATATGCAAATAGGCCTAAGGCACCTATATAGTAGGCTAGGTAGAAAGCAAAATCGACTAATTGACTTTGAAATTGGTCAAGGTTAAATTTATGCTTACAAAAAGGAATAAAGACACTATTGCTTGAAGCAATAAAGCCCCAGAAAAAGAACACTACTACAAGGGTAGATAGTGCACCTGAATTGGTAGGTTGTTTGGTTTGGCTCATAAGATTCGTTAGTTTAATCGTTATTGATTGAATCGATTCCGTAAAATACTTAAAATTATAATTCAATGTGTAAAAAGGCTAAAAATCTGTCTATATATAATTAGAATTAAGTACTGAAAACCAAGGAGTTTTAAAGATAATGAAGTAAAATATTCAAATTAAAACTGCAGATCGTCATAGTACATGTAACTGCACAATACTACCCTAGGCAAAGGCTGGAAAGAAAACTAATTCAGGGATACTCCCGCTTTTGTTGAACTTATCTGGATTATAGACTATACTCTTAGCATAATTTCTAAGACTTTATTTAATCTAACCAATTCATTTTCAATAGATTATTAAAAGCTTAGTCAATATTAATAAGTATACAAACATTTTTTGTCAAGTTTTCCACAGGCAAGTCAAAATGACTATTGTTAACAATTAGTAAACATAATGTATTGAACTTTGCATTGTAATCCAAAACCTAAAAAACAATATGTATGAAAGCTACTAACAAAGCAATGTTGTATGAAGCCGTTTCGGAATTTATACAGTTGCATGCCTTCGATCATTTATTGGACAATGAATTAGCACAGTTGAAAAGTTTACTCAATGCATACACGCTATCCGAAGAGGGCAGTGATATGCAAGAAATAAGCAGCAAATTAATTCCTTTGTTAAGCAAAGCCAATTTCTTTGTAGAGTCTATTTCTCCTGCTGCCATTCAATTATGGTTTTATGCTTTATCCTACAACGAAATACCTATTGGTGGTATGATGCAGGATTTTAGCAGTACCAATGAATTAGTGAACTAGATTTAGTAAAGTATTTACTTTATTAAATTGTGATATTAAAAAAGGCCTCCTTTTTAAGGGAGGCCTTTTCTGTTCATGTTCTTTTGAAAGAGTTAAGTAGTAATACTTTTAATACTTATACTTTTGGTACTCATATTTTTAAATAGGGTCTACTAGAATAATCCCTTTGTTAATTTAGTTTTACCTTCTCCAATTTTGAAACCGTTATGATAAATTTCTACTAAATATTCTCCTTCAGTAAAGGTTATATTTTTGATATCATAGCTTACAGGTAAATCTTTGTTTTGTTCGTATTGAACTGATAATTTATTAGAATAGGCCTTAGCACCATCTTCTCTTGTATTAATTTTACCCGTTTCGTTGAAAGCTTTTCCATCTGGACCTGCAATACAAACAAATAACTCTTGTGATCCTGTTGGCGTGATTTTGTTTCTATCAATTTGAAAGGACAAGCGAATGGTATTGGCTCTTTTAGTACTGCTTGTTATTTTCTCAGTGCCGTCATCTTTAATTCTTAAAGCTTGAATGCTAAAAGTAGAGGCGTGTAAAGTAGAACCAATATCTTGTAATCTTTCTCTCTCTTTTTGAGTAGCTGTTAAATTAGTATTTAAGGTTGTATTTGTAGTATTTAAAACTTCGTTTTTTGCAGATAAATCTTTGTTTTCAGCTTGAGCCTTACTAAGGTCTGCAAATAGGTTAGTTACCTTGCCATTTAAATCGGCAATTAAAGTTTTTGCTTCTGCTAATTCTACATCTGTAGCATTTTGCTTACGCAAAATAGTGCTAATATTAGATTTCAATTTTTGAATTTGATTAGACTTGTCTAATAAATCACCTTGAAGGCTAGTATTTTGGTTGGTTAAAGAGTCTGCTTTGGCAGATACTTCTATAAATTCAGCTTGAATTTTTGCTTTAGCACTGTCAATCACAGCTATTTTGTTGTCATAGGTAGTAATAATGTCCACTTTTGAACTACTGAAGTATATCCAAGAGCCAATAATGACTAATACTAAAACCCCAATGGTTATTTTACTGCTCATGCTAGAAGATTCGTTACTCATAAAAATTTTTTAGTTTAAGGCTACGAAGATACAAAAAATGGAACATATTACTAAATAATATACCCTAAGTTAATAGGGGGTTGATTTTTAGCCAATTATTTATAAAAATTTACGATTCAAGTATGACTTATCTTTATATTTGAATATGCCTACTTCTTCAATTATAGCTAACTGGAAAAAGAATGTTTTTGATGCCATTTATTGGCTAGAGGGAGAAGAGGCATACTATATTGACAAAGTAGTAGACTATGCCGAAAAGCAACTACTTCCTGAAGCCGAACAAGCTTTTAACCTTACTATTTTTTATGGCAAAGATGCTGAATGGTCAGAAATCATGAATGCATGTAAACGTTATCCTGTATTTGCAGAACGTCAGGTGGTTATTATTAAAGAGGCTCAATTAATGGGTCAAATAGAAAAGCTGGAATCCTATGTAGAAAATCCTTTGTCTTCTACCATTTTAATTGTGGCGTATAAGGACAAAAACATAGATGGTCGTAAAACCTTTGGTAAACTATTAAAGTCCAAAACCACTTTTATTGCTACTAAAAAAATGTACGATAGTAAGCTACCTGAATGGGTGAATGAATGGGTAGCAGATAGAGGCTTTCAAATTGCACCAAAAGCGGTACAAATTTTAGTAGACCATATTGGTAATGATTTAAGCAGAATTCAAAATGAATTAGAAAAGCTTATTGTGAATTTGGGAGATCGTAAGAAAATGACCGAAGATGATATTGAAAAGTATATTGGCATTAGTAAAGAATATAATGCCTTTGAATTTCAAGAGGCAGTGGGGCAAAAAAACTTTGCCAAGGCCATTCGAATGATTCAATATTTTGAATCTAATAATAAAGCAGCTCCTATACAATTAATACTACCTACTTTGTATGCTTTTTTCAGTAAAATTTATGCTATCTATGGATTAAATACGAGTGATGAAAAAAGAATTATGAGCGAAGTGGGGGTTTCTTTTTTTGCTGTGAAAATTTATTTAGCGGCACTAAGGCAATACCCTTATTCGAAAGTAGAATATATTTTATTATTAATACACGAGTATAATTTAAGGGTAGTGGGTATTAATGATAGTGGTAATACAGACGCCGATTTATTAAAAGAATTGGTCGTTAAAATTATGGATGTACCTGAAAAGCAGCTAAAATAGCCGCTGTGGTTATTTTATCTTTGGCTAATTGTACTTTTAAGGCCTCTAGTCCATCAAACTTTACTTCTCCTCTAATATATTCATACACCATTACAGTTAAATTTTGCTCATAAATGTCTTGATCAAAATCTAAAATATGTACTTCAATGACTTTCTTTTGTCCATCCACAGTGGGTCTAATGCCAATATTCATCATACCATTATAAATAATATTACCTAGGCAATTACCTTTTACTTTAACGGCATATACACCATTGGAAGGAATTATTTTTTCTTCATCATTAATATGCAAATTCGCAGTGGGGAATCCTATAGTGCGTCCTATTTGGTTGCCTCTTACTACAAATCCATCAAATAAATAAGGATAGCCCAATAATGCATTGGCTTTCTCAATTTGATGTTCTAGTATATAGTTTCTTATCTGGGTAGAACTTACAATTTCTTGGTCTATAATTTTTTCATGAATTTGCTCTACTTTAAAACCTAGTTCGTTGCCAAATTTTTCTAGTAGATCATAGTTTCCATTGCGGCCATTGCCAAATCGGTGGTCATAGCCAACCAAAATAGTATGCGGATGGAAATGGTCAAATAAAAAGGCTTTAATATATTCATCAGCGCTTAAATTAGAAAAAGCATAATCAAATTTGACTACTACTAAATGGTCAATGCCGCTTTGTGTTAGTAATTCAATTCTTTCTTCTAGGCTAGTAAGTTGTTTAATTTCTCCAGGAATAGAGGAGATTACTTTTCTTGGATGAGGATGAAAAGTGACAATGACTGTTTCTCCCTTAATTTCAAGGGCTATTTGCTTCATTCTGTTAATAATCTCTTGATGGCCTATATGTACTCCATCAAAGGCCCCCGTGGTTATAACAGCATTTTTGAAATTGGGTAATTGTTTTAAATCGTGGTGAACTATCATCTTCGTTGTCTAAATATGGCACAAATGTAAAACAATTGTACCTTTATGCCATAAACCAATTTAGATTCATGTCATTGTATGCCCAACGCGGTGTCTCCGCTCAAAAAGAAGAAGTGCATGCGGCTATTAAGGACCTTGACCAAGGCTTATATCCGAATGCTTTTTGTAAGCTATATGCCGACTATTTAGGGGGTCAATCTGATTATGTTAATATTATGCATGCCGATGGGGCAGGTACTAAAAGTATACTAGCTTATCTCTATTGGAAAGAAACAGGAGATGTAAGTGTTTGGAAAGGCATTGCACAAGATGCCATTGCCATGAATTTAGATGATTTATTATGTGTAGGCATTTATGATCAAATTTTATTTTCTTCCACCATTGATCGTAATAAATTAGTGATTACAGGAGAAGTGCTAAGCGAGGTCATTAATGGCACACAGGATTTTTTTAATACACTCAAAAAATTCGGTATACAAATTGAATTTTTAGGCGGAGAAACTGCCGATGTAGGAGATGTAGTGAGAACAATTGCCGTAAATGGAACCATGACAGCAAGATGGCCTAAGGCAAAACTAATTACCAATGACAAAATTGCTGCAGGGCAAGTCATTGTTGGTTTTTCTAGTTATGGTCAAGCAAGTTATGAAACTGCCTATAATAGTGGACTTGGCAGCAATGGACTTACCAGTGCAAGACATGATGTTTTAGAACATAGCTATGCAAAAAAATACCCTGAAACTTTTGAACCAAGTTTAAATGAGCAAGTAGTTTATATTGGAAAAAATAAAATGACCGACACAATGGCCATACCTGGTTTTGGTGAAATAAGTATTGGTAAATTATTATTAAGTCCAACAAGAACTTATGCGCCACTCGTGAAAGCCATATTAGATAAGCATTTTGAAGCAGTAAAAGGGATGATACATTGTAGTGGTGGCGGACAAACAAAATGCATGAAGTATTTACCTGGCCCTATGCGTATTGTGAAAGATAATTTTTTAGAAGTACCTCCTATATTTAATTTGATTCAAGAAAATTCTGGAGCGAATACTAAAGAAATGTATCAAGTATTTAATATGGGCCATCGTTTAGAAATTTTTACCGATGAAAAATTGGCAATGGATTTAATTAGCTTAGCAAAGACATTTAATATAGAAGCTCAAGTTATTGGCAGGGTCGAAGCCTCTAGTCAAAAAGAATTAATTTTAAAAGGAAGTTTTGGAACAGAAAGTTTTAGCTATTAATTTTAAAGCATTCAAAAAGAACAGTAAAAATAACTTTACACTAACAAACTAAGATATGAGCGAAATAGTAGTACAATTAGAAAATGTAAATATTTATCAAAGTGGGAATCTTATTTTGCAAGATGTAAATTTTAATGTTCAAAAAGGAGAGTTTGTGTATTTGGTAGGTAAGACGGGTACGGGAAAAAGTAGTTTATTGAAATCATTATATGGAGAAGTAAGCATCACTGAAGGAAAAGGCATGGTGGTAGGCTATGATTTAAAAGATATGGATTGGAAGAAACTTCCCTTTTTAAGAAGGAATTTAGGGGTTGTTTTTCAGGACTTTCAATTATTAACCGATAGAAATGTGCATGAAAATTTACGTTTTGTGCTAAAGGCCACTGGCTGGAAAGACGAGCGTATGGTAGAACAAAAAATTGAAGATGTACTAGCTAAAGTGGGGCTTCAAAATAAAGGCTTTAAAATGACCTATGAGATGAGTGGGGGCGAGCAACAAAGAGTGGATATTGCTAGGGCCTTATTGAACGCACCGAAATTAATATTGGCCGATGAGCCAACTGGTAGTCTGGACCCTGAAACCAGCGATGAAATTATGCAATTATTATTTCAGATAGCCAAGGACGATGGAACCGCTATTGTAATGGCAACACACGATTTTATGGTTGTTAATAAATTTCCTTCAAGAACCTTAGCTACCATTGGAGGTAGGCTTATTGCGCAGTCTTAATTTTTCTCCACTAATTGTACACAAAACAGTATTTAGGCCTTGATTTCTTGGCTCTTTTTCTTATGTTCGCAGCATAAAATAGAAGATAACAAGTGAGACTAAAGTCATTAGAAATCAAAGGGTTCAAGAGCTTTGCTGACAAAACAATTGTAAGTTTTGATGATGGAATTACGGGCATTATTGGGCCAAATGGTTGTGGAAAAAGTAATATCATAGATAGCATAAGATGGGTAATTGGAGAACAGAAAATTTCAGCGTTAAGAAGTGAAAATTTAGATTCTTTAGTTTTTAACGGAAGTAAAACCAGATCGGCAAGTAGTATGGCTGAAGTGAGCCTTACTTTTGAGAATACAAAAAACGTATTACCTACCGAGTTTAGCACCATCACTGTAACGCGTCGTTTTTATAAAAACGGGGAGAGTGAATACCGACTAAATGATGTGGCCTGTCGTTTGAAAGACATCCATAATTTATTCTTAGATACAGGCGTGAGTACCGACAGTTATGCCATTATCGAATTAGCGATGGTAGATGATATCATTAAGGATAAAGACAATAGTCGTCGTAGAATGTTAGAACAAGCGGCGGGCATTACCATTTATAAAACAAGAAAAAAAGAAGCGAAGAATAAATTAGATGCGACTGAACAAGATTTAGCGCGTATCGAAGATTTATTATTTGAAATTAATAATCAATTAAAAACTTTAGAGAACCAAGCTAAAAAAGCAGAAAAGTATTTTGAAATCAAAAAAGAATACAAAGACACTGCCATTGAATTAGCCAAGGCTTCTTTAGAGGGTTTTAATATTAGCTATAAAGAGCTAAATCAGCAACAAGAAACAGAAACAGATAAGAAATTTCAATTAGAAGCCGCTATCGCATTGGAAGAAGCTGCTTTAGAGCAGGAGCGTGTGGTCTTTATTGAAAAAGAGAAGGGCTTGCAGGCAATGCAGCATCAATACAATGATAGCTTATCCTTACTAAGAACTAAAGAGAATGATAAAAATTTAGCAGCACAACGTTTAGATTATCTAAATGATAAAGAAGCCTCTTTACAAGAGTTTTTACTAAAAGCAGAAGGGCAGTTAAAAACAATTGGTGATTCTATCGAGTACACCAAACTACAAGTAGTAGAAGAAGAAAAAATATACCAAGACTTTAAAACAAGAGTTGATCAGTCTCAAACAGCTTTAACTGAAAAAAGAGATTCCTTCGATAGTCAAAGATCTATTTTAGATAATTTGCGTCAGTCTTATCAACAAATTCAAAGAAATCAATTTGATGCGGAGAAAAAAGTAGCTGTATCGGATACTTCTATTCAAAACGTAAAAAGATCACATCAGCAATTAGAAGAAGAACAAAATCATAGAATAGGTCAAATAGCAGCTATTACTGCTCAATTAGCCACCAAAGAAGCCGATTTAGAAACTAATAAAGCAGGTCTAGCTGCTTTACAAGCGCAGCATGATAATGCAAGAGCCAGTATTTTTGAAACACAGGAGCAACTAGAAATCCTAAGATCAGAACTAGCAGAACAAACAAGAAAATTAGATGCGAAGAAAAACGAATACGATTTATTAAAGAGCTTAGTAGATTCTATGGAAGGTTATCCAGAGAGTGTTAAGTTCTTACACAAGAATACAGGCTGGAATCATCAAGCACCTATTTTATCAGATATATTGTATGTACAAGAAGCCTACCGTGCAGCGGTGGAGAATGTACTTGAGCCTTTTTTAAACTATTATGTAGTCAATAATTTAAAAGAGGGTATGCAGGCCGTACAATTATTGGATGACAATAAAAAAGGGAAGGCCAATTTTTTCTTATTAGATCAATTAAACGGCGCTTCAGCCAATTCGGCACCAGCTAATACTATCTCTGCTTTATCAGTTATTGAAATAGACAGTAAGTACAGTGCTTTAGCGAACCATTTGTTAGGCAATGTTTTTATTGCTGAAAATGAACAAGCCTTATTAGGCGATTATACAGGCATTATCTTAGAAAAAACGGGTAAGTATGTAAAAGGTAAGTATACTTTAACAGGAGGTAGCGTTGGTTTATTTGAGGGAAAGAAAATTGGTCGTGCTAAGAATTTAGAAAAATTATTGGAAGATATTCAAGCACAAGAAAAAGTAGTAAACGATTTAAAAGCCACTATTCAAACACAACATAATTCTGTATTGCAGTTTAATGAGCTTTTGAAAGAAAACGAAATTCGTTCTACAGAGCAATCCGTGAATACTTTAATTAATGAGGTTTTTGCTAATAAGAATAGATTAGAAAATTTACAACTAGCACAGTCTGCCGCTATTATTAAGTTAAAAGAGTTTGCAGATAAAATAACGGAAGAGCATACTGCTATTGCAGACACAAGAATTGCATTAGATGCTTTGAATCTCTCCTTGCAACAAACTCAGTCTAATTTAAATGATATTGAATTGGCTTACCAAGCAGCCGAGCAAGCCTATCATTTAGCTTCTGGCGAGTTTAATGAAATGAATTTGCAATTAACTAAGCAGTACAGCAAAATTGAGGCATTGCAACAAGAGGTGGTGTTTAAGGAAAATCAATTGAATGATTTACGTGCGCAAATACAAACCAATAGTGTTCAATTAACAGAAGCAAGTGCAGCTATTGTTGAAAGCCGTGCTGAATTAGCGCAATTGGAAGAAGATTTGGTTAAATTATTAAAGACCAAGGAAGAGGAAGAGTCGAAATTAAATGAAACAGATCAAGCTTATTATAATTTAAGAAATATCTTACAAGAAAAAGAGAGTGCCTTAAGAATGCAGATTAAGTCTAAAGAATTAATTGATCAATTAATTAATGAAATTAAAGACCAACTGAATAATTTAAAATTACAGTTGTCTGGCATGAAAGAAAGATTAAATGTAGAGTTTAAAGTAGAATTAGAGGAAATCTTAGACGAGGGCAGGGCTACTGAAATTTCATTAGAAGAATTACAAGCAAGTGCAGATAGAATGAAGAAGCGCTTGGAGAATATGGGAGAAGTAAATCCAACAGCTATTGAAGCCTATACTGAAATTAAAAAGCGTTATGATTTCATTTTAGAACAAAAGAACGACTTGGTGACTGCTAAAGAAAGCTTAATGCTCACTATTCAAGAAGTAGAAGCCACCGCTAATAAAGCCTTCCTAGAAACATACAACCAAGCTAGAGAGAACTTCCAAAAGGTATTTAAAGCCTTATTTACAGAAGAAGATTCTTGTGATTTAATATTAGTTGATCCAGAAAACTTAGCCGAAACTGCTATAGAAATTGTAGCGCGTCCTAAAGGTAAAAAGCCATCCTCTATTAGTCAATTAAGTGGAGGAGAGAGAACCTTAACAGCTACTGCTATGTTGTTTGCCATTTATCTAATCAAGCCAGCACCATTCTGTATTTTGGATGAGGTAGATGCCCCATTAGATGATGCCAACGTAGGTAAGTTCACACAAATGATCCAGAAGTTTAGCGATAACTCACAATTCATTATTGTAACACACAATAAACAAACTATGAGTGCTGTGGATGTTATATATGGTGTGACCATGCAAGAACCAGGTGTAAGTAAGTTAGTACCTGTTGACTTTAGAAGTTTGAGTAATTAAATTATATTATAAATTTGCTTTAAGAGTCCTTGGTAGTAATACTAGGGGCTCTTTTAATTTAGAACCTGTTTTTAATGATTAAATCTGCCATCCTATTATTTCTATCTTGTTTTTTATTATACCTACCATTTAGTAGGGTGCCTGATTTTTTTGATAGCGAAACAGCACCTGCCATTATTGTAAAGGAAGCGCTAGGGTCTGTGACTAAGATAGTGGCTGTTTATTCTGAATTTGGTAAAGAGTATAAAATAATATTAGATAGCGCTGAGTATGCTTCTAAAATAGGAGAGAAGCTAGAATTAATTTATGAGTTAAGTAATCCTCAAAAAGCGGTGGTTAAAAAATTCTGGGGCTATTGGTTAATCCCTATTGAATTGGCTTGGTCTTTTGGTGGATTCGCTGCATTATTAGCAATTGCTTATGCCACTACCCATAAGCCAGATCCATCTGCCATCGCCGAACAATTAAAAGGCGAGGAAGCGCCTAAGAAAAAGTACGAGTAATTGGTTATTTAAATATTAAGTGAATAAACACCTATATCTCACTCTCTGATCGCTTCGCTCACAAAGTTCGTTCGATATAGCATTTTTTCAATTCTTAATATTTAAATAAGTTTATATCATCAGCGCTTCAACAGTCTTTTAATTTCCTTATCTACATCACGTGACTTAATAGTCTCACGCTTATCAAATTCTTTTTTACCCTTCCCTACACCAATTTCTACTTTGGCATAATGTTTATCATTAAAAAATATACGCAAAGGAATAATAGAGAATCCTTTTTCTTTCACCTTGGTCTCTAATTTTTCAAGCTCTCTTTTTTGTAATAATAATTTACGGTCATGCACTTCAATATGATTATTAACATTGCCGTGGGTATAGGCATTAATAAATAAGCCGCGCACCCATAGTTCCCCTTTATCAAACATACAGAAGGAGTCATTGAAACTTACCTTACCTTCTCTAATCGATTTTACTTCCGTACCTAGCAATACAATGCCTGCCTCATATTTATCCTCTATGTGGTAGTTGAAATAGGCCTGCCTATTATTTAATTCTTTTGCTTGTACTGGTTTCGATTTGGCCATAAAAAATCCCGGAACTGATATAGTGCCGGGAAACAAAAATAGGATTAAATAT
>Ga0209355_1001939_pt1 | contig 11596 bp, 14 predicted proteins | sample LauGreSBDMM110SN_3_FD_187563 | JGI IMG/M metagenome (GOLD analysis project Ga0209355, IMG submission 187563) | Freshwater lake microbial communities from Lake Michigan, USA - Sp13.BD.MM110.SN (SPAdes) (version 2) | ecosystem: Environmental > Aquatic > Freshwater > Lake | place: Lake Michigan...
AGAAACCAAGAAGAATGGTGTTCCTGTGATTCTTTGGACAGCCGTAGGTCTTAGTAAATTGATTGTTATTACTGGGGCTTCCCCTATTTCTGGGTGTGTAGTTCAAGGGTCAGAACCTACTGCTCATAACGGTCAAGATGCTGGTTCGACTCCAGCCGCACCCAAACCTGCAGAGATTATCGAAACCGCCCCCGCCATAGTCAAACAGAAGTATCCTAACAAGCGTATGGTGCGTTGCGAGATACGAGGTCAGATTGTCAATGTCTGGGTAAGAGACTCATCTATTCTTAAAACTAATTCCATCATAACTGCCGTTCATCGAGGGGGTCGCTGGGTCGGCAACTTTAAAGTCGGCTCTAATGGACGCATCCATGCCTCGTAAGAAAAAGTCAATATCGGTTGGCAAGGTTATGGCTGCCCATGTCGATGAACAAATTGAAGCCGCCTCCGAGATTTTTGTCAAAGAGATAGGCAAATACAACACGGAAGCCGTTGTAATGCTTCTTCTCCCTGATGGCTCTAACGCAGTTTTCGTCTGTGGTCGAGACGGAACTGCGGAGTCAAATAAAAAAATTCTTTCAAAGTGCTTCGCACTTCTCCATCCAGACAATGATTTCCGCATTGACAATTAAATAATTTCTCACAATCATAAACCTATGAAGAACACCCAAAAGGCAGAATCTGCTGTTCGCAAGAATGGCGAAGACAAGATGAAGATGATTGAAAAGGCCATGCACGGCAAGTCGGCTGGTATGCGTGAGTCTAAGAATTATCGTGGCAAAGACTGCGGTCACAAGAAAAAGTAATGGCTACTAAAAATGGAAAGAGTGTAAGACTTAATAAACCTTTCAGAACCCCTGGAGGTCCAAAGAAGTCTGCTGTCTATGTTAAAGATGGTGGTAAGACTAAGATTGTTCGTTTTGGTGACCCTAACATGTCTATCAAAAAGGATATTCCTGCTCGTAGAAAGTCTTTCCGTGCTAGACACAAGTGTGCAAGTCCTGGCCCTAAAACAAAGGCAAGATATTGGTCTTGCAAAGCGTGGTAAGTAAAAATGCCAAACCCATCTGACAATTACGATTTATCTGAATTCATTAAACATCTAGAAAATGTTTATGAAGGACGTGCTCAAGATGCAGAGGGAGGCTCTGGTGGCAAACACCTTGGCAGGGTATACAGATTTCAGAATGTAGAAATTGGTCCTCACATCTACAGGCATCCAACACAAAATCGTGCTGTAATGGATTATCAAAGTGTATCTGGGACACTTCCGGGCCATCCAAATAATCCTTTGCTACACATTCAACAACAACTTACTGATTTAAGTCCAAGTCTGTTGGACCAGATTGATAGGGCAGCAAAAGAAAAAGAGTTAAGAGCCTCACAACTTCCTCCACGGGGGTCGTTTTTTCCCGGAAAACTTTTTGTTGACCAACTAGGAGATGGAACATCATATACACACTCTTCAGAATTTGACCCAGTAGAAGCAAGAATTAATAAAGCCAATTTAGAAGAAAGTCTTAAGAAGATGGACTGGTCAAAGTCTCTAATTCGAAGATATCTTATGGATGAAAATGTTCATCCAGACTTAAGACGTTATCCAGTAGAAGAGGGTGTTGATTGGCGTTATGCAATGGACAGAGTTCAAGGTGCGGAAGACATGGCAATTGCAAGACTTGGACCTATTGCCGACAAGGTTGAATTTCTTGACAATGCTGGTAAAAGACAAAGACAAATTGGGGATTTGCGAATGGTAGATAGGGGTGTTGATTTTCTTGCTAGCGAAGTTGAGGATGTTTCTCAAGAAGCAATTAAAAGGTTTGGAGACGAGCATCCTACTCTTGATGATGACAACCGAAGAATTCATGGACGACCTGCGTTGCTGGCTTATTTAAAAGAAAAACTTCCTACAATTGAAAGACTTGATAAACATCTTGCACGTTTTGGACTTGCTTCTAGAGAATGGCTTGGAAAGGCTGGACACGCACTTTCTGTTACTCCATACGATGAAGTAAAGAGTGTAATCAACGCAGCACGCACAGGCGGGGTTGTAGATGAAGATGGCAACTTCCCCTCTCCAGAAGAAATTAGGGAAACTAAGGTCAATGAGGAATATGGTTCTGTTCTTAAATACCTTTCTCAAACAGAGAAAGAGGCAGATGCAGCAAAAATAGAACTGCAGGAAGCCAGAAAAGAGCGTGAGAGAAACCTTGCAAGAGCAGAAAAAGAAATACTTGCTGCAAAAAAAGAAGATAAAGTAAGAACTAGACTTGAAATTAATAATGAAAAGTTAATGAGAGTAAACATTGACTACTAATGACTCAAATTAACTCAATCCTTGATAGGATGTCTGAGCATCCCGTGCTTAAAAAGCCAGATGCAAACACAATATCTCTTCTTGCCTTAAAGCATGGCGTAGATTACGTCAGTCAATTAATTCAACTTCGTGAAGACAAAATAAACGCAGAAAAAGAAGACCCATACAGGCACGGATACGAGCCTTTTCATTGGGCAGAAGCAGACGACATTCTTAAAAACAAAGATGAACTTCTTATTCTTGGTGGCAATCGTGCTGGCAAAACAGAGTATGCCGCTAAAAGAGCCATCTACACTCTTGTAAACAAACCGAATTCAATTGTGTGGTGTATCCATACCACATCAATGTCTTCAGTCCAGATGCAGCAAAACGTCATCTGGAAGTATATTCCAAACGAATACAAGACGATGAAAAAAGGACGAATCACTAATATTCAGTATTCGCTTAAAAACGGGTTCTCGAATAATAGTTTCGTCTTCCCTAACGGGTCGCAATGTATCTTTATGAACTACGCTCAAGATAAGGTAGTGATTGAAGGTGGAGAACCAGACTTTATCTGGTGCGACGAGTTAGTGCCTCTTGATTGGGTTCAAACTTTACGATATCGAATCCTAACTAGATTAGGAAAGTTGCTTATTACCTTTACTCCTATCAGCGGATTTAGCCAAGTTGTCAAAGAATACGTAAGCGGATGCAGTTTTTTAAAGACAGAAGTAGCAGAAATCCTCAATAAAGACTTGATTCATGTCAATGGATGCCCCAAAGGTCATATGCCATTCACCGCAGAGGGTAGAAATAAGAATTCTGGAATAATTTGGTTTCACTCAAAGTTCAATGTATATTCTCCATTTGAGAGAATGGTCAAAGAACTATCCTCCAAAACTGATTATGAGAAAAAAATCCGAGCATACGGGTGGGCACAAGCACTTGTCGGGGCACAATTCCCGATGTTTAACGAAGCACACATCATCCCGCACGAAAAAATCCCCCAAGAAGGGACAATCTTTATGTCATGCGACCCAGCGGGAGCAAGAAACTGGTTCATGTTGTGGGCAAAGTGCACGGAAGACGGCAAAATCTTCATTTTTAAGGAGTTTCCTGACGAAACTTATGGAGAATGGGCGTTGGCTGATTCAAAATCTGATGGTCGTGAAGGGCCTGCTCAAAGGTCTGGGGCGGGACGTGGAATCGAAGAATACAAAGCCCTAATTCGTGAACTTGAGGGTGAAGATGAGGTAACCGAGCGATATATTGACCCTCGTGCGGGTGCAACCCAAGCAATTGGGAGAGACGGAGGCACATCTTTGATTGATTTGCTTAATTCTGGTGATGGACCAATGTATTTTAAGCCTTCTGCTGGTATTAGAATTGAGCAGGGCATCTCTATTCTTAATGATTGGCTATCTTACGACATGTCTCAACCGCTTTCTGGTATCAATCAACCCAGACTCTTTATTTCAGACAAGTGTCAAAACTTAATCTACTCGCTTCGTGAATGGACTGGCCTTGACAATGACAAAGGTGCTACTAAAGACCCTATTGATGCCCTAAGATACATCGCTGTGATGAATCCTGAGCACGAAGGTAAGACATCCTTTACTCCGATTGGAGGAGGTTCGTATTGATTTCTATCAACAATTTCTTAATTAAGTATCATGTCAGAACAAATTTGGGGCAACCCTTCGGACAAAATCGCTTACTCAAGCGACAAGCCAAACATTCAATATCTCAGCGACGAACTTAACCGTTCTCTCTATTATGGTGGCAATATGTCCAGACTTACAACCTCTGACGACCAAAGAATGTGCAGATGGGAAGGCCAGAGCGACAATGGCAAAAAGAACGAAGAGTATCTTGGCTATGAACCATTTCCGTTTGAAGGTGCTTCAGATGTCCGTAATAGACTAATTGACAATACGATTAATCAACTGGTTATGCTGGTGATGACTTCTTGGCAGAGAGCCAATATCAGAGTTAGTGGTATTGAAATCAATGATGCTGAAAAGTCTGGGGCAGCACAGACGCTAATGCATTGGATTGTAAATAACCGAATGCGTGCTGAACTTGAAAGAGAAGCAGAACTTTGGGCACAGTATGCCTATCAGTTTGGTTGGTCGGCTATGCACATTGGATGGGAAAGACGCATCGCAAGACGTAAGGATACGATTACAATGACTGACATTGGTCAGGCGGCAGCACAAGGCAATGTGATGTTGAAGACTATTTTTGAATCACTTCAGACAAAGCAGGTAAGCGACCTTGCACTTCTTCTCATTGGTCAGTCTTTGATGTGCGAGGAAAAGGAAGCAAGGCGAGTAATTGAAGGTCTTATTGCAGTAGGAGAAGCCACATATGAACAACCTTACATTCAGAGAAACCTTCCTATTGTTGCAGCCCTAAAGCCGTTTGACGAAATTGCATTCCCGCCAGAAACCACGGAGTTGCAGGAAGCCAGAATGATTTTCAAGAGAACCTTTATGACTGAGGTTCAGATTAAGAGCATCGGCCTTACTGAAGGCTGGGATGAAGAGTTTGTCGAAGAATCCATTTCAACTGCAGGAAAGTCTGGGTATTTGCACGATTCTAACTTAATTCCTCTTATTAACGAATCTCCTAATGCCGTTGAAAAGGCTAACAATCTTATTGAGGTTGTTTATTGCTACGCAAGACAGTTAGACGAAGAAAATAAATCTGCTATCTACTACACAGTATTTTGTCCGCAGACTCGCAATGACCTTTACGGAAAGCACGAGATTCTAGATTACGCACACGGAGAGTATCCGTTTGTAGAGTTTAGAAGAGAACGTCTTCGTCGTCCCGTCGTTGAGTCCAGAGGTGTTCCTGAAATCCTTTACACAGACCAAGAAGAACTTAAGGCACAGCACGATGCCACAAGAGACAGAACCGCTTACGAGGTAATGCCTCCTATGATGGTCACTAGACGACTTGCTAACAACCAGCGTATTGGTCCAGGCCAACTATTGCCGGTCAACAGCAAAGATGACTACGCTTGGCTTCCTCCTCCCAGCGGAACTCCTGCTACTGCGTTTAACTTGATGGATAGAATTGAAATCAAGGTCGCAAGTTCGTTTGGTCTTTACCATCCTAACATTGTCCCTACGCAGACGCAGATGACACAGCAGTATGTGGTCAATACATTCTTCTCTGCTTGGTCACAGGTCTATAGACAGATGTTCTGCCTTTCGATGCAGTATATGCTTCCAGAAGAAATCGAAAGAATTACAGGTCTTCAGATTCAGACAAACAATACAGACATCAATCAGATGTTTGATTTCTCTGTTAAGTTTGACGTTAGAGAACTTGATACAAACTACGTCATTGAAAAGTTGAAGGCTATCAATCAGTTTGTTCTTCCGATGGATACAGGTGGCAATATCGACAGAAGTAAACTCATTAAGGCTACCATTGATGCCATTGCGCCAGAAACCGCCAAGGATATCTACATTGACCAAAAGACGGCAACCCAGAAGCAGTATAAGGAGGTCCAGAACGACCTTGCTCTTATGATGCTTGGGCTTGAGGCTCAATACACAGAAAATGACCCGCAGGCTAGCGTTAAGATGCAGGCTATGCAGGACATCATGTCAAAGAATCCTAAAGCCCAGCAAGCCGCCCAGAGCGATGGAGTATTTCAGGCCCTTCTCCAGAACTATCAAAAGAACCTCCAGATGAGCGTAATGCAGCAGCAAAACGCCCAGATTGGAAGAACGGGTGTGTCTCCTGTTGGAGATGAACTCAAGGAAAAGATGGCTTCTGGTGAACAAATTCAACCACAAGCCTAATGAACACAGACACTAAGGTTAAAATCCAGAATTCATTACTTTTTCACCAGAGTGATGTCTGGGATGCTGTTATGTCAATTATTGATGAGATTCAGAAGTCTGAAACATCTATTGCTACATCACAGTCAATTGACGAGTCAAAGAGAGCACATCAATGCGGAAGGGTTGACGGAATCTTTTTTGTCAAAGACCTTCTTGAAGATACCAGAGCACAGGCTCTATCTAATGCAAATAGAAAAACCTCTTGACTTGAAGCAAAACAACATCACAGTCTTTTCAAGCATCCTGAGTTTGCTTAATAACTCTGCACAAACATAAGTCTATGGATAACAATCCTGCTGAGAACGGTGAAGCATTAAACCCCGTGGAAGGTGATATCGGAATCACTACAAACAGAAATTCGGATTTTAGTTCTAAACTAGAATCAATCTTGTTCGCCGATGAACAGGGTCAAGGCAATGTTGAGCCTAGCGAAGAATCAGCAGAAGCCCAAACGGAAGACAAGGTTGACGAAGGATATGTAAGTCTTGACGGAGACAATACAGATTCTGAAATTGACCCCATGGCAGAGGATGGCAGTAATGTTCCTTCAAACGAAGAAGTAGAGCAAGCCGAACCGGAAATCAGGTCCGAAGGCTTCCAGAAGCGTATTGACAAACTCACCTTCATGCGAAAGCAGGCAGAAGAGCAAGTCGAGAAACTTACGGAAGAAGTCGAGTCCTACAAGGCTAAGTTGACTGAAGTAGAGTCTGTGCAAAACACACCGACACCTACCGCAGAAAACCCTTTTGCTGATTTAACAGATGAAGCAAAAATTAAAGCCGAGTATGAGACAGCCCGTGATTTAAGATATAAGTGTGAGGAGCATCCCGAAGGTTTCCAGATAGGTGAGAAGTATTTCTCGCCAGAGGATGTCAGAGAGATGCGTGTCAATTCAATGAAGGCAATGGAAATGCACCTACCGAAGCAACTTCAGTATGTGAAAGCCAAAGCAGAATTTGATAAGGCAGCCTCCGATTTGTATCCGTGGTATAGCAAGCCAGAGTCCACAGAGTATAAGTTGGCAACCGAGGTCATGAAGAACTTTAAACAGTTCAAGAATTTCCCCGATTACAGATTATTCGTTGGTGACTATGTGCAGGGTTATATGTCCAGAACGGCAAAAAGCATTAAGAAGAATCAGCCTACAAGGGCTGTTTCGTCTATGAGTGTTAAGCCTACATCTTCTCCTGTTGCTTCTAGTAAGGTGGACGCTTCCGCTAGAAACATCGAGGCACGATATGCTAAAACGCAGAATCGTGGTGATTTAAAAAAGGCTGTGTCCAGATTCCTCTAACCTAACCCCCCCTACCCACATACCACTATGGCTATGCTATTCGAACGCGACCTCTCGCAGTCCAACAAACTTGGACGAAGAGAAGAAATCGCTAATCTCATCTCGCTCATTGATGCGAAGGATACCCCCTTCACATCTATGGCACGCAAGGGCGCTCAGCCCCAGCAGACTTTCTTCCGCTGGCAGGTTGACTCCCTCCCCGAACCCAAGACCGATGGCACGGTTGACGGCACCGATGTCTCTTCTGGAGACTACGAAAACTTCGTTAAGACTTCTGCTAAGCAGTATCGTAACGAAATCGGCAACTTCATCCAGATTTTCAGACGCTCCACAAGAGTCTCGAAACTCACTCAGTCCAGCGTGACCAACATTGCTGGCGTTAAGGATGAACTGCAGAACAACGTCTCCAAGGCTATGACTCTCCTTAAGAGAGACATGGAAAAGACGATGTGCTCGGCTAACGCTGCCTCGGCTGAAAAGACTGTCTCTGGCTCTGTCGTCCCCTACAAGACCCGTGGTCTTGACAAGTGGCTCGTTAAGGCTGCCGACAAGGACACCGCCGAAACTGCCGCTATTGTTCCTGATGAATTCTGCCTTCCCTATGACGCTAACGACGCTACCTCGTCGTCCCTCGTTACTGGTGCTCTGGCTGACCTCACAGAAACCACGCTGCAGAACGTTCTTACGTCCATCTACAAGCAGACTGGTCAGTATAAGACTTACGACTGCCTTGCTGGTCCTCTGATGAAGAGAGCCTTCACTAACCTCGTCTTCACGACGAAGCAGTTGCCGGGTTCTGACTTGTCTCCTGTTGAGACTGTCCGTAACTTCAACCGTAACGCTGCTGATAGCACCTACACCTCGTCCATTGACGTGTTTGATGGTGACTTCGGTCAGTTGAGAATCCACCCGTCGCTGTTCCTCAAGAACTTCACGGTTGGCTACATCATTCCGTTTGACCTCGTTGAGATTCGTTATGGCGGCAATGTTGCCGAAATCACGTCCCTCCCCGACTACGGTGGTGGCCCTGCAAGACTCATCGAGGCTGTTGCCGCCCTGTGCGTGCACAACCCGCTGGCCTTCGGCAAGTTGGACCTCACATAATCTAGGTGTCAGACCTATTTCAGAGTCTGGCTGATGCAATTCCCTCCCATCTCCGCAAGGAGGTGGAGAGGGAACTCATCAACGGCTGGAAACTTAACGAAGTTAAGGATACGGCTGAAAAGAAGCGTCTTGGGATTTTCCATAAGAACGCTGTAGCAAAACCAATCGACGGCATTGGAGAACTCCAAGGGAGTATTCCTCTATCTGCATTTCATTACTGGGGTCAGCGACTCGGATACGAGTGCTGGGAAGACAAGCAGTTCGTCAAGGAATTCTTCCGAGACAACCCAGAGACTGCTGTCAAAAATAGACTCAAAAGAACAATGGTAAGTGGTGCAGTATTTACTGCCGACGGATACCTTACATGAGAATCATAGATTTCGAAACCATCCTTGCACAGTCCCTACAACTGTGTGGACTTGACAGAACGAATCTGTCGCTTGAAACATTCGAGCAATTCAGGGATTTCGCAAATATGCGACTGAAGTTCGGATTTGAGTATGATGTATGGCCTCAGTTAGTCCGAACCACAAAGATGGCTGTCGTTCACCAGAACGATAAGCATTTCATTCTTATTCCTGCCGACGGCACAGTTATTACCGACGAAGGCACTCTCAAGGTTGACGTTGGAACTGTTTTAAACGTTTCACTTCTTGACCCCAGAGCAACAGGCAAACTAAACGAAGTAAACTTTGCTCTCGATGAATACGAGGTGCAGGTTGCTGCAGGCATATTCCGTGACCAAGAAAGAATCTTGATTAACGATGCTACTGCTGCTTTTGCCTACGTTACCTATCGAATTGACTGTCCTGAACTCGTAGGAAACCTTTGGCCTACTGGGACTTACTATAAAGACCAGCAGGTTTATTGGGCATACGCTCCTAATAAGTATTTTGCCCCTACTACCGGTTCTTCTTACGCTGGAAAGAAAGGCAATTTCTGGAAGTGCATTATGAGTGCAGGCACTACCGAAGCCCCTAACTTAAATAACAACACCATTCCCGCATCAACTGACAAGTGGGAAAAAGTAAGAATTCCTTTGTTTCTTGGAAATTACATTATTAAGGGAATTCATTCGGACTGGCTTCGTTCTGAGATGCAGATTGAATACGCACAGGCTCTTGAGCGTGAGGCTATGGCTGTTCTTGACTTTGAGGTTCAGAAGGCCATTGTTCAACAGGGTTTCCAACCTAGACTTAAATTTAATCAAACATACTAATCATGTCCCACGTAAAATTCTCTAGTCCCTTTATTAAAGGGCTTACCCATTCAAACACCAGCGTTACCGCTACAACTGGTGCTACCGCTGTTACTCTTCTTGCTAAGGCAGCCCCCCACGAACGTAGAGCAGCAGTTATTGTTCAAAACCAGAATTCTACTAATACAGTTTATCTGATTCTTAACGATGCTTCTACTGTTGGTCTTATTATCCCTCCGCTTGGAAGTATCTCTTTTGATAACTACAATGGTATCATCAAGGTTTATGCCTCTGGTGCTTCTATCGTTCATCTGGCTTACGCCACCGCCTAATGAGTATTGATATTACTAACCCTGGGGTTGCTGGAATTACTGTAGAGTCTGACCCTACTGCACTTAAGTTGACGGGTGGAACTTTGTCTGGAGAATTAAACACTCCAGAAATAGGCAACATTCTTAACACCAACCTCGTCATTGACTCTTACAATGACACAGGTGCAGGAACGCATTACTACCATACATTCACGCCTTTTGATGGTAAGTTTGTTCTTGCCCCTAATGGTAATGGTATTTCGCAAGACAAAGGTGGCTTTGAAGCAACATTTGGAAGCACAGGTATCTACTTTAGTAATCTTGGTTATATGTTGTCTTCAGAAGAAGGGTGTCTGATGTCTAATTATGACGCTTACGATGGGACTAATACTCTTAGTGTTACCGCAACAGGTATTACTTTTCCTGGCGGCTCAACTCAGACTACGGCTGGCCTTCCGCTGACTGGTGGAACGCTTTCTGGAAAAATCGTCACAACCGCTACAGTCTCTACTGCACCGCTTAATATTGCCGTTTGCGCAACTATCCCTACAACCACAGTCGCTGGAGATGTTTACGTTCATTCTGGCAATATTTTCTTCAAGGACTCTAGTAATACTCAAAGGGCTTGCCTTGTTAACAACGGAGTTAACGCAATTGATGTTTCTGCAATCGTTGCCGCCTTGCGTGTTACTCAGCGTGGCACAGGCAACGCCATCGAAGTTGAGGATAGCACAAGCCCAGACTCTACCAAGTTTGTAGTAGACCAGTTTGGCAAGGTTGGCATCGGTGTTGTTCCCGACGCTACTGCTGCACTAACAATTGACGCTAATGGTATCAAGTTTTGGACTGGTTCTGTTGTTCAGTATATATCTACCCCTATTTCTGCCACAGGCACATACGACAAAGAAATGCCTATCCAGATTAACGGAGTGAATTACAGGATTCCTTGCCGACAAATTTAACCCTATGATTACCCTTATCCTTGCTACTGTCACTTTTCTTGGTGGCGTTTATGTCGGTGCTCGCTGGTCTGAAAAACTGCGTGCTATCTACCATTCGCTTGTAGGCTAATGCCAGCACAACCTTATCAAGTTGATGGCGACCAGGGGTTCATTGGTTTGAACTCAAGGGATAATCCAAATCTTCTTGAGCAAGGGAATGTTACTAAATCTAACAACCTTAGATTTAACAGAGGCGTTGCAGAGGTAAGAAAAGGTGCTAAAAAGTTCTTCTTTACTGGTCTTAACAGCAAGACTATTAAAGGAGCATGTCTTTATGTAGATGCAAACGGCACAGAATCGTTTGTTTTTGTTGTTCAAGATGGTCTGTTTATATACAATCCATCAACCGAAATTGAGTCTGCCTTAATTGAGTTTCCAGAAGGTGAGACGATTGACACTCCTAGTGTTGATGTTTATCAAGCACAAGGAATTGGGTATGTCTATATTACTAGAGGATTTGATAAAACTGTTCTTAGATGGAATGGTCAGACCGCTTCTGGTTCTATTGAAGTTCCAGATGCTTCAA
>Ga0209355_1001940_pt1 | contig 11592 bp, 18 predicted proteins | sample LauGreSBDMM110SN_3_FD_187563 | JGI IMG/M metagenome (GOLD analysis project Ga0209355, IMG submission 187563) | Freshwater lake microbial communities from Lake Michigan, USA - Sp13.BD.MM110.SN (SPAdes) (version 2) | ecosystem: Environmental > Aquatic > Freshwater > Lake | place: Lake Michigan...
GACAACGTATCGATCACTGTGAAGTTGATCAACCCCATTGCGATGGAAGAAGGCTTGCGCTTTGCCATTCGCGAAGGTGGCCGTACCGTTGGTGCGGGCGTGGTTGCGAAAATTATTGCGTAATCAAGGATATACACCATGGCTACCAAACAAAAAATTCGCATTCGCCTGAAGGCGTTTGACTACAAATTGATCGATCAATCTGCAGCTGAAATCGTAGAAACTGCAAAACGCACTGGTGCAATTGTGAAGGGCCCTGTGCCTTTGCCAACCCGCATGAAGCGTTTTGACATTTTGCGTTCACCGCACGTCAACAAATCAAGCCGCGACCAGTTTGAAATTCGTACCCACCAGCGTCTCATGGACATTGTGGAGCCGACCGACAAAACGGTTGATGCGCTGATGAAACTTGACCTGCCAGCAGGCGTGGATGTAGAAATCAAGCTGCAGTAAGTCAGTTAAAGGCCTAATTTCTGAGAAATTAGGCCTTTGGAGAGTAGAGTTTTAGCAAAAGACTTGTAACTACGATAAGTCCGCGCTATACTCGCAGGCTGTCTAAAGAAATGACTTGGTTTAAATCAAGCGTTCAAGGCGGTTTTATTAACAGTCTCTCACGCAAAAACGGTGTCGCCAATTGAAGTGACAACGGTGAGAGTTACGGAGAAAACAATGAGTCTTAGCAATCACTTAGGGTTGCTGGGTCGCAAAGTTGGCATGATGCGCCTATTCACCGACGACGGGGACACAGTTCCTGTGACGGTAGTAGATGTGTCAAACAACCGTGTGACGCAGATCAAAACCCAGGCGAACGATGGCTACGTTGCCTTGCAGGTAACGTTTGGTTCACGCAAAGCTTCGCGTGTAACTAAGCCAATTGCTGGCCACCTCGCCAAGGCGGGTGTTGAAGCCGGTGAAATCATCCAAGAATTTCGTGTCACTGCAGATGCAGCAGCCCAGTTTCAAGCAGGTTCAGTCATTGCTGCCTCTGGTGTGTTTGCAGCAGGCCAAAAAGTGGACGTTCAAGGAACAAGCATTGGTAAAGGCTTTGCCGGCACCATCAAGCGCCACAACATGAGTTCACAGCGTGCTTCTCACGGTAACAGCCGCTCGCACAATGTGCCCGGCTCTATCGGTATGGCGCAAGATCCTGGCCGTGTGTTTCCTGGTAAGCGCATGACAGGACATTTGGGCGACATCACTGTCACTACCCAAAACCTCGATATTTTCCGCATTGACGAAGCGCGCCAGTTGCTCATGATCAGGGGCGCAATTCCCGGATCCGCGGGTGGTTTCGTTACCGTGCGTCCTGCTGTCAAGGCAAAATCTGACGCCGCGAAAGGAGCGAACTAATGCAGCTCGAACTCCTAAACGACCAAGGTCAAGCGACCGCTAAATACGACGCGCCTGAGACGGTGTTTGGTCGTGAATACAACGAAGACTTGGTTCACCAAGTTGTGGTGGCTTTTCAAGCTAATGCGCGTCAAGGCACCCGTGCCCAAAAAGACCGCGAGCAAGTCAAGCACTCCACCAAAAAGCCATTCAAGCAAAAGGGAACCGGTCGCGCTCGCGCTGGTATGACATCTTCGCCACTGTGGCGCGGAGGCGGTCGTATTTTCCCGAATATGCCTGATGAAAATTTCAGCCACAAGATCAACAAGAAGATGTACCGCGCTGGTATGGCTTCTATCCTCTCCCAGCTCGCCCGCGAAGGCCGCTTGGCAGTGGTTGATTCTTTAACGGTTGACTCTCCAAAAACCAAGCCCTTGGCTGCTAAGTTCAAAGCAATGAACTTGCAATCTGTGCTCGTGATCGCTGACGAAGTCGACGAAAACTTGTACTTGGCTTCGCGCAATTTGGTCAACATCTTGGTCGTAGAGCCCCGTTACGCTGATCCAGTGTCACTCGTGCATTACCGCAAAGTGTTGGTCACCAAGGCTGCAATGGACAAACTCAAGGAGATGTTCGCATGAGCCACGGTCCCAATTTATCCAAATTCGACGAAGGTCGTTTGATGCAGGTTCTGATCGCTCCCATCGTGTCTGAAAAGGCAACCATGGTGGCTGAAAAGAGCAATGCAGTGACTTTCAAGGTGCTCCAAGACGCTACCAAATATGAGATCAAGGCCGCTGTGGAATTGATGTTCAAAGTAGAAGTCAAGGGCGTATCGGTAGTTAATACCAAAGGCAAGTCCAAGCGTTTTGGCAAGTCCATGGGTCGTCGCGACAATGTTCGCAAGGCCTACGTCATGCTGATGCCTGGTCAAGAGCTCAACCTCGGCGGGGAGGCTGCGTAATCATGGCTGTTATTAAAATGAAACCCACTTCACCAGGCCGTCGTGGCGTGGTGAAAATTTCTCGGGATCACCTGTACAAAGGTGCCCCGCATGCAGCATTGTTGGAGCCTCAGTTCCAGCACGCTGGCCGTAACAACAACGGTCACATTACAACGCGCCATAAAGGCGGTGGACACAAGCACCACTACCGCGTGGTTGACTTCCGTCGTTTGAAAGATGGAATTCCTGCAAAAGTGGAGCGTATTGAATACGATCCCAACCGCTCCGCGCACATTGCGTTGGTGTGTTACGCCGACGGCGAGCGCACTTACATCATTGCGCCGCGTGGTTTGGAAGTCGGTGCAAGCATCATGAGTGGCTCGGAAGCGCCAATTCGTGTTGGTAACACTTTGCCTATTCGCAATATTCCAGTGGGTTCCATCATCCATTGTGTTGAATTGCAAGTGGGCAAGGGTGCACAAATCATCCGCTCTGCGGGTACCTCTGCAACGCTGTTAGCGCGTGAAGGCACCTACGCTCAGGTGCGTATGCGCTCTGGGGAAGTTCGCAAGATCAATATTGATTGCCGCGCAACCATCGGACAAGTCGCCAACGAAGAGCACAGCCTGCGCCAACTCGGTAAAGCCGGTGTGAAGCGTTGGATGGGTATTCGTCCTACCGTTCGCGGTACCGTCATGAACCCTGTGGATCACCCACACGGTGGTGGCGAAGGCAAGACAGGCGAAGGCCGTCATCCAGTGGATCCTTGGGGCAATTTGACCAAGGGTTACCGTACCCGTAACAACAAGCGCACGCAGGTCATGATCGTGTCGCGTCGCAAGAAGTAAGGGGTAGGTAAATGACTCGTTCTCTCAAAAAAGGCCCATTCGTGGACCATCACTTGGTAGCAAAGACTGAAAAAGCCGTTGCTACTAAAGACAAAAAACCGATTAAGACTTGGTCGCGTCGCTCCATGATCTTGCCCGATTTCATCGGCTTGACCATCGCTGTGCACAACGGCAAACAGCACGTGCCTGTCTATATCACTGACCAAATGGTCGGCCACAAGTTGGGTGAGTTCGCTCTGACCCGTACTTTCAAAGGCCACCCTGCGGACAAAAAAGTCCAAAAGAAATAAGGAGGTGACCATGGAAACTCGTGCAACCCTTCGTGGCGTTCGTTTGTCGGTTGACAAAGGCCGTTTGGTCGCGGATCTGATTCGCGGCAAAAAGGTCGACCAAGCACTCAACATCTTGCAATTCACTCAGAAAAAAGCTGCTGTGATTATCAAGAAAGTGCTGGAGTCAGCTATTGCTAACGCCGAACACAATGACGGTGCTGATATCGACGAATTGAAGGTTAAAACCATCTTCGTTGAGCAAGGTGCTTCATTGCGTCGCTTTACCGCCCGCGCCAAAGGTCGCGGCAACCAAATCCGTAAACCCACGTGCCATGTGTACGTGACGGTCGGTAACTGAAAGAGGCCAGGAAGATATGGGACAAAAAATCCACCCAACCGGCTTTCGTCTTGCGATTAGCCGTAACTGGTCCTCGCGCTGGTACGCCAGTAACCGCGATTTCGCGGGTATGTTGGCCGAAGACATCAAGGTACGCGAGTACCTTAAAGCCAAGCTGAAAAACGCTTCTGTTTCTCGCATCTTGATTGAGCGTCCTGCAAAGAACGCCCGCATCACGATTTACTCTTCACGCCCAGGTGTCGTGATTGGTAAAAAAGGTGAAGATATTGAGAACTTGAAGCGCGAACTCGGCAAGCAGCTCGGTGTACCCGTGGCAGTCAACATCGAAGAAGTGCGCAAGCCCGAGATCGATGCCAAACTGATCGCTGACAGCATCACGCAACAGCTTGAAAAACGCATCATGTTCCGTCGTGCTATGAAGCGCGCCATGCAAAACGCCATGCGTCTGGGTGCCCTTGGCATCAAGATCATGTCGGCTGGCCGTTTGAATGGTATTGAGATCGCACGTACCGAGTGGTACCGCGAAGGCCGTGTTCCACTTCACACTTTGCGTGCTGATATTGACTACGGTACCTCTGAAGCCAAAACAACTTACGGCATTATTGGCGTAAAAGTTTGGGTCTACAAAGGCGATACATTGGGTCGCAACGATCTTCCTGCAGCAGTGGAGCCTCGCGCTGAAGAAGAACGCCGCCCCCGTGGCCCCCGTCGCGATGATCGCGGTGGTGCCCGTCCTAGTTCAGACCGTCCAGCACCTCGCGGTGCCCGTCGTCCGGTCGGCAGCAATGCCGCTCCAGCCGATGGCAGTGACAAGCCTGCTGAAGCCGGTGGAGCTGAAGCCCCTAAACCCGCCGTTAAGCGCGTACGCACAGTCGCCGCGCCAGCTGCAACAGCTGACGGCAAAGGAGAATAACCATGTTGCAACCCGCTCGTCGCAAATACCGCAAAGAGCAGAAGGGCCGTAACACCGGCATTGCTACCCGAGGAAGCTCGGTCGCATTCGGTGATTTCGGACTCAAATGTACAGATCGCGGCCGCTTGACGGCTCGCCAGATTGAAGCTGCACGTCGTGCAATTTCTCGTCACGTCAAACGTGGTGGTCGTATCTGGATTCGCGTTTTCCCGGACAAGCCAATTTCCCAAAAGCCTGCTGAAGTGCGTATGGGTAACGGCAAAGGCAATCCCGAGTACTACGTGGCTGAAATTCAGCCCGGAAAAATCGTGTTTGAAATTGTCGGTGTGCCAGAAGCGCTCGCCCGTGAAGCATTCCGTTTGGCTGCTGCCAAACTGCCTTTGCGTACGACCTTTGTCAGCCGCATGATCGGCCAGTAATCAGGAGAATGACGAAAATGAAAACGACTGAACTGCGCAAAAAAGACGTTGTCGGCCTGCAAACCGAGATCAAAGAACTCCAACGAGCTCACTTTGGTCTGCGTATGCAAAAAGCCACTCAACAAATTACCAACACCGCTACGCTGCGCATTGCGCGCCGCGATATTGCTCGCGCCAAGACCATTCTTGTCGAAAAGCAAAGCGTTGAAACATCCGCCAAATAAGGAGCGATAAATGACGGAAGCTAAAAAATCCCTCAAGCGCACCTTGATTGGCAAGGTGGTCAGCGATAAGCGTGCTAAGACAGTAACTGTGCTTATTGAGCGTCGTGTTAAGCACGAACTCTACGGCAAGATTGTCGGCAAATCCAGCAAGTACCACGCCCATGACGAAACCGGCGTATACAAGTTGGGTGATACGGTAGAAATTACCGAGAGTCGGCCTATCTCTAAAACTAAAAACTGGGTAGCGACCCGTTTAGTTCAAAAGGCAGTAGCGGTATAAGCCTATTTGGCTGAACATTGATGCTTCCTCAAAAAACGGTCCACAATTGTGGGCCGTTTTTCATTTCTGAAACGTATTTAATCCAACCCATTAAGGAGCACCCATGATCAAAGTAGGCGACACACTTCCCGCATCCACACTGATGGAATATTCAGAGGTTGAAGGCGAAGGCTGCAGCATTGGACCCAATGCGGTTGACGTGAGCAAAGCCAGCGCTGGCAAAACTATCGCATTGTTTGCATTGCCTGGCGCGTATACGCCAACATGCTCTGCAAAACATGTCCCTGGCTATGTTGAGCACTTTGCCGAGTTCAAGGCCGCAGGCGTAGATGAAATCTGGTGCGTCAGTGTCAATGATGCATTTGTGATGGGTGCGTGGGCGCGTGATCAGAAAACTGGCACCAAAGTGCGTATGTTGGCCGATGGAAGTGCCGCATTTACCCAGGCCACTGGTTTGACCTTGGACTTGACAAGCCGCGGCATGGGTTTGCGCAGCAACCGCTATTCGATGTTGGTTAAAAACGGGAAAGTAGCCTCATTGAACATTGAGGGCCCAGGAAAGTTTGAAGTCAGCGACGCGCAAACTTTGTTGGCGCAGGCCAAAGGCTAATTAACCTAGAACGCAAAGCGGACCTTGAGCGCAATGGCGTTAGAGGTCTGCTTTTAAGTAATGTGCCCCAGAGATGGGGTTGAAATGGTAAGGCGGAATTTCTGAGAAACCGAGTTCTTGGTAGAGCGCTCGTGCGGTTTCCATATCGCTCAAGGTGTCTAAGAGCACGCAACTGTAATCGTGCAAATGCGCGAAATCTAGCATCGCCTGGGCTAGTAAGCGGCCTACTCCTTTGGCTCTACAACGCGGTTGGACAAACAAACGCTTCATCTCACAAGCATTAGGGTAGTCAGCGTTGTCCAGGGGGCGCAAAGCACAGCAGCCAGCCCACTCGCCATCCACACTCGCTAAAAGTAAATGCCCACGGGGAGCCGCATAGTCTCCTGGCAAATCTCGTAACTCCGCCTCAAAATTTTCGAAACAAGCGACTGCATCAATAGAGTCGGCGTATTCTTGCAATAGGCTTCGCAGAGTAGCAAAGTCAGCAGCCGACTGCGGCGAAATCAGTACGACCTTTGAGTTTTGCGAGGGCGGTGGCTTATTCATGAGGATGGCACGAGCGCGGGCTTGCGAATCAGGTCTCTTTCAAAAGCTGCGCGATGAGGGCGTCTAACTGAGCAAAATCGGGGGCGCCAACGTAGCGTTTAACGATGCGCCCCTTTTTGTCTACCAAGTAACTTGTAGGAGTAAGTTGGACATCTCCCCAAGCTTTGGCAATCGCGCCCGTGTTGTCAATGGCAACATCAAAGGGAAGTTTTCGCGATTGGACAAAATTCACAACGTAGCTCGGCGGATCGTATTGCATGGATACCGCAAGCGTCCTAAAACCTTGGCCTTTAAATTTTTCAAAGGTATTGACCATTTCAGGCATCTCGGCAACACATGTCACACAGCTCGTCGCCCAAAAATTCACGAGTACCACTTGGCCTTTGAGATCTGCGGTATGTTGGGTGCTCCCATCGAGCATCACAAAAGTGCTGCTCGGGGCGATAGACTCAGACTTCCATAGCAAAGCGGCGCCAATCAATAGGCCAGCCGTTAGGATGGCTGCAATGGTGAAATTACGTTTCATGAAGGTGGGCGCTTTGGATATGAAAAAGTTTAACGCAAATGCATTGTCGATGAATGCCAAAGGTCGATACCGCTTTGGGTTGTTCGGCCTGATTATGGTCCTTGGTTTGGCAGGTTGCACGCCGGCCCTGAATTGGAGAGTCGTCAATTTGGATGGGATGAGTACTTGGTTGCCTTGCAAGCCTGATAGAGCACAAAGGCAGTTGGAGATTGGCGAGCAAAAAATCATAATGGAGATGGCGGGCTGTGAAGCGCAAGGGGTGATGTACGCCGTCAGTCATGCCCGGGTGCAAGCTGCAAGTGAGAGCCAAGCGGTCACCGTAGCATGGCAAAAGGCCAGTTTTAAACAAATGCTTGCAGGCGCGCCGCAACAAAGCGTATTTCAAACGCGCGGTGAAAAACCAGCGACAGGGCAGTTTTTTAAGTTGACTGGAGCACGTAGTAACGGGCAAGTGTTGGAGGCCCAGTTGGCGTGGGTGGTTCTTGGAACGGAGATCTACCATTTGGCCATGTATTCCCAAGCCATCACATCGGATCAAGCCGATCCATTTTTTAGCGAAGTAAAAATTCAATGAACAGCAGCTTAGATACGCGACCTGTGGACTTTCTTAAACCCCAGCAAGCGGTGTTGGTGTTTTTGGCCTTTGCGTTTGCCTATTTCTTATCAACGCTTATTCGCGCAATCACGGCAACACTCGCGCCCACGCTGGTTCAAGAGTTTGACCTGACTGCGGGTAACTTGGGATTGTTGGCAGGCGGCTATTTCTTTGGATTTGCGCTAACTCAGCTCCCTTTGGGGACTTTGCTAGATCGTTTTGGGCCACAGCGCGTCGTATTAGGCTTTTTAAGTATCGCGGTGTTGGCTTGTATTGCGTTTGCCAACGCCACAGGGTTCGTTGGATTGTTGTTGGGGCGAATGCTGTGCGGCGTAGGAGTGAGTGCTTGCTTGATGGCTCCGCTGACCGGGTACCGCCGTTGGTACGCGCCGGGACTTCAGATGCGGGCGAATTCGTGGATGCTGATGACGGGTGCCTTGGGGATGGTCGCATCAACCTTGCCAGTGCAATGGTTGATGCCCGTGGTTGGCTGGCGGGGGATATTTTTAGGCTTGGGAGCGTTATTAGCCGTCTCCATGGTTTTGATTGCTTGGCAGGTACCGAGCAAAATGATGAAGCAAGATCCAACGCAAGGTGAAGGAGTCCAGGCCATAGAGCTCCCAGGCTATGGCGCTGTATGGAGTAACGCTTATTTTCGAAGCCTCGCCCCGTTTGGTTTTGTGGGCTACGGCGGTATGGTGGCAATGCAAACGCTTTGGGCTGCCCCTTGGATGGTCAAAGTCGCAGGAATGACGCCAGAGCAGGCTGGCTCAGGGATGTTTTGGCTCAATGTATCAATGATGGTGGCCTATTTGCTGTGGGGTTGGGCCAACCCTTGGCTCGCACAAAAAGGGCTTGGCGCTAATACGCTCATGAAGCGCGGCTTGCCCATCAGTCTCGTGATGGTTGCGGTGCTTGTCTTGAGCGCCGATTACGTGGGGGAGGCATCCGTCATTGTTTGGACGGTGTATTGCGTAAGCTCAACAGTGGCCGCTTTGGCACAACCGGCAATAGGAATGGCGTTTAAAACGGAGCTGGCGGGGCGCGCATTGTCGGCATTCAATCTGGTCATATTTAGCGGCGTTTTTGCCGTGCAATGGGGCGTAGGTTTGGTAATTGATGGATTGCGAGCGTGGGGTTGGGCCGAGCCGGCGGCATACCAAGGCGCGATCGGGGTGTATGGGCTTTGCTGCTTATGGGCTTATGTGCATTTTCTGCGAGCAAAAACGCCATAATCGAACACTCAACATTCGGCAACAGTTTCATGACCATTGGAATCTTATTGATCGCTCACGCACCTCTAGCCAGCGCGCTACGGGAATGCGTAATGCATGTTTTTCCAGACGCAGATCAGTGCGTATTGGCTCTGGATGTTCAGCCCACGGTCGAGCCTGAAAAAACGCTGGATGAGGCGCGGGACTTGATGAGACAACTGGGCACCAAACAAGTGTTGGTGCTAACCGATATCTACGGTGCCACACCTTGCAACGTCGCGCAAAAATTAGTCGACGGATTGGACTCCAAGTTGGTTGCTGGGGTTAATTTGCCTATGGCGATTAAGGCCGTCACCTACCGCAACGAGTCTTTAGATGGGCTTGTCATGCGTGCATTAGCAGGAGCTACGCAGTGCATCATGCAAGTCGCCGTATCTACTCCACTGCATTTAGCGAAAGAAAATCAATGATCAGTCAGCCCATTACCATCACCAATAAATTGGGCCTGCATGCCCGCGCTTCCGCCAAACTCACTAAATTAGCGGGAAGCTTTCCGTGTGCCGTTTGGATTACCAAAGGCGAGCGTCGGGTGAATGCAAAAAGCATCATGGGCGTGATGATGTTAGCTGCCGGTGTGGGCTCAGACATCGTTATAGAAACCGATGGCGACCAAGAGCAAGAGGCGATGGAAGCTTTGCTGGCATTAATCAACGATCGCTTTGGCGAAGGCGAATAAAAGAGAGATTCCCGCGCAATGACTTTTTCCATCCATGGTTTAGCCGTTTCACGCGGAGTGGCAATCGGGCGAGCGGTACTTGTCGCCTCGAGCCGGATGGATGTTGCGCATTACTTTATTGCCGCCAAAGACGTCGAAGCAGAAATTGATCGGGTGCGCCTCGGGCGCGATGCCGTGATTGAAGAACTCCAACGCCTACAAACCAGTATCACGCATATGGGGCCCAAAGAGGCGCCCCATGAGTTGAGCGCGTTGTTGGATGTGCACCTTATGCTGCTGCAAGATGCAGAGTTGATCAGTGGCGTGAAGGGGTGGATCTCCGATCGGTTGTACAACGCGGAGTGGGCGCTGACTACGCAGCTCGAAATCATCGCTCGCCATTTTGATGAAATGGAAGATGAATATCTTCGAGAACGCAAAGCCGATCTAGAGCAGATTGTTGAGCGTATTTTGCGCGCGATGAAGGGTGTAGCTTCGCCGGTGGTGGTATCGCCCTGTCGCTCAACACGAAAGCCGATGCAACACGACCTGCTTTTAGGGGACACGGTCGATGTTCCTTTGGTCTTGGTTGCACACGACCTGTCTCCAGCTGACATGCTGCAATTTAAGCAAAGCGGCTTTGCGGGGTTTATCACCGATGTCGGTGGAAAAACATCACACACTGCGATTGTTGCCCGCAGTATGGACATCCCCGCCGTAGTGGGCGCTCGCACCTGCAGCCAGTTGGTGCGCCAAGACGACTGGATCATCATCGATGGGGACGCTGGCGTCATCATCGTTGACCCCTCTTCCATTATCCTTGCCGAGTACGGGTTCAAACAACGCCAAGGGGATTTAGAACGCAGCCGTTTATCACGACTGTTGCACACACCGGCCGTGACGATGGATGGTGAAAAAATTCAGCTCCTTGCGAACATTGAAATGCCTGAAGATGCAAGCAGTGCGCTTCAAGCTGGCGCTTTGGGAGTTGGTTTGTTTCGTAGCGAATTTTTATTCATGGGTCGCCAAGGAAATTTACCCGACGAAGAAGAACAGTTCCAAGCCTATAAGCGTGCAGTGGAAGGCATGGGAGGTTTGCCAGTCACTATTCGCACGGTGGATGTAGGCGCAGACAAACCGCTTGACACTAGCGTGCACGATGATGCCCATCTCAACCCGGCTTTAGGTTTGCGTGCGATTCGCTGGAGCTTGGCAGATCCGGCGATGTTCTTGACGCAATTAAGAGCTATTTTGCGAGCGGCAGCGTTTGGACAAGTGCACTTGCTCATACCTATGTTGGCCCATGCCAGCGAAATTCGTCAAACTTTGGCTCACATAGAACGCGCCCGTGCTATGTTAGACAAGCGTGGTGTCGCTTACGGGCCCGTAAAGTTGGGCGCGATGATTGAAATTCCAGCAGCAGCCTTGAGCTTGAAACTGTTTCTAAAGCATTTTGATTTCCTGTCTATCGGAACCAATGATTTGATTCAGTACACCTTGGCGATTGACCGGGCTGATGAATCGGTAGCCCACCTTTATGACCCCTTGCACCCTGCGGTATTGCAGTTGGTGGCGTCCACCATTGAAGAATGTGTCAAGCAAGGAAAAGCCGTGAGTGTGTGTGGCGAGATGGCTGGGGACGTCACATTGACCCGCTTGCTTTTGGGTTTGGGTTTGCGGAGTTTTTCGATGCATCCTGCACAAATCTTGGCAGTCAAACAAGAAATACTTCGCTCTGACACCACAAGGCTTGCCCCTTGGGCGCAGCGAGTTTTAGCGTCCGAGACGCCCGCATTGGAA
>Ga0209355_1001941_pt1 | contig 11589 bp, 9 predicted proteins | sample LauGreSBDMM110SN_3_FD_187563 | JGI IMG/M metagenome (GOLD analysis project Ga0209355, IMG submission 187563) | Freshwater lake microbial communities from Lake Michigan, USA - Sp13.BD.MM110.SN (SPAdes) (version 2) | ecosystem: Environmental > Aquatic > Freshwater > Lake | place: Lake Michigan, USA...
GTCCAACGTTGGCAAGACCGTGGTGCTGTCTTCATTTTTATTGGGCGGCCCTTCTGGCTCTGGTGTGGCCACCACCGTCACGGTGGGCGCTGTGGCGCACAACATGTTGGCCAAAGCAGGCTATGAAAAAAATGCAGCCGGCGGTTTGCTGGCAGCAGGTGGCCTGGGTGCCATCATTTCGCCACCCGTCTTGGGCGCAGCAGCTTTCTTGATTGCAGAGTTTTTAAAAATCTCTTACCTTGATGTGTTGCTCATGGCCGTCGTGCCCACCTTCTTGTTCTATTTAGGCTTGTACGTCATGGTCACCATTGACGCACGCAAATACAACATGAGCGAGCAAAGGATAGAAAGCATTGAAAGCGCTTGGGTTTTAACCAAAAGGTATTGGTTCCATTTCTTCTCGCTCATTTCTATTGTGGTGTTCATGCTCATGGGCTTTTCGCCCAGTATGTCGGTGTTTTGGGCCACGGTGGCTTCGCTGTTCACAAGTTTCTTGCGCTCAGACTCTGCCATGATTTCGTACGATGCCTTAACAGGCAAAGCGCCATTTTGGCAAAGCCTCTACAAGTCAAAATTCACTGAAGCCCTGGCGGGTGGTTTTACACAAGTACTCTCCATTGCGGCCACCTGCGCCGGCGCAGGCCTCATTGTGGGCGTGGTGGTTTTAACTGGACTGGGCTTAAAGTTCAGCGCCATCGTGCTTGACTACGCAGACGGCTCCTTGTTTTTAACCGCCTTGTTCACAGGGCTGGTGGTTTGGATTGTGGGATTGGCGGTACCTGTTACGGCGTCGTACATTATTTGCGCCGTCATTGCAGCGCCAGCCTTGATCAAGTTGGGCGTGCCTGACTATGCAGCCCACATGTTTATTTTCTACTATGCTGTGCTTTCAGAGGTGTCACCGCCTACGGCTTTGTCACCGTTTGCCGCCGCTGCCATTTGCAAAGGCGATCCGTACAAAACAACTTTCCAAAGTTGGAAATACGTGGCACCCGCCATTTTGGTCCCGTTTATTTTTGTCCTTGACCCTGCCGGTGTGGCACTGCTTTTAAACGGCAACATGAAAAACTTGGCTACGGCCAATTGGAACGACATTGGCTGGATTGTGTTCACCGCATCTGCTGGCATTGTGTCCTTGGCGGGTGGTTTGCAAAACTGGTTTATTTTGAAAACAAACTTTGTTGAAAGATGGGTCTTGATTGCATCGGGCGTGGCCCTCACCTACCCCTCTAACCTTAGCGACATGGCCGGGTTTGCAGGTCTGGCTTCAGTCATCTTGGTGCAATGGTTAAGGCAATCTAAGCTCAAAGCAATTTAGATGGTTTTTTAGGAATTCGATTCGATGTCAAACAAAAAAGACCCCCAGACCGAAGGCATGTCTAAGGGCTTAACGCAATATGGCGATCCGGGATTTTCCCTTTTTTTGCGTAAAGCGTTCATCAAAGGTGCGGGCTATAGCGACAGCGCATTAGACCGTCCCGTCATTGGCATTGCCAACACGGGCAGCGCCTACAACCCGTGCCACGGCAATGCCCCTCAGCTCATTGAAGCCATAGAGCGAGGCGTCATGTTGGCGGGTGGCTTGCCAATGGTGTTCCCCACCATGTCCATTCACGAAAGTTTTACAAAACCCAACAGCATGTTCTTGCGCAACCTCATGTCCATGGACACCGAGGAGCTATTGCGCGCTCAGCCTATGGATGCCGTGGTTTTAATTGGCGGCTGCGACAAAACCGTGCCTGCCCAACTCATGGGTGCAGCCTCTGCCGGCCTTCCTACTGTGCAACTCATTACGGGCTCAATGCTCACAGGCTCACACCGCGGTGAGCGCGTGGGTGCCTGTACTGATTGCAGGCGCTATTGGGGCAAATTCAGAGCCGAAGAAATTGACCAAGCAGAAATTCACCAAGTCAACACACAATTGGTTGCAAGCGTAGGTACCTGCTCCGTCATGGGTACCGCCAGCACCATGGCCTGTATAGCAGAAGCTTTAGGCATGACCGTGCCGGGCGGTGCCTCACCTCCCGCTGTGACGGCAGACCGCATTCGTATTGCAGAAGAAAGCGGCCGCATTGCCGTTGAAATAGCCAGGAAAGGCTTGACCATCGACAAGGTACTCACCGAAAAATCTTTTGAAAATGCCATGCGCGTCTTGTTAGCCATTGGCGGCTCTACCAATGCCATCATTCACCTCACAGCCATTGCAGGCCGCATGGGTTTTGAGATGGACTTGCAAGCTCTCGATCGCATGGGGCGCGACACCCCTGTACTGCTAGACCTCAAACCATCGGGTCAGTTTTACATGGAAGATTTTCACCACGCGGGCGGAATGGCCACCTTGCTGCGCGAACTTAAACCCCTGTTGCACTTAGACGCCCTCACCATCACAGGTCACACCTTGGGCGAGTGTATTGAGGCTGCAGGTCCTGGGTTTAAACAAGATGTTGTCAAGACCAGATCCAACCCTATTTTTAAAGAAGGCGGCATAGCCGTCTTGAAGGGCAACTTGGCGCCCGGTGGCGCCATCATCAAACAATCGGCCGCCAGTGCAAAACTCATGGAGCACGAAGGCCGTGCGGTGGTGTTTGAGAACTTGCAAGACATGGCATTGCGCATTGACTCAGAAGACCTAGATGTGACCACGGACGATATTTTAGTTTTGAAGCATATTGGCCCGAAAGGCGCGGCCATGCCTGAAGCGGGCTACATGCCAATCCCTAAAAAGCTGGCCAAGGCGGGCTGCAAAGACATCGTGCGCATTTCAGATGGACGGATGAGTGGCACAGCTTTTGGCACTATCGTGTTGCATGTCACACCAGAGTCTGCATTGGGTGGGCCCTTGGCCTATGTTCAAAATGGCGATCGAATTCGCTTGAGTGTGGCCAACCGAGAGCTCAGCCTTTTAATCACCGACCAAGAGTTGGCACGCAGAAAAGAAACACAGCCCGTTGTAACGCCAACCGCGCAACGTGGTTATCAAAAATTATTCTTAGACAGTGTGCTGCAAGCCGACAAAGGCGCCGATTTTGATTTCCTCATGCCGCCCCAAACGAGCGTTATTCCTAAAGTGAAATAGACACTTTGCCTGCTTGCTGGTATTTCCCCAAATCAGTAGACAAATATGATGTCAAAACTGAAATGGAGAAAAGCAAATGCAGAGAACGAAATACGCTGTCGAGTTCAAAGACGAGGTGGTTAAACAAGTCATCGACAAGGGCTACAGGGTTGTCGATGTGGCCAAGCGGCTAGGCATCCCGGACAACGTTCACATTTCAGGGGTCGCAAGTTCGAAACTTGCATCGTCCACCAAAATTCAGTAATTAAATGAAGCACTTGGAGCAACTCAAGTACTTTTATTTATTTGCTAAAGCTAAAAGCCTTGTATGAACAACTTTTTCCATGTCCGAATTGCGCCACTCTTTTTCCGCGTGCACTGAGCATTTCTTTGTCGCTTGGCTTAGGTCGTTCGTCAGCAGCATCACGAGTTGCGGTCGACGCGGCAGATTCGGTGGATATTTATGTCGTTTACCAGCGGCTCAGGCATGCAAGGGCGTATGCTTGTTGTCACAAGGGGATGATTTTTAGAGGGCAGGTTGCAGCTTTACGCTCAACTTATTTCTATCAATGTCAAGAAGAGCAGGGGATCTTTTTCCCGCGACTAGGCATTACTGGAATTGTTCTATTTGGCGCAGAACACAAGGCTGATAAGTGGAGTAAGCCGGTGGGAAATTGAAAGCCTTTGCTAAACCGGTTTACCATTCAATTCGTACAGAGGATGTCATCCAATTAAACCTTGCCCCATCTTCAAAAAATTCGGAACACCCTCAGGCCCTATCATTGTTTCCATACCAACTTACTCAAACTCTAACCATGACATGCACACAAGTCTACGAACCAGGCAACTATCGTTTCGTTCCCGGGGTTTTCCAGTACTCGGCAGGAGTTGCTGCTGAGCCAGGGTTTCGGATCGAACGTGTCCGCTTTATGAATTTTGTGTCGTTAGCTGAGGGATTCCGCCTGATTGAGCAGACCCTTAAAGTTGCAGGGCGTCCGCTTTCTGCATTTTGCGCTTGCGAATTACGTTCCCCGAGACCGTTCGATGAGGCCGGTTTTGAGGCCTTCAACAGGGAGTACGTTGGCACACTCGTACGTTGGGGGCTGTTTGATGGGACAACCAATCCAGTTGCACGCAGTAACGTTTGTCCGGAAATTGATCCACCAAATGCACCAGGCTTTTACGCGTTTTCCTACACGGTTGAGGACTCGTCTGCCGCACCATCTTTTATCATCGCCGGCAGCGGCGAAGCACCGGAAGGCAAGGGAAACTACAAGGATCACATTGTCAACCTCGGAGATATTTCTCCGGAAGGATTGCTAAACAAGGCGCGTTGGGTGCTTGGTGAAATGGAAAACCGTATGGGTGCTCTTGGTTTCAACTGGTCAGATGTAACCGCATCTCAACTTTATACAGTGCACAACATCTACCCGCTCATGTCAGAAGAGATTGGCCGGCGAGGAGCGATGCGTGCAGGGTTGACTTGGCATTTAAATCGCCCGCCTGTCGTCGAACTCGAATACGAGATGGATTGCCGTGGCGTGTATTTCGAACGTGTTCTTGCTGTTTAAGGTCATCATCCAACAACTAGAAATTTTTTTATAGTTGGTTTTGGAACTTGCTATAACCTTCTAAGGAGAAGAATTGAATACTCTATCCATGAGCGTTCGACTTAGGCGGCTGATTGATAAGCACCGCTTTTTACGCATGCCCTGCGTCTATGATGGATTGACAGCTCGGTTAGGTCAGGAAGCGGGTTTTCCGGCTCTGGCCACTTCTGGCAATGCGGTAGCGGCCAGCTTGCTGGGCATGCCCGATGTCGGTCTGCTGGGCCTGTCTGAAAACGTCCAGCATGCTGCACGTCTCGTGAGCGTGCTCGATGTTCCCTTGATTTGCGATGCCGACACCGGTTACGGCGGCATCATGAACTCGGTGCGTACTTTGCGCGAGTTCGAGGCCGCTGGTGTAGCGGGCATTTACCTAGAGGACCAAGTGTTCCCAAAAAAGTGCGGCTTGCTTCCTAATGAAATAGCCGTGGAGTCAATCGACGATCAGTGCAGAAAAATCGAGGCTTTAGCCAAGGCCAAAGTGAGCTCAGATTTCTTTTTGATTGCCCGCACCGATTCCAAATCCATGTATGGTTTAGATGATGCGGCCAATCGAGGGCGGCGTTACCTAGAGGCTGGTGCTGATGCCGTGCTGATAATAGGCGCTGACAAGGCAGATGAGCTTGAGCGTGTGGCCGATGTGGTGCGTGGACCGCTCATGACGGTGCTCCATGAGCACTCTCCATCGGGCGATCTAAATGACGCATTTCTTCGCAGTGTTGGATGTGTCATTGGTATTCATTCAGGCGTACTTCGCTATGCGGTTGTCAAGAATTTGAGAAAGATACTCGCCACCATGCGTCAGGACGAATCTACTAGCGCCCTGCGACACGAGATGTGCAGCCTGGATGAGTACAACAAATTGTTGGGATTAGACGACTGGCTGGCGCTGGACTCATAAGGCTGCAGTCGCAGTATTTTAATGCCTTGGATTGCGGGGTTTTTCGCTTGTGTTTTTGAGAAAAAACGATACGATTATTTCAACCATGTTTAACAGCAGATCTAAATTTTTGCCCAAAAAGGACCTTTATATGCGGAAAATATTCAGCTTTGCTTTAGTCGCGGCTCTATTTCAGTTGGGTAGCGCTTCGGCACAGTCGCCAGCGGCAGGTGCTCAGACTTATCCCGTAAAGCCGGTGCGATTCATTGTGCCGTTCGGTGCCGGAGGTGGTGTCGATATTTTTGGCCGCCTTTTGGCGCAGCGCTTGAGCGAGCAGTCGGGGTACACCATCGTTGTTGAAAATCTTCCTGGTGCCGACGGTAATATTGGTGCTGATCTTGTTGCCAAAGCACCGCCGGACGGCTACACGATCCTGATGAGCGCAGTTACCCTGCAAATTATCAATGGTGCTTTAAAGCCAAAGCTGTCTTATGACCTGGTGCGTGATTTCGCGCCGATCAGCTTGGGCACGACAGCGCCGCTATTTTTGGCCGTGAATAATTTGCTGCCCGCAAAAGACGTTAAAGAGTTCATCGCGCTAGCAAAAACACGAGCCGGCAAGCTCAACTACGGTTCATCCGGGACTGGCAGCTCGCTGCACTTGGCAGGCGTGATGCTCGACAAGGCAACCGGTAATGACACTTTACACGTCCCGTACAAGGGGGGCGGGCCAGCAATGCTCGATCTCATTGGCGGTCATATCGACTTTGCATGGCAGTTGTATGGGGTCGTGCAGTCGCCTGTAGAAGCTGGCAAAGTGCGCCTTCTTGGGGTAGCGGCTCTGAAACGATATCCAAGCCTACCAAACGTTCCAACGATGGCGGAGCAAGGCCTTCCTGGTTTCGAAGCTGAAACCGTTTACGGCATCTTGGCCCCAAAAGGTACGCCTCGCGCCATCCAAGACAAGCTCAATGCCGATGTGGTGAAAGCGCTCGAGGCGCCGGATATTAAAAAGAAGTTACTTGAGCAGGGTATGGTGTCAATTCCCTCAACGCAAGAAGACTTTGCGAACTATCTGCAAAAAAATATAACCAAGTACACAAGGATTGTTAAGGAATCCGGAATCAAAGTGGACTTTTAAGCCGTATTTTTTTGCTAAGCGAGCCAACGGAGAACTATTTAATTTTTAAGCTCCCAAGGATTGAGAGCCTTACAAAGCTACAAATATTTCTTCGATTGCAGGCTGCCTAGGTATCAGCCCCTGCTCAAATGACCAGCGTATCTGCGCTTCTAGTATGTCCCGGTTTGCTTCCAGGCCATACCGCCAGAAATCCTGCCCCATCAGGGACTGTGTAGCTTGTACTTCAGCAGTCATCCACGGCAGCATGACAGGAAGAGCCTGATGCACGTCTAATTGGGCCTGCGCCTGCTGTTTCGCCTTGTTGAATGCATGAAGAAGTGCTTTAGAAAGAGTAGGGTGAGCCGCCTGAACATCTCGGCGAATGCCCATGATGTGCATCACCGGGAATCTATGGGTGCGCCGGAAGTAGTCTTGTTCGACCGTTCGCCATTCAGGAAAAAGCCGGACCATGTCAGTGCCCCTGCCGAAATGTTCGGGGGGCGTGTAGGAAATCAATACGTCTAGCTCTCCAGCAACCATCAGGCTGGAAAGTGGGCGGCCTACGACTGCCTTGATCGATACAGCATTATTCGGCCAATTTTTGCTGTCGATAGTTTGTCTCTCTACGTGATCGACATCACCTATCAGCCACTCATTCTTTTCAGGGGAGAAGCCGTATTCGTCTGCAAGTATTCCGCGAACAACCAAGGACAGTGTATTGGAATACTCCCGGGTACCAATGCGTTTGCCTCGCAGATCGGCAGGCGATTTGATACCAGCGTCTGATCGAAGATAGATCGCCGAGTGACGAAAAGACCTAGATGGAAAGATTGGCAGGGCTATGTAAGGGCAAGTGCCACGCGCACTAGAGATCAAAAAGTTGCTAAATGACAGTTCGGTGACCCCAAATGGCGCTGAACTGAAAGCTTGGGCAAAGATCTCTTCCAAATCGCCCGCAATAAAATCAGTGTTGAAGCCCTCAACTTGGACGGACCCGTCCAGTAGTGCTGTTGTCCGGTCATAAGCGCCTACAGCAATGCTGATCTGGCCTGCTGCATTGTCAAGAGAATAGTTATTCAATTTTTACGCCAGAAATTCTTTAACACTATTACCCATCTCAAAATTTGAGCGCTACAGAAAAGAGTATCTGCCCAGTCATCACTGTGCTCCCTTCATCCACTTGATCGGGATGTCTTGTTGCAAGACAGACACTGCGCCAGGCTGAAGTTGTAGCTGCGGGTGTTGATCCAGCCAGCCCTTGAGTTGCCCACCCACGCCCCCATGTCGGATGATATCTTGAAGGACTATAGGCATCGGCTCAACACTGGCCGAACTTTTCTGGGTGATGTTTTTTATCATCCCGGTTTCCATGCTGACCTCGATCACATCGCCGTCGGAGATCGGAAGATGCTGCGGACTCCAGCCCGTCAGCACGGGCAGTCCTTTGGAAATAGCGCCGCGCAAAGACGTTCGGGGCATGGAGCCACACAGTACGCCCATGTCCAAGGCCGCCATAGCGATAAAGCCCTGGAAATGTGGCTTGCCGCAGCCGAAATCCTTGCCTGCCACCACGAAGTCACCAGGCATGACTCGGCTGGCAAAGCTGGGATCTATGCACTCGAACAGGTGCGGAATCAGTTCTGCTGGATCGGTAATCCGGCCTATCGCAAAAGCAAAAGCCATAACGCCTTCGTCCAAGGGAATCGAATCACCAAATACATGGCATCGGCCCGTTTTTTGCAAAGATTTGATCATTGGACACCACGTTACTGAAGAGACTTGCGGGGATCAGCCAAGCAGCCGCTCAGCGCCGAGGCAGCAACCGTGAGCGGGCTGCCAAGATATATTTCAGCTTCTTTCGCGCCGAAACGGCCGGTGTGGTTGGTTGCCGCTGTGGCGATCGACACCTCGCCCGGGCCCAGGGGCCCCATACTACCGCCAGCGCAAGGGCCGCATCCCGATGGCAAAATCATGGCGCCTGCATCAATGAAAACTTGCGTAAGTCCCTCGTTAGCCAGGCGCTTGGCAGTCGCGGTGCTACCGGGTACGACAAACATGCGCACACGGTCTGCGATTCGCCGACCCCGCATAATTTCTGCGGCATCTACAAAGTCTTGGTACATGCCCGATCCGCACGAGCCAATCACGGCATGATCGACGGGGCGGCCGACGTGGTCAGCAACATTTGCAGCCCGGTCAGGCCCACCGGGCAACGCGACCTGAGGTTCAATATGACTAAGATCAAAATCGATCGAAGCTTCGTATGTGGCGCCCGGATCGCTCAGAAAGTCAGGTACTCCAGAAACGTTGATCCCTGGCGGGGGTTCGTTGAAGAGCACATTGGCCACGCCCATCTCCGTGATGGAGTTGCACAGCGCCACCCTTGCGGCCAGCGAAAACCCGACCAGGCCAGGGCCACCAAATTCGATGACGCGGTAATCATGGTTGAAAGCCCAACGTCCCGAAGCAAAACCATGGGACAGCAGGAACCCAATATCCCTTGCGTGAGTGCCCTTTGGCATTTGACCCTGCAAGCGGATATTGATCGTGTGCGGCACCTCGGTCCAAATGGTGCCCGTGGCCAATACAGAGGTCACTTCCGGGCCCACAGCCATCGCCAACGCTCCAACAGCACCGAAATTTGTACAGTGCATGTCGTAACACATAACAAACATACCAGGTCTAATTAGGCCAGATTCAATGGGAAAGATGTGGCCTTGACCGCCGCGCCCCACGTCAAAGAACTGATCCACTTCCCACTCCTTGGCGATGGACCGAATGTTGCGGCCGCGCTCTACGGCTCGTTGAGAGCTGTATGAGACCTCATGATCTGTAAGAAAAATTACTTTCTCTGGTGTGGTAATCCGCCCATAGCCTAGGCCCGTGAGTTCCTTATAGGCAGTCTCGACGAACCCGTCGTGTACTATCACAAGCTCCGGGTCGGGATAGACCACTTCACCGGGGGTGACCCAGTCTCGGCTGCAGGCACGTGCAAACATTTTCTGAGTAGCGTTCATAGCCCGTCCCGATGACGGAGAGCCGCTTTGTTCAGCTTTTCCCATATGAGTACTTTCCAATTGAGGTATCAGCCTAAAGCTGACTTGATTGGGAGTCGTTCAAAAAAATATTTTGAATAACACTGGAGTTATTCGCCATCTTAATTTTGATTTTCACGAGACTCGCGTAAGGCTAGAAAGTTTGTTTCAAGATAAATAAAAAATTGTATCGTGTAGCAACTATGACGAAGTGCAAGAGTCCGCATTGATTAAAGTGGCTCCTAAGTCAAGACTCAACTCTAATGTGTGCGCCGCACTAAGTGTCAGGGCATCGGCCCAACGCGGGCCAATCACAGTGACACCTACGGGCATACCTTGCGCCCCAGTACCTGTGGGAACATGCACACAAGGATTACCCAAAAGAGTCCAGAATCGGTTAAAAATAGGATTTCCTGTTGCTTCTAAACCCTCCGGCGCTTCGCCTTCAGCACTTGGAGCAACGATTACATCGACAGACTTGAAGATTGTCTCTAGTGATTGTCGTGCAGCAATTGCAAGCAGATGTGAAGCCGCAATGTCAGCGCCGTTCAGCGACCTTCCAAATGCCAACAATTCCGTAAATGCCGGGCTGAATTTCTCTCCTGCCATCTGGCGTTCCGGTTCAAAAGCCGCGGCTGCTTCATAAGACATGATTTGAATTTGTGCCTGCGTCAGGCCTTCAAAGGAGGCTGGCAAAATGATTTCATGAACACGTGCGCCAGTCTTTTCAAACTGGCACCTTGCGTGCTCAAGCGCACGACGAGCATCTTCCGATGCTCGATCCCAATGAACAGTTCGGCAAATGCCCACGCGAAGTGACGATAGTCGCTGTGGTTTAAGGTTAACCCTCGTCAGCGTGCCCAAAAAAAATGCTACGTCATCCACAGACCTGGCGAATGCACCAACAGTGTCTAGACTGGGCGAAAGCGGTTTAACACCAGCCAAGGCTAGTGTCCCGTGAGTGGGTTTGTAACCGACGACACCACAGTAGGCAGCCGGCCTCACGATTGACCCAGCCGTCTGGGTACCAAGTGCCAATGGCGTCATGTTCGCTGCTACAGCTGCAGCAGATCCACTGGAAGATCCACCAGGTGTTCGGGGAGATTCCGCTGATGCCCTAGGATTAAGTGTCACCCCAGGTTCTAAAGTCGCAAACTCAGTGGTGACTGTCTTACCTAAGAGAACCATCCCGGCATCACGACATGCGCCCACGCAAGCCGCATCAAAAGTAGGCCGGTGTCCTGCATAAATCGGCGAACCATAGGTAGTCGGCATATCGGATGTATCCATCAGATCCTTCACTGCCACCGGAATACCTCGCAGCGGCGAGTCAAAGCTGCGGCTATTTTGGTCCAAAGAACGTGCACTTCGCAATGCCAAATCCGCATCAAAAAACTGCCACGCCTTTACAAGCGGTTCGCATGATTCAATCTGCTCAATGTGAGCACGTGTCACCTGTTCGGCGGATAACTCTCCGTTTGAAATTTTTGCGCTCAAGGCCCGAACCGGAAGCGTGAGAATAATGTTCATATCGGCACTTTACTCCATCACACTAGCCGCTGTACCGATTACGGTGTGCTCTATTGCCCAGGTTCAGTTTCATTTGACACCCTAACAAAGTGTCTTTGAAAACGGCAGCTGCCCAAGCTTTTGCCCTTTGACTGGCGAGTGGAATCAGGGCGAGGTCAGCTTGAACCCCGACCGGATCGTCTTATCGTCCGCGCCGCTAGCAAGCAGCAGGCTCAGCATCAGCCTGGCCTTGCCTGCGCTCAGATGACCGCAGGGGATGAGGCCGCGTGCGATCAGGTCCATCTCCGAGCCGGGAAAGCCATAGGTTTTTAGAAAAACTCGGCCCGCCCGAACACGGGTGCATAAGATCACCGGCATTTGAG
>Ga0209355_1001943_pt1 | contig 11582 bp, 9 predicted proteins | sample LauGreSBDMM110SN_3_FD_187563 | JGI IMG/M metagenome (GOLD analysis project Ga0209355, IMG submission 187563) | Freshwater lake microbial communities from Lake Michigan, USA - Sp13.BD.MM110.SN (SPAdes) (version 2) | ecosystem: Environmental > Aquatic > Freshwater > Lake | place: Lake Michigan, USA...
ACTCCAACCCTTGCTCTACTCTAGTTTGTTGCAATATTATTTCGCTTAACCAAATTTTATAGGGGTCTTTTTCGCCTTTCCAGGGCATTTTTCTGGTATTTGTATTTAAATGCCAAAATAATAGGTTTTTTGTAAAGTATTTTTCGGTTAATTTATCCATTTTCTAAAACAAAATTATTAGTTAACTTTTTTAGTACAGTTGATTTTACTTGTATTTAATTGATATTCAATTATTTGAAAGTAAAAAACGAGCCTATTTTTATTTTGCAAAGATGCTGATAATCATAGGGTTATTTTGGTATTTTCAAAAAAAGTTGTACTTTACTTTTATAATTTTTAATCTTTAATAAATAGCTATCATGAGAAAAGCAGACTTAATTAATAGAATTTCTGAAAAAACAGGTATTCCAAAGATAGATGTACTAGTTAGTTTAGAAACAATGTTTAAGGAAATTAAACATTCTTTAACCAATGGCGAAAATATTTATATACGTGGGTTTGGTAGTTTTATTACCAAAAAAAGAGCCGCAAAAATTGGCAGAAATATTAAAAAGAATACTGCAGTTGAAATTCCTGCACATTTTATACCTGCATTTAAACCTGCAAAAGAGTTTATGTTAGATGTTAGAGCGTCTAAAAACATAAAAGAAAGCAGCAATAAACATGATGATACTGAGGATTAGTAGTTGTACCTTTACACTCTTAAAATTTTAAGGTGAAAAAACAACTAATTTTTACAGGTATTGGTGCTTTATTGGTAATCAGTTTATTTTTTGGAGGTAATATAGTACCCAAAAAAATAGAACAACCTACAGCTTCAAAAAAGGAGGCTAAACTATTCAACATCAATGGTTTTATTAAAGAGGCTAAACAAAAATTAACACCTGCACAGCTTACCTATTTAGCAAACCTAGAAAATACTGTTACAAGAGGGGATGTAACTACCCAACAAATACAAGCAAATACAGCCTTAGCAAATTTTTGGAAAGACACTACAAAAGCCTTTGAACCTTATATATTTTATCTTTCCAAGGCAAGTAAATTGGATAATTCAGAAAAAAACCTCACCTTTGCAGCCCAATTAATTTTAGCTAACTTAAGAAGTGAGCAAGATGAAGCTAAATTAAATTGGGAAACAGAACAAGCCATTGGCTTATTTGAACAAGCTTTAAAACTAAACCCTACAAGTGCCGATTTAAAAATTGGATTAGGTAGTTGTTACATTTTTGGCAAAGGAAGATTTGGAGGTGCCGCAGAAACTATGCAAGGCGTTCAAAAAGTATTAGAAGTTGTACGAACAGATAGTATGAATATGAAGGCGCAATTAGTTTTAGGAATTGGTGGTTACATAAGTGGGCAATACGATAAAGCTATTGACCGTTTAACAAAAGTGATAACTACAGAACCTCAAAATTTAGAAGCTATTGCTTTTTTAGCCGATACCTATGCTGCAAAAGGCGATAAGCAAGAAGCTATAAAGTGGTACCAACTTAGTAAACGTATGGCTAACGACCCACACTATACCGAGGAAGTTGACCAACGAATAAAAGAATTGAAATAAAACGAATTAATATTATTATTAAAAACAAAAAAGACTAGTTATGCCTTGTGGTAAAAAGAGAAAACGTCATAAAATCGCAACTCATAAGCGTAAAAAACGTTTAAGAAAGAATCGTCATAAAAAGAAGTAATCCTTTTTTTTATTCGGTCCCGAAACACTTTGGGACACATGCAGTTGCATTCGAATACAATATATTGTATAGTGTATTTGAATGCCATTATGTTTTCCATCCATCAAGTTTAATGGTCTTACAAACTTTATAGGTTGACCAAAGAATTAATTATTAATGCTACACCACAAGGGGTTGAAATTGCCCTTATGGAAGATAAAAAACTGGTAGAATTGCACAGTGAAAAAACTGATGCAAACTTCGGTGTTGGAGACCTATACTTGGGAAAAGTAAAAAAACTTATACCTGGCTTAAATGCTGCCTTTGTTGATGTAGGTTTCGAAAAAGATGCTTTTTTACATTATACCGACCTTAGCCCCTACCTACGCTCTATTCTAAAATTTACTGGAGATGCTATTAATGAAAAAAGTGAAACCTCTTTTGATTTTACAAAATTTAAAGTAGAGCCAGAAATTTTAAAAACAGGTAAAATAACAGAAGTACTTAGTGGCAAGCCGAATGTTTTGGTACAAATTTTAAAAGAACCCATAGCAGCAAAAGGCCCACGTTTAACTTGTGAGCTTAGCCTTCCTGGCAGATTTGTTGTGGTAACCCCATTTAATGATATTATTGCCGTAAGCCGTAAAATACATAGTGGTGAAGAAAGAAAACGCCTACAAAAAATTATAGAAGCTATAAAGCCAAAAAATATTGGTGTAATAGTACGTACCGCTGCAGAAGGCAAACAAACAGCCGAACTACACGAAGATTTAATAGCACTTACTGGCACTTGGAATACCATACAACAAAATTTAAAAGGAACAACACCTCCTACAAAAATTTTAAGTGAGCAAGGTAAAACCACTAGTATTCTACGAGATTTATTAAACGAAGATTTTAATAAAGTAGTTATAAATGATAAAAACATTTATGCCGATGCTAAAGCTTACATACAACGTATAGCAGCAGATAAGGCGGATATTGTAAGCTATTACAACAATGACTCTCCAATTTTTGATAGTTATGGCGTAACAAAACAAGTAAAAGCAGCTTTTGGAAAAACTGTAAACTTGCCAAGTGGTGCTTATTTAATTGTAGAGCATACCGAAGCTTTGCATGTAATTGATGTAAATAGTGGGTATAAAAGTGTAAGCAATAACCAAGAGCAAAATGCATTGGAAACAAATTTGGAGGCTGCTGCAGAAATAGCTTGCCAGCTTAGACTAAGAGACCTGGGTGGCATTATTGTGGTAGATTTTATTGATATGAAATTGGCCGACAATAAAAAGAAATTGGCCGATGCCATGGAAGAATACATGAAGCCCGATAGAGCAAAACATGCTGTATTAGGTATTAGCAAATTTGGTCTAATGCAAATTACTAGGCAGCGTATGAAGCCAGAAATGAACATTAATACCACCGAAGTTTGCCCAAGCTGCGATGGTACTGGAAAAATTAGTAGTTCCCTTATTTTAGAAGATGAAATAGAAAAGAATTTAAGCTACCTTATTATGCAAAAGCATAAAGGCTTAACTATATATGTACACCCAATTGTATTAGCCTATTTAACTAAAGGTTGGTTACTTAGTAAAGTAAGTAAATGGAGGCGTAAGTACAAGCAGCGTATTAAAGTAGCTGCCAATAATAACTATCACCTAACAGAGTTCAAGTTTTTTGATGATAGTGAAGAGGAGATAAAATTATAAAAAAAGGAGAATGTTTTACATTCTCCTTTTTTTATAATACCTATTTTTTAATGCTGATGATTATGCATCATACCTGTTAATTCTTCTGCAGTAACTTCTTTTTCTTTTGGTTTTACCTGAGTTTCCATCCAAGCAAACAATTTTTCGGTAATAAGGCGGCGGTAAGTTGCATCTACTTGCTTTTCATCTTTCATCATTCTATCAATATAGCTTTCTAACCAACTTGTATCATCGCCTAATTGCATGGTGCCAAAATAACGCATTACTTCTACTTTCATATACTCCCTCAACTCTTCGTTGCTTACTTCTAACTTATTATCGGTAATTATTTTATCACTTATTAATGTCCATTTTAATTGACCACTAAAACCTGGGAATTCTGCTTCGGCTTCCTGAGCTGTTTTTGGTTTTTCGCCACCATTTTGTAACCAGCGTTTTAAAAACTCTGCCGGAAACTCCATTTTAGTTTCATCTAATAAAAAATGATATAATTGATCTTGCAATTGATTACGGCTTTGGCCATTCCAATAGTTTTGTATTTCTTGTGTTAAATTTTCTCTTAACTCGGCTTCGGTTTTTATTTCTTTTGCTGGGTAAATTTCTTTAAAAAACTCTTCGTTTAATTCTCTTTTTTCTACCAGCCCAATTTTTGCAATGTTTAAATTAAAATATTTATCGGCTGCAGTTTCTGCGTCTAAACCTAAGTCGGCAACAAAAGCCTCTAACTTATCTTTTTCAAACGCTTTACCTAATTGCACAACAACAGCATCACCCAATTTTTTACCCATAAATTTCTTTTGGGTAGCAGGTGTTAAGTATTTTACAATAACCGAATTTTCTTTGCTTACTCCGCCTTCCACCGCATTGCCTTCTTTTTCACTTTCTGTGAATAAAATATTCAATACATTTTCTTCGGTATCGATAGTTTCTGGTTCTGTCATTTTGCCCCCTTTAATTTGCATACGGCCAATTTCTTCATCAACCATTGCATCGGTAGCTTTTACGTTGTTTAGGGTTAATTTTGCTTTACTAAAATCTGGTAAGGTGTAGGGCGGTTTTAAACCAATTTCAAAACCAAATTCGTAATCGGCTGGGTTATTCATATCCAAGCCTTTAACATCATTATCTAGGGGTAAGGGTTGAGCAAAAATATCTGGCTTCTCGGTATTTAAATAATTGTATAATTCTTTTTCGATTGTTTTTAAAACCTCATCAGTAAAAATAGATGCTCCATACATTTTTTTTACCATCCCTACTGGTACCATCCCTTTTCTAAACCCAGGTATATTTGCTGTTTTAGCGTATTCTTTTATTTTTTTATCAAACGTAGGAAAGTAATCGTCTTTACTAATTTTAACGGTTAATTTATCGGTTAAAAGTCCTACATTTTCTCTTACAACTGTTGCCATTTTGCTATTTATTAGTTAGTTAATACGTTAATTGGTTAACACACTTAATAGTTTTACTATTAAACGAATTAACCAATTAACAGTTATTTTAGTCCGGATGATAGGGGTCGAACCTACATGGATCACTCCGCTAGATCCTAAGTCTAGTGCGTCTGCCAATTTCGCCACATCCGGAATTTTGGACGGCAAAGGTAAGCATTTTGTTGAAAATATGGAAGGCTTTTAGGATTATTTAAAACGACATTTTTAAACTCTACATTACCCCATAAATTTTGATTAATAGAGTTGCGACATACTTTATATAACAGTTGTGAAGGCTAATTAGGTTAAAAAAGAAGTATACCGCATCAAAAAAAAGTACACCATATTTTAATTAGATATACATTTGTACCCATAAATCATAACGTGTACAACCTTATGCTTTAAAACTCCATCTTTTAGTAAATTTTATTTTGTGAGTAAACATGTAAATAAAGTAACCGGTGCAGGTTTACTTATAGCCTTAGGAATTATTTATGGCGATATTGGTACTTCTCCATTATACGTATTTAACTCTATTATTAATGGTAGATTAGTTGACGAAAGCTTAATATTAGGTAGTCTTTCTTGTATTATTTGGACACTTACTCTAATTACTACCGTAAAATATGTAATGCTTATTTTAAGAGCAGATAATAATGGGGAAGGAGGAACTTTTTCTTTATTTGCATTGGTGCGGCGAAGAAAAAAATGGTTAGTAATTCCAGCTATGATTGGCGGAGCTGCACTTTTAGCCGATGGTATCATAACTCCTCCAATTTCTATTACAGCAGCAATTGAGGGTTTAAAAAATATCCCAAGCTTGCATGATATTTCTGTAAATACAATTATGTATATCGTTATAGGTATTTTAATTGTGTTCTTTTTAATGCAACAATTTGGCACAGGGTCAATTGGTAAATTATTTGGTCCTGTTATGTTTATTTGGTTTACGATGATTGCTATATTAGGAATATCCCATTTAGCAGATGACTTAAGTATTATCCGAGCCTTTAACCCTTATTATGCTGTAAAATTTTTAGCATCGCACCCTGGCGCATTCGGATTATTAGGGGCTGTGTTTTTATGTACTACGGGTGCTGAGGCATTGTATAGCGATTTAGGACATTGTGGTAAAAGTAATATTCGTATTACTTGGGTGTATGTAAAAATATGTTTGGTATTAAACTATTTAGGTCAAGGCGCATATATTTTACATAAATACAAAGGAGTAGAAATTACAAAAGCTTTCAAAGAATCTACCAATCTTAATACGTTTTACGATATTATGCCGCCATGGTTTGTACTGATTGGGGTAATTGTAGCTGCTAGTGCTGCTATTATTGCAAGCCAAGCCATGATAGCTGGTTCATTTACATTAATTGGTGAGGCCCTCCGTTTAAATATTTGGCCAAAAATGAAAGTTAATTTTCCTAGCGAAGCTAAGGGTCAATTATTTATACCAGGCCTTAACACCTTAATGTTTGTGGGCTGTTTAGCCGTTGTATTATATTTTAAAGAAAGTAGTAAAATGGAGGCAGCATACGGCTTAGCCATCATTATTACTATGATAGCAACAACCATTTTATTTGCTAATTATTTAGTATTACATAGAGTAAAATCAATTTTTATTTATACTTTTTTAATCGTTTACTTAACTATTGAAATTGCCTTTATAATTGCGCTATCACATAAATTTTTAGACGGGGGTTACATTACATTGCTTTTAGCATTTATGATGTTTTTGGTAATGTATGTGTGGTATAGAAGCAGAAAAATAAAAAATAGATATGTAGAGTTTGTAAAACTAGAAGACTATATTTCTAAATTAGAAGAGTTGAGTAACGATACTACAGTACCAAAATATGCAACACATTTAGTGTATATGACAAGTGCAAATAATCCTAAAGAAATTGAACATAAAATTATTTATTCAATTTTAAATGGTAAACCCAAAAGAGCTGATATTTACTGGTTTGTACATGTTGATACTATGGACGATCCTTACACCTGTGAGTATGAAGTAACGCATATAATACCTAATGACATTATTAGAGTTGAATTTAAGTTAGGTTTTAGAGTGGCCCCTCGTATGAATTTAATGTTTAAAAAAGTTGTAGAAGATTTGGTTACTAATAGAGAGGTAAATGTTACTAGCCGTTACGAAAGCCAGCAAAAAAATAATGTAGTAGGCGATTTTAAATTTATTGTATTGGAAAAGTTTCTTAGCCAAGATAATGAATTACCGCTCATAGAAAGGATAGTTATGCGATTACATTTTTGGTTAAAACAACTATCCCTTAGTGAAGAACGTGGCTTTGGATTAGAGCAAAGTAATGTAGTGGTAGAAAAGTTTCCATTAATTGTAGCATTAACTACCAAGTTAAAATTAAAAAGAGTTTTTTCGAACGAAGAAGAAGCGGTTTAGAATTTGTAACGTAAAATTAATAGATTGCTACATGTATTTCTTTATATTATTATTGGTATAATAGCACTATCTATTACTGCCTATTTTGTACAAGAAAAATTTATTTTTAAGCCCGAAAAGTTAAAGCAAGATTTTATATATAAATATGATGCCCCTTTTGAAGAATTATTTTTTGATGTTGAACCTGGTGTACGAATAAATGGGTTACATTTTAAAGTTGATAAACCACTAGGATTAGTTTTGTATTTCCATGGCAACAGTCGTAGCATAAAAGGTTGGGCTAAATATGCTAAAGATTTTTATAGGTATGAATACGATGTTGTATTGATTGATTACAGAGGCTTTGGAAAAAGTACAGGTAAGCGTAACGAAAAAGATATGCTTAGCGATACTCAATTTGTGTACGACACACTTACAAAAGTGTACCACCAAAACCATATGATAATATATGGCAGAAGCCTTGGTAGCGGCTTTGCGACAAAATTAGCTGCAGATAATACACCAAGGTATTTAATTCTAGACGCCCCGTATTTTAGTTTTAAAAAAACAATAGAACGGTTTTTGCCGATACTGCCCGTTAAATATGTATTGCGTTATCACTTACGTACAGATAAATGGATACCTAAAGTAAACTGCCATACCTATATTTTACATGGTAATAAAGATTGGTTAATACCTATAAGCCAAAGCAAAAAATTGCAAGCACTAAATCCAAGGAAAATTACGTTGATAACTATTCATGGCGGTAGCCATAATAATCTTCCAAATTTTCCGGAGTACCATAATTTTATTAGAGATATTTTGCAATATTAAAAATCCCCTAACCCCCTGAAGGGGGAAACAGAGTGCAACTCTACAACCATACTTATGTTATGAAAAAGAAAATATTTAAATGGTTTAAAATAACTGTATTACTGTATTGCAGTATTGGTATTGCATTATATTACCTGCAAGAGAAATTTTTATTTCATCCAACAACATTAGCACCAGATTATACTTTTAGTTTTAGTATACCTTTTGAAGAAATAAATATGCCCATAAATGCAACCACCAATATTAGTGTGGTAAAATTTTTTAGTACAGATACGATAACTAAAGGAGTTGTACTCTATTTCCATGGCAATAAACAAAACATAAATAGATACGCAAAATTTGTAAACAGCTTTACAAAAAATGGCTACGAAGTGTGGATGCCCGATTACCCTAGTTTTGGAAAAAGCACAGGTAAAATAACAGAAAACAATTTATACAAAGTAGGTGAGCAAGTATACAAAATGGCCAATGCTAAATTTAAAAGCGATAGTATAATCATTTATGGAAAAAGCTTGGGTACTTGTATTGCAGCCTATGTAGCCTCTTTTTATCCTGCTAAAAAATTAATTTTAGAAACTCCCTATTATAGCATACCAAGTTTATTTAGTAGTTGGATACCTATTTACCCTCATCAACGTTCATCAATCTACAAATTACCAACTAACGACTATTTACAAAAAGTAACAACTCCAATAACTATTTTTCATGGTACAAACGATTGGATTATTCCGTACAGAAATGCAGCTAAGCTAAAACCTATTTTAAAAAAAGATGATGAGTTTATTACTATTGAAGGAGGTAATCATCAAAATTTATTTGCCTACGATTTGTACCAAAAGAAATTGGATAGTTTGCTAAAACTCTGATAGGGAAATAAGTTTATTCCCAACTTTTAGCGCATATTCTATTCCCACTTTTAAAGCAACATTTTCTTTACCATGGCTTACCGGAAAATTATAGCATACAGGATAATTATATTCTGCAACAATAGCTGCAATAGCTTCGTAAACCGTTTTTCCAAAAGGCCTGTCTGTATCTTTAATATCGGTAAAGCCGCCAATAACTAAGCCGGCTAGGTGTTGTAGCTTACCACTACGTTTTAGTTGATACAACATTCTATCAACGGCATAAATTTGCTCCCCAATATCTTCAATAAATAAAATTTTTCCTTTGGTATTTATATCACTTGGTGTGCCAATACAATTAACTAGTAAAGTTAAATTGCCCCCCACTAATTGTCCACTTGCATTTCCCTTTTTGTTAAAGGAGTGTGCAACAACTTTATACTTTCCTTTTTTGCCAATTAATGTATTTTTTAGGGAACGTATAAATTCGTTTTCGCCTTCGTTAAATGCTGCAGCCATAGGTGCATGCAAACTGGCTATTTTTAGTTTTGTATGCAAATGATTATGCAAAACGGTAATATCGCTAAAGCCAATTAACCATTTTGGATTTTTTTTAAATTTTGTAAAATCAAGTTGGTCAACAATTCTGCCAACACCATAACCCCCTCTACCAAATAAAATGGCATGAATAGTTGTATCATCTAGCATTGCTTGTACTTCATCTCTTCTATCTTCATCTGTACCACTAAAATAATTAGTGCTGTTACTGCCCAATGTTTTGCCAACCATTACATGGTAACCCCATTTTTGTAAGGTGGTAATACAAGTTTGTGCTTTATCGGCAGCCATATATCCAGCAGGGCAAGTAATGCCAATGGTATCGCCTTTTTTTAAGTATGGGGGTGTTTTCATTAAAATAGAATATTTAAAATTTAATAAAGAGTAAAATTATAATTAAATTTACCCTTATTAAACTACTGCATATGCGTTTTTTGTTGTTTTTTTTATTAGTTCTCCCTTTTGTTGGTACTGCACAAAAAACAAGACCTAAGAATAGCACAGGTTCTTTAGCGCCTTGTAATGGCCCAGGAAGTGCTCCAACGGTTGCAACAGCCGTATGTGGTAATGTACGATTTACTGAAAACAATACTCAAATATGTACTGGTATTGGTAATTTGCCAAACCCTACTGCAGGTTGTGGAGATATTGTAACAACTGACAATTCCTTGTGGTATAGGTTTCATTGTTATGGTGCGGGGCAATTAGGATTTTTATTAACTCCTTTTGGAGGTGGTGATGATTTTGATTGGGAAATACTTGATGTTACAGGAAGAAATTTAAGTGAAGTATATACGACTGAGTTAAGGGTTTCTTTAAATTTAAGTGGTATAACAGGCCCTACAGGTTGTACACCTGCTGGTGCTTCAAATGTTGCATGTGGTGGAGGTGCCCCTGGTTCGGAATTTAATAGGATGGTAGGTTTAGTAGCTGGGAATGATTACTTATTAATGGTTAACAATTGGTCAAGCTCTGGCCTAGGATATACGTTAGACTTTTTTGGTACCGCAGTATTAACAAATGCTGCAGACCCTATTATAAGTAATGTTCAGATAGTTGGTTGCGATGCTTCAAAATTAAAGGTTGACTTTAGTGATGATATGCTATGTAATACCGTTACCCCTTTAGGAACCGAGTTTTCAATTGTTGGTGGGGCTACAACAATTACGGGAGTTGTTTCAAATTGCACTTCTGGTGTTAACGCTATAACAACTTTAACCATTAATTTACCCGTAGCCTTGCCTCCAAATAATTACACTTTACGAGTTGCAGATGGTACAGATGGCAATACTTTTGAGAATGTTTGTAGAAGATTATTATTGCCAGCTGATATACCTTTTACAGTACCTGCACAAACTCCATTAGATTTTACCACCACAAGCTTTACCGGCTGTGCCCCTACTTTTGTTGATGTAAATTTTAATAAACCTTTTTTGTGTATTAGTGTAACACCAACAGGTACCGAGTTTTCTATTACGCCAACAAACCCTGCAATTACATCTGCAACCTATACTTGTGTAAATGGAATAGCAACTGGATTAAGATTGAATTTAGCAAACCCACTTCCTTATGGTAATTACAATTTAGTAATAAATAACGGAAGCGATGGGAATACTATAACAGATACTTGTGGTATAGATATGTTGATAGGAAAAAGCATTGCACTAACTATTCCTATACCTCCTACTGTTCCAAAATTTGATTCAGTACAATTTTTAAAATGTAGCCCTTCAACTGTTAGAGCATTTTACTCAAAATCAATTTTATGTAGTAGTATTAGTGCCAATGGTAGTGAGTTTGCTATTACAGGCCCATCGGGTGTTACCGTAATTGGGGCAACTACAGATGTTACTTGTGTTACTAGCGGTTTTACAAATTGGATAGATGTACAATTATCTGCACCAATAGATGCACAAGGTTTATATACATTGCGTAATAAAGTAGGTACAGATGGAAATGGCATTTTAGATATTTGTTATGCTCCGCAAAATGTTAATGAAACATTTTTATTAGATATTTTAGGTAAATTAAATGCTACATTTTCAAGTACAGTAAAATGGGATTGTGTTACCGATACCATTATTTTAAGCCACCCTGGTGGCAATGGTATTAATAGTTGGTTGTGGACGTTTAGC
>Ga0209355_1001949_pt1 | contig 11572 bp, 10 predicted proteins | sample LauGreSBDMM110SN_3_FD_187563 | JGI IMG/M metagenome (GOLD analysis project Ga0209355, IMG submission 187563) | Freshwater lake microbial communities from Lake Michigan, USA - Sp13.BD.MM110.SN (SPAdes) (version 2) | ecosystem: Environmental > Aquatic > Freshwater > Lake | place: Lake Michigan...
ACGAGCGCCCTGCCTTCTGTGGGCCTGCCCCCGCTGAGGCAGCCTGCGATAGAGCAGGCTCCCTCAGATGCACGGCCTCGCGGTGATGCAAGCGCGCTGAGTGCAGCTACGCTTGCTACCATGTCCGACGGGGAGCTGGAGGCCGCTTTTGGGCTCACGCCTGCGGAGGTCAGGGCGCTGCGCGAAAAGCCAAAGCCTATGACGGCGGCGTCCGCGGGTATCAGCCACCTCTTCAGCCCGCAGGTGCCTGACCCGGTTGCCAGCAGTGCACCCGCAAGCGCCAATCCCAGCTGGTTGCATGCGGCCGAGCCGCAGCCGGCGCCTGTGAGCAGCCCGGTCAAGGAGGCACCCGCACGCAAGGCCGCCACCAGCTCACTCCTGTTCGGCGACGGCGATGAGGAGGAGGCGCAGCGCACTGCTCCGGCGCCCTTCGCGCAGCAGCATCCCACAAAGCCCAAAGCTGCCTCGCTGTTTGCGGACGAAGAAGACGAAGAAGACTCGCTCTTCAAGCCGCGCAGCAAGGCTGTGCCCGCTGCAGCCCAGCCTCCGCCGCCCGCAAAGGCGCTTTTGTTTCAGGACCTCTCAGACGAAGACGAGGTGCCAGCTGCGCAGAGCCTGCCAGTCGAGCACGCAGCCCCGGCAGTGGAGGAGCCCACAATCGTCTTCGCATCGAGCGATGCCAGCCCGTCTAAGACGCGCGTGGCGCGCAGCGTGCTGGCCGTCGGGGCGTGCATCGGCCAGACGGAGGAGGACGAGCGTGAGGAGGCGCGCTTCACTGCGACAAATGCTGCGTTCAGGGCCGAGGCGGTTGCCCAGCTTGAGGAGCTGCAGGACTCGGGCGAGGTTGAGCGCGAGACGAGGCAGTTTGATGACTCCTTCTCCGCGCTCGAGCAAAAACTGGCGGCGCTCGAGGCGGCTGCAGCGCCCAGCAGCCACGCGACCAAGCTGGAGCCCCCGGCCCCGGCCGCGGCCCCGGCCCCGCTCCCGACCACCAGCTTCCTGTTCGCGGACGACGTGCAGGACGAGGCGGTGCAGCGGGCCGAATCCCTTCTGAGCTCGCTGCACCTGTTCAAGGTGGGGCCTGATGCCACCGCCGGCGACCCGAATGCGGCGCCCGCGCCCCCCACCGCCAGGCGGGCAGCGCTCTTCGACTCGGACGAGGAGGGCGAGCCGGCAGGGCCGACCTTAGCGCCTGCCACTGCACCCCTCCCGGCGCAGGCGGCACCGAAGGCTTCCCTGTTCGACGACACGGACGATGAAGAGGAAAGCCTGTTTAAGCCTCAGGCAGCCCCTGCCTCAGCGATGCTAGTGGCGAAGCAACGTTCAGCGCTCTTCAGCGACTCGGACGATGAGGATCCCGCCGCTGCAGCGCCAGAGCCGGCTGCGCCGCAGCCCGCCGCAGCAGCCCAGAGCACGTTTGAGGATCTGCTGCAGCCAGCTGCGCCGGTGGAGGAGCTGCCTCAGGAGCAGCCGGCGGTCTGGCAGCCTGAGCCAACCGTCTCAGATGCGGGAAGCAAGGATGTTCAGGACGACGCTGCTCATAGCCTGGCGCCCCTTGCAGCTGCGACTTCGGGAGCTGTGCTGAGTGAGGAGGAGGACAAGCTGGCTTTGCCGTCGCCGACGCCGCTTAGGGAAGCAGAGTGCCCGCCCGCACACGCCCCGCCTCTGGAGGAGGCGCCAGCAGCAGCTGAGCAGCACCCGATAGTGGAGGCGGCAGCAGCGCGTGAGCCTGCCGCCAGCGAGCCGCCTGCACGACCTGGTGGCAGGGTCGCCACCCTCGCAGCCGCCTTATCTGCCAGCAACGCGCCGCCGCCGATGCCCGCGAGGGCGCCTACCGGCATCGCAGTGCCGCCGCAGCGACCGGTCGAGCAACTGGCGCCAGCCCTGCCTGCGAAATTGCCGTCCACCCCCCTGGTGGTGGAGTCGCTCGCCACCGCCGGGCCGGCTGAGGTCAAGCGCCCCGCCCCTCCAGCGCGCGGACCACGCCGCCTTACGCCCCGCAACCCCGCTGAATAGACGAACGAATTTGCGTCCACCGTACTACGTATGCACCGACCGATCGACTACTGTTCGTGTGTTCGAGTTCGCATTCTCAGCCGCCTTGTCCTTGCGTGTGACGGCGCCATGCAGCTGTGCGTGCAGGCAGGACTCTCATTAACTTGCAGAGCTGCGGCGTGCGTGCCGGAGCGCAGCGCGCAGGCGCCCTGCAGAGCAGCCCGGCCCGCCCGCGCCGCGGTGCACACTCGTGCTGCAGTCAAGTGCGTGCGGCTTGGGCGTGAGCCCGGCGGACCGTGAGCGATAGCGCAGCTGACAGTGCGCTCCTCAGGCTCCTTGCTCGCACTGCGCCACGCCGGGTGGCGCAACGCTGCGCTGCCGTGGAGCCCGAGGCGGATGAGGAGGCGCGTTTGCCTCGCTTTCTGCGCTGCCGCTCTGCCCTGCTGACGCCTGCAGGCCAGGGCGCGCAGCTGGTTGCGGAGGCTCAACGTGTGCTGGTGCAGCTGGGCACGCGGCGCGACATGAGCATCAACGAGGTGCGCCTGGTGCTGATGGTGGAGGACCCGCGGGCGACGCAGCGACGGGAGCAGTACGGCATCGAGGTTGAGTCGGGCGTCTCACGCAACGAGATCCTTGCTGCGCTCACGGACGTGCAATCCGGTCGCGTGCCCGCCGACCGCCTGGCACTGCGCCAGCTGGTGTCTGAGCTGCAGGGGTGGCCGTACCTGGAGAGCGACGAGGCGCTGCGTGGAGAGGGGCCCAGTCCCTATGCGGAGGTGACCAACACGGGGCTCTCCAAGGCGCAGCGGCTGGCGCAGGCGCAGCGGGCGCAGGGCGCAGCGCAGACACAGCCAGAGGCAATGGAGGAGGCGCCGGAGAAGGACCTCTCCGACTTCCTGCCAAAGTGGGTGGGCTTCAGCGCCGTCTACCTTATCTCAGCCATCCCCGTGTTCATCACCGTCGCGGTGCTCACACTCCTCTTCATCACAAGCCTCAAGTAGCGCAGCGGCAGGCAGTGTGTGGAGTGCGATTGAAACAGCGTTTCGTATCGTGTATCGTGTTTCGTGTGCACGTTGTCTGTCGGCTATCAGGCGACGGGGACGCTGTGTGCCTGTAGGCGCGCCAGCCGGCTCTCGATGCCGGCCAGTACCGCGGGCAGCACCGCGATCCCGGAGCCAGCAAGCGCCCCCGCCTGAGCCTGTGTCAGTTCTGAACGCAGATCCCCTAAACGGCGCTCCAGCTCCTCCTCGCGTCGGGCGGCAGCGGAGAGCGCCGCCTGCAGGGCTTCTCGGTCCGCATGTAGCTCTGCTAAAGCGGTGTCGTCCGCGGGCGGGCGCCGTGGCGTGAGCGACTCGCTCTGCTCCAGAAGCATCTCGCGCATGCGTGCGTTCTGCCCGGCTAGCCCAGCGTTCTCCTGCGCCCTCGCCTGTAGGCGCTCGGCCTCGCTGAAGAGGCGCTCAATCTCCGCCCCTTGGGCATCCACCTCCCCAAGCAGGCGCACCTGCGCCGCCTCCAGGCGAGCAATGCGTGCGGCGGAGGCTGCGCTGGCAGCGGGGTCCGCTACCGCTGGCGGAACAGCGTCCGGCAGAGGCTGCGGTGCTGGTAGTCTCTGCGCCACTGCAAGCTCCTCGGCAGCCCTCTGCGCGTTTACAGCTGCGACTGCGGCTGCGGCATCGCTGGCAGCTGCACGGTCGCTGGCTGCGCGCGTGGCAAGCCTCGCCGCCTCCAGCTCGAGCGCCGTGCGAGCGCTGGCCGCTTCTGCCGCCAGGGCGCGCGCCAGGGCCTCAGACTGCCCAGTCTCCGCATCGGCGGCGGCCTCTCGCGCGCGCGCCGCATCTCTGCGCACGCTGGCCAGCTCGCCCAGGAGCGCCGCACGCTCCTCCTCGCTGAAAGAGGGCAACGCAGCGCTGTTGCTCACCCGCTGTGCAGCCTCCTCCTCGCCGCTCCGAAGCCGCTCCAGCTGACGCCCGCCGCGCAGCTGGCTGGCCTCCTCCTCCGCCCGCACCTGCTCCTCCAGCGCGTCCTTCGCCCTCTGCTCTGCCAGGCGCACCCGCGTGCTGGACTCCTCCGCACGCCGCACAGCCGCGTCGCGCTCGGCCACAGCCGCTCGGGCGCGCGCGTCCGACGCGGCCGCCTGCGCCTCAGCAGGGGCGGTGCGAGCCTCAGCGATCCTTGCCCGCTCCACAGCGTCTCTGGACACCGCCTCGGCACTCAACGCACGGCGCTCAGCCTCCGCTTCGGCAGCCTCGGCAGCTTCGCGCGCAGCCGTAGCCGAGGTAGAAGCAGCGTGCGCAGCAGCAGCGGCGGCGGCGGACTTCGCAACGGAGGCGGTTGCCGCTGCCGCTGCTGCGTGCGAATTCGCCGCAGTGCTGCGCGCAGCCTCGCGCTGCGCCAAAGCGGCGTCCCTCTCCTCGGTCAGCGCCACCAAGCGCTGCTGCAGGACAAGAAGCTGTGCACTCGCTGGCGTGGCAGACTCTTCCACAGATGCAGATGCCTCACCGTCCTCCGCCTCCGCGTCCAACTGGGGTGCGACTGCGGACGCGGTGGGCTGCTCTGCCGGCTGCTCAGCCGGCTGCTCAGGCGACTGCTCTGCAGGCTGCTCTGCGGGCTTCTCGGGCAAGGGGACTTGCCTGCTGGCCGCTTTCGCAGCTCTGAAGGCCTCCAGCTTGCGCCTCCCTGCGGCGCGCGCATCCTCAGCGTTCATGCAGCAGCCGGGCGCGCGCGTAGGAGGCGTTTCACGTTCGTCGTCGTCGGTCGCTCGGTCAAACGCGACGCAAATGGTACGACAAGCGACAGAGCAGTGTCAGAAAGCCCACAAACGAAATCCCGAAAAAACAGAACTGGTGTCATCTGTCCGGTGCTGCGACAGCAGCAGGCCTCGGCGCTTTGGGCGCTTTCGGAGGCGCATCCCCACCGCCATTGTGCAGCGACATAGCGCGGTCAATTCCCAGCATCAGTACTGAGCGAATGACGTCCACGCTCTGCGCCACAGTCACCTCAACCTCCTGCGCCTCGCGCTTGTCGAAGACCGTTAGCACGTGGTCCGCAACCTCACGCTGGCCCTGCGGGCGCCCGATGCCGATGCGAAGGCGTGGAAAGTCCTGCGAGCCGCCCAGACAACTGATGATGCTGCGCATGCCGTTGTGCCCGCCGTGCCCTCCCTTCTTACGCAGTCTAAGAGCGGCGACGTCGATGTCCAGGTCGTCGTAGACCACAAGCAGCCGAGCCGGCGGCACCTTGTAAAATTTGAGTAGCGGCACCACAGCCTCACCGCTAAGGTTCATGAACGTCTGCGGCTTCACCAGCAGCACCTGCGCAGCGCGTGTTAGCGCGCAGGTCAAGAAGTCTCTAAGCCGCTCTCGTCTTGCCTGCTTCCCCGCCACCACCCCGCGTCCTACCAGCCCCCGCATCTGCGTGCTCGCCACCGAGATGCCCTCAGCCCTGGCCAACGCGTCCAGCGCGAGGAAGCCAATCTGAGGTGAGGTGGCGTGAGAGGAGTCGCTAACACACAGCTAGCGTCTCGCACGTTGTGCCGCGTCTTCTCGTACTTGGCGCCCGGGTTGCCCAGACCCACCAGTAGCCACAGCCCCTCCGCCTCCGGCACGGCCACGTCGGTGGCCGCAGCACGAGGGACAGCGGAACGGGCTCTGCTCAGCGCGCAGGAAACAGCGAGGCTCGCATGCTGCAGCAGCAGCCGGCACCCAAGCACCGTCTGGCGCAGGCAGCGGGGCGCACGGGGCGCCAGCGTGACGGCGCGTGACGGCGCGAGGCTTGGAGCTCTGACCGAGCGCATGCCCTGCTCCCTGCACAGCAGCAGGCCGCGAGACAGTCACGCTGACAAGCGGTGGGAGGCGTAGGGCGGAGGGTTTCTGAAATCGTTCGAACAGCACAAGCTTCGAACAGTGGCAGCAGTTCTGTCTCATTTGCCCGGCGGCGCTCTGTGTTTCTGCAGCTGCGGCGCTGGGTAGGATGCGTCGATGCCGCTGGCCGCACGCTCGGCGTCGCTCATCAACCACGGCTCGTGGATGCAAGCAGCGGGCACGCGCTGAAGCTCTGGCACCCAGGCGCGAATGTAGTCGCCCTGGGAGTCGTACAGCCTGCTTTGACGAGGCACCAGGAACCAGTTCTCGCGACCACCAGCCAGACCGGCTACAGATGCCCAGTTCTCCCAGTTGGAGGCAGCGTCGTAGTCCAGAAGAACCGATTCGAAGTGCTCCGCACAAGCACGCCAATCCAGGTTGAGCACCAGCGCCGCAAATGAGGCGGCCACCTGGCGCGCACGGTTGCTGGCCCAGCCGGTGGCCCGCAGCTCCCGCATGATTGCATCCACCAGCGGCACGCCCGTCCTGCCATGACGCCAACTCTCCAGCGCCGCCGCATCGACGGCCCAATCGCGCGGCGGCCGTCGCCCGCATGGGCCGAAGCGCCCGAAGAGCGCCACATCATGGCGTAGCGCCAGGGCGCGGAACGCGTCGCGCACGGCCAATTCGAACAGAAGTCCGCCTGGCGCGGGGCCGGTGGACGCCTCAGCGCCTGGATGTGCAGCATCATAACGTGCCAGCTCTGAAGCGACAAATCGTGGGGAGAGGCAGCCGGTTGCGAGGTAGGGCGACAGCGCCGAGCTGAAGCCTCCGCCCTGCAGCGCATTGCGCGTCTCGCAGTAGTGCTTCACGTCCTGCGACTCCCAAAGGTACGACTGCAATGCCTGCAGCCCGCCAGTCTCACCGCCGGTCCAGCGGAGCTCAAGCGCTGGCGATGGCGGGCAGAGGCCGTGCGCAGATGGGTCCGAGGGTGCCTCCAGGGCACTGCTGTGCATCCACTGGGCACCCAGCGGCGTGCCCCAGTCGCCCAGTGGAGGCAACTCTGTCGGCGGCGCTAGAGGTGGAACTGGCGCGTGTGTCTGCAGGCGCCTGATGAAGGCACTCGCACTGCGCGGCTCCTCATCGGTGAGCGCCTGGAGGTTGTAGGCTGTGCCACCCTGGACGCGGAGCAACCTGGCGCCTTGACGGAGAAGGGAGCGCTCCACGGCGGCTTCACAAGCTCGCTCGTCAGCCGCAAACTCTGCGTGCACCAGGACCACGTCTGGGCGCATCGCCGCAAACACATCGGACGGCACGCCCACCGCGATAGCCAGGCCGGAGCCGCCCCGACGCAGCCGTGCGCGCAGGTCTGACAGCGAGTCTGCCAGAAAGCGTGCACGGTGCGGGCCACAACGAGGCGTCGAGGGAAGCCAGCGACAGGCCGCCCACGCGGTTGGGTCGTGAACGAAGAGCGGCAGCACGCTGCACGGCAAGGCCAGCAGCGGGTGTCTGAAGAGTGCATTGTCATGGACGCGTAGGTCGTTGCGTAGCCAGAGCGCGACTCGCAGCGGGGGTGGGTGTGCGGCGAGCATGCCGCGGCTAGGGGCCCGCCAGACAGTAAACCAAGGCGCAGACGGTTGACGCAGACGCAGGCTGCAGAGACGCAGCACTGCCGCGAGGACAGGCTTGCGTACGTAGGGAGCGAGGCGCGAGTGACGTGGCACTGGCTCGTACAACGAGGACTCTCGCACCCTCGGCTGCTGCTTTGAAGTTCAGGCGCGTGGTTGCGGTGCACCGATACGCGCCAAGCCGCGTGCGCCCATTCCTAAACGCTCCGCATGTCCTCTTCGCGCCCGCCGGGCGTTGACGCGGCCGCGTGGCGCGCCCTGGAGGCAGCCGTGCGCACCCAGCCTTCGCTGCCTCCCTGCGCCGCGCTGCGCGTGAAGAACCGCTTGCACGAGGCAGTGGAGGTTCTCAGCGCGCCTGAGGCGTCGCCGTGCTCGCTGCTGCTGGCTGTGGACCGCTACAATCTGCCGTGGCGTGACGGCAACGGCGCCTGGCGCAGCCTGCCGAGTGCGAGCAACGCGGAGCCAAGCTGCGTGCCGAGCATCAGCAAGCGCTTTGTCGCCGTGTCCTCTCTCCAGGCCTGGTTAGACTACGAGGCGCGCCTTCCTGCGCCAAGCCGCCTGTTCTACGAGGTGCTCCGCGAGGGCACTCCCTGCCGCTACTGGCTCGACCTGGACTGTCCGGCATCAGCGGCGCTGATGGAGGTCACTGTTGATGCGCTGGCGCTGCTTTTGGAGCGCTGCATCGCACTCGCAATGGCCAACGTGCTCACAGTCGACGCGGACGCGCTGTCGGTCGTCACTATCAATGGCAACGGAGCATCACAGCAGGAGAAAGGCCGCATCAGCCTGCACCTGATTGCCACGGGCGCCCTGCTACCCAACAATGAGCATGCGGGCGCAGCCGTGCGCCTGGCCGTCATCGACAATTTGCGGCGAGCAGCAGAGCAGGGCGACCCCGTCGCGTGCGCGCTCGTCTGCTGTGGGTTGCCTCTGCAGCGCGTGGTGGACCCGGTGAACACGAAGAACAGGCTGCGCCGTCTTACCGGGCACACCAAGATTGGGCAAAACCGGCACAGCGCCCCTCTGCCGCGCCACGCACACCTGCCCCGCAGCGCGCTCTTCGTCAGCGCCCGAGTGCACGACGAGCAGGTGCTGGAGTGGCGCCTGCAGCCGGCGATGCTGCACGCGGCGCAGCGCAGGCCGCTGGGGTCGCTGTGTGCCAACCACAGCGCCATTCCGTGTGACGTGGAGGCTGAGGCTGCGATTCGCGCAGAGCTGCGCTGCATCTCGGAGCTGAAGGGGTCGCAGGTGGTAAGCATCAAACCCCCGTCTGGCTCCCTCTACCCCTGCTGGATGGCATTCACGGACTGCTCGCGGTGCCCCTGGCGGGAGCAGGACACGCCCATCTTGGGCTGCGCCCCAGGCGACACGCACCGCAGCTCGCGCCTCTTCGTGACTCTGCGCGCGGACCGCCTGGAGGTTGGCTGCACCGCCGCGCGGCACGTGCAGCGGCTACGGCGCAGCCACGCATTTCCGCACACGCGGCAGATCCTATACGGCGAGCCCACGCCCAGCCTGGCGGAGGCGAGCAGCCCAGACGCTGTTCGCTTCGTGGACGCGCACATGCTCGACATTTTCTCGCCCTCCTTCGCGGCGCAACAGTAGTAGTAATGCATCAAAAGGAATAAGGAATCACAGGCTCAGCGCCAGCTGAATGCCCAGCCCGGCGTGCACAACGAAAACCAGCATGAGCGAGCTTCCAAGGAGCGCGTGCGTTGTGCGCAGGTTGGGCGAGTCGCCCATTAAGCCGCCCAGCACGCCATTCGCGCCAAGCAGCATCAACCCAGCCAGAGCACTCACGGCGTGCGGCGAATCCAGCAGAGGCTTTCCCTGCAAAAGGTTGAAGAGGAGTCCACCCTGGCCACCCGCGAGGAAAAACAGCGTCATCCCAGCCATCAGCTTTGGGTGCAGTTCAGCGGCGCTGTCGGCCGTGCCGAAGGTGGGCTCCGCGCCACCGCCAGCGCGGACCTTCCAGCCCAGGTAAGTCCCATAGCCGCCCATGGCAAACAGCACGGTTGCCATGTTGAGGCCGTGAAAGTAGTGAGTCACAAACCTGAGCGCAGAGTGAGTGAGCGCTGTGAGCAGACTAAAAAGTACGGAGGAGAACACCCCCTTCTGTGCCTCCTGCTGTGCACGCGGCAAGCCGTCTGCAGGACGATGGCTTGGGCCCGCACTCTGGCACTTGGCCCGCAGCGTTCGCGTCGAAGACGAAGCCAGCGGTGGTGTGAAGGTACGCCTGAGTCGTTGTGCGGCGTCAGGAAGAGGAAAGCAGCGGCATGGTGTCACCTGCTCGTGCCTCGATGCCTGCCGAGCTCACGACGCCTGAGCCAATCAACATGCTCGACGCCGCCACGGCAGCGATGGGTGCAGCAACGGCAATGAGCGCAGGCTTCGAGTCCGCTTCCGCAGAGGCGCGGACAGCGAGAGAGCGTCGTGTAACAGCAACAGGCCGAGCACAAGGACGCGCAGTCAGGCGGGCACATATGGCGGCGTGTGTGGGCGTGCTAGCAGCGAGCGCCATTGCAGACAGCACAGCACACTACGCGAGACCGGCGGAGGCCGTAGTGTGGTGCTGAATCGCAAAGCCGAAAGTGGCAGTCTGCCTGGCAAAGTGCCAAAAGTCAACATCCTGCCGACCTGCTGCTGCACGACGACACATCATGGAAAAAGCCCTGCCGAAACGCAGCAGGGCCTCGTGCGACTGAGTGAGTCCTTCCACACTCTCTGTTCTGACGGTCGCCATCATCCGACCTCGGCTCCAATCCACAACCGCTCTCACTGCTGCGCGCAGCCCTGCGTGAGCTCGGGCGGTAGCGCCGAGTTTGCAGCGAAGTGCGGCAGGCCGTCCTCTCCGAACTGGAGGTCTGGCGCAACATCACTCATGATCTCCTGCGGCGGCGCCCCGCAGCGCTGCATCTCCTGCATGAGATGCATCACGTGCCCCACATCCTCCGGCGCGTGGTCAAAGACGGCCAGCAGCTGCGCCACCAGCTCACTCTGGCGGGTGTACCTTGCAAGCTGCTCCGCAGGCAGGCTGCCGCGCGCGCTGGCCAGGTATGAGGGATACTGAGGTGCGAGTGAGAGCGTGCAGAAACGCGCATGGCCGTGACGCGCACCCGCAGGCTGATCTGCTGCAAGGGCTCGTAGAGGACGCTCTTGCTCAGCAGCTGAGACATAAAGGTGTCCAGCACGGAGGCCATGCTCGGGTCAGAGCCCATCGTCTCGAACTGCTGCAGCAGCGCCTGGTAGCCAGCCTCGTCCAGGCCGTCCAGGCCTTCCAGCAGGTCTCGGTCAGGCGCGGAGGCGCCGCCTTCGCCTACGCCCGTGCTCGCCCGCGTCTGAGCCTCCAACGCAGCCAGCGTGGCGTGCACCTCGTCCTCGTTGCCCATACCTCCCTCAACCAGCTGCGCCAGGCCACGGGCCAGGTCGCGTAGGGCCTCTGGCACATCCTCGGAAGCCTTGGACGCCTTCTTCTTCTTCTTGCCGCTCTGAGAGGCAGCCAACGGGTCAAAGGAGAGACTGGGAGCGGCGGCGGTGGTGGCGTCGGTGGTGGCGCTGTGGGGCAAGCGTCAGGCGAGGGAAAGCAGGCGTGCAGGCTGCTGCACGCGCCTGGGAAGGGCGCCGGGCGGCGGTGCAGCGCTGGGAGTGGCAGCTGGCGGCTTGAAGTCGTTCAGCGCCTCTGCGCGGGCGAGCGGTGAGCCCGCAGAGCGCTGAGCGTGAACGACTCGCTTGCGCACCGTCCAGCAGCGATTCCAGGTCATCCGCATTCATCGTGTTGCTGCGATAAACTTCCGGGCGAAGGGAGCTTGTCTGTCGGGCGAAACGCACTTTGCGCTGCTGCAGCTGCTCGATGACGTCAGCATCTGTGCCAATCAGAATTCTCAACATTGGAGCTGCGCCCACCTGCCCTTTCATCGCCTCTCTGCAGAGAGCCTCACAGCAGTGTCAGCGCCGCACGTCGTGCCCTTGTCTTGGCCATTGAAGCATGTCGCCTCCTCCCAGTGGAGGACCGCAGCTGGGCCTGCTGCCCTCCTTTGCGTGCAGCGCCGTGGCCGCCTGCGTGGCGGAGATAACCACGCTGCCGCTGGACACGGCGAAGGTGAGGCTGCAGATGCAGGGCGGACTGCTGAAGGCTGGCGAGGCGCCCAA
>Ga0209355_1001950_pt1 | contig 11568 bp, 9 predicted proteins | sample LauGreSBDMM110SN_3_FD_187563 | JGI IMG/M metagenome (GOLD analysis project Ga0209355, IMG submission 187563) | Freshwater lake microbial communities from Lake Michigan, USA - Sp13.BD.MM110.SN (SPAdes) (version 2) | ecosystem: Environmental > Aquatic > Freshwater > Lake | place: Lake Michigan, USA...
GTAATGTGAGTTGCTTTTGCATTCATAGCGCAAATATCCGAAACATTGACCACAACTGCCTTGTACCCCAAATGTCTCAAAGGCATATAGGCCAAATCAAAATGCACCCCTTCAATTAATAGGTCAGTGGAAACCACTATTTTCTTGTCTTTTAAATCAAGAACCGCAGCATCATCACCAATTCCTTTCAAAGTGGAAGGCTGATTTATTTTAAAGTTTTTTGTTAAGTGGTCTATCAATCCAAATTCGCCTAATTGTGCAATACTAGTTCGTTGTGGGGATTTATCTTCGATCATTTTTTTTTATTGAGATTTGCAAATGTACGAATAAGAGAAGGGTTTTTGTGAATTATAAAAACAGATTTGATCCGTTCTTTTATTTATCCTTAAATTTATACCATGTATAAAACAGTCTAATTTTAGAACATGAAAACATTTGATATCGTCACCTTAACCATAAACCCTTCTTTAGATATAAGCACCCAATTTACAGGTTTGATCGCGGAACAAAAAATCCGCTGTAAACCACCACGCTATGATGCAGGAGGTGGAGGAATCAATGTTTCTAAAGCAATTTCACGTTTGGGAGGGGATTCACTATGTGTTTTTTCTTCTGGGGGCTCACCGGGAATTAAGTTAGAAGAATTGGTACAAAAAGAAGGGATCGAAATAAAAACAATTTCCACACAAAACTGGACAAGAGAAAATCTAGTAGCTTTGGATACAAATACCAATTCGCAGTATCGATTTTGCTTTCCTGGAGCTTCAATTTCTGACTTAGAAAAAGAAACTATTATCCAAACGGTTCAACAATTAAAACCAAAATATTTAGTAGCAAGTGGAAGTTTAAACGAAGGTTTAGCCACCGATTTCTATCAAAAAATAGCAGATTTAGCCAAAGCATCCGGCACAAAACTAATCGTAGATACTTCTGGCGAAGCGTTGAAAAAAGTTTTAGAAAAAGGGGTATATTTAGTGAAACCAAATATTGGCGAATTAGCCAAATTGATCGGAGTCGAAAGATTAGAAACAAACGAAGTCGAAGTTGCGGCACGAAAATTAATCGAAAAAGGAAGTGCCGAAATTGTGGTTGTTTCGTTAGGTGCTCAGGGAGCAGTTTTGGTAACGGCAACTCAAACTGAATTTGTTCCTGCACCAAATGTTGTTAAGAAAAGCACCGTTGGAGCCGGAGATAGTATGGTGGGTGCCATGGTTTGGGCTTTGTCACTAAACAAAAGTTTAAAAGAAGTGGTGCAATGGGGTGTTGCCTGTGGATCGGCCGCCACCATGAACGAAGGCACACAATTATTTAAATTGGAAGATGCAAAACGATTATTCGAAGGGTTGCAGAAAAAATAACAACAAAAAGCCCGATAACTTTCATTATCGGGCTTGTCTATTATCTTATTTAAGGCTAAAAATTAATCATTCAATTTCAATACCGCCATAAACGCTTCTTGAGGAATTTCTACATTTCCAACCAAACGCATTCTTTTTTTACCTTTTTTCTGTTTTTCCAATAACTTACGTTTACGCGAAATATCACCACCATAACATTTGGCAGTTACATCTTTACGTAGGGCTTTTATCGTTTCACGAGAAATCACTTTCACCCCGATCGCAGCTTGAACTGGAATGTCAAATTGTTGACGCGGAATTAATTCTTTTAGTTTTTCACACATTTTTTTTCCTATTTGATATGCATTATCAGCGTGCATCAAGGAAGACAAGGCATCAACAATAGTGGCATTTAACAAGATGTCTACCTTAACCAAATTAGAAGTCCGCATCCCAATTGGCGTATAATCAAAGGAAGCGTACCCTTTAGAAACGGTTTTCAAACGGTCATAAAAATCAAAAACAATTTCAGCCAATGGCATATCAAAAGTCAATTCTACTCGTTCCGTTGTAAGATAGGTTTGGTTGGTAATTAACCCTCTTTTTTCGATACACAAACTCATTACATTTCCCACATAATCCGATTTGGTAATAATCGTAGCTTTTATAAAAGGCTCTTCTACATGGTCTAAACGAGAAGGTTCTGGTAAGTCCGAAGGATTATTTACAATAAGTGGCGTTTCGGGATTTTTCTTGGAGTAAGCCAAATACGAAACGTTGGGAACCGTAGTAATCACGGTCATATTAAACTCTCTTTCCAAACGTTCTTGGATAATTTCCATGTGCAGCATTCCTAAAAATCCGCAACGGAAACCAAATCCTAAGGCCGCTGAACTTTCTGGTAAAAACACCAAGGAAGCATCATTCAACTGCAACTTTTCCATGGAGTTTCTCAACTCTTCATAATCTTCGGTATCAACAGGATAAATCCCGGCAAAAACCATAGGCTTCACGTCTTCAAAACCGCGAATTATATTGGTAGTTGGCGTTTTGGCATCTGTCAAAGTATCGCCAACTTTTACTTCTTTGGCTTCTTTAATTCCCGAAATCAAATACCCAACATCGCCCGCCGAAATAACTTGTTTGGGAACTTGGTTCAGTTTCAAAGTGCCAATTTCGTCAGCGAAATATTCATTGCCTGTGGCCATGAATTTAATTTTTTGTCCTTTTTTGATTTGTCCATTTTTCACACGGAAAATAACTTCGATACCACGAAACGGATTGTAATGCGAATCAAAAATCAAGGCTTGCAATGGCTCATCAACATTTCCTTTAGGCGGAGGAATTCTTTCGATAATGGCTGCCAAAATATTTTCGACCCCTAACCCCGTTTTTCCTGAAGCGTGAATAATTTCCTCCAATTTACAACCTAATAAATCAACAATATCGTCGCTTACTTCTTCAGGATTCGCACTAGGTAAATCGACTTTGTTTAAAATTGGTATAATTTCTAAGTCATTTTCAAGAGCCAGGTATAAATTTGAAATCGTTTGTGCCTGGATGCTTTGCGCAGCATCCACAATCAAAAGAGCTCCTTCACAAGCGGCAATTGAGCGTGAAACTTCATACGAAAAATCTACATGTCCAGGAGTATCAATCAAATTCAGGATATAATCCTCGCCTTTGTATTTGTATTCCATTTGAATGGCATGACTTTTTATGGTAATCCCGCGCTCGCGCTCTAGGTCCATATTGTCTAACAACTGTGCTTTTTCCTCACGTGCCGTTACCGTTTGAGTTGCCCCCAATAATCGGTCAGCAAGGGTGCTTTTTCCGTGATCAATGTGTGCAATAATGCAAAAATTCCGTATATTTTTCATTCTATGTTTATCAATTTTTTGGAAAAGGCTTTCGCATTTAATCCGCAAATATAAGCTAAAACATTGATAATTGAAGGCTATCATTGTATGATATAATCGAAAAAACCTGAAATCTGAAATCTGAAATCTGCATTCTTTCCTATCTTTGCAAAAAAAATCCCCTTTGATAAAAATTGGCAACATACTACTACCCGAATTTCCTCTTCTTCTCGCGCCAATGGAAGACGTGAGCGATCCTCCATTTCGTAGATTGTGCAAGACCCATGGTGCTGACATGATGTATTCCGAATTTATTTCTTCCGAAGGATTAATTCGTGACGCCATCAAAAGCCGAATGAAGCTAGATATTTTTGATTACGAAAGACCCGTAGGGATTCAAATTTTTGGTGGAGACGAAGAAGCGATGGCGATGTCGTCAAAAATTGTAACTACAGTAAACCCGGATTTAATTGATATTAATTTTGGATGTCCCGTTAAAAAAGTTGTTTGCAAAGGTGCTGGCGCTGGAGTTTTGAAAGATGTTGATTTAATGATTCGTTTAACCAAGGCTGTAATTGACAGCACGAATCTTCCTGTAACCGTTAAAACACGTTTAGGCTGGGACGATAATTCTATTAATATAGATGAGGTTGCCGAAAGGTTACAGGACATTGGGGTGCAAGCTTTGACAATTCACGCCAGGACTAGGGCCCAAATGTATAAAGGACAGGCCGACTGGTCGCACATTGCCCGTGTAAAAAACAACCCAAGAATCACAATGCCTATTTTTGGAAATGGCGATATCGATTCTCCTGAAAAAGCATTGCGATATAAAAATGAATATGGGATTGACGGAATCATGATAGGTCGTGCCGCCATTGGTTACCCATGGATTTTCAAGGAAATAAAACATTTTTTCAAAACGGGGGAACATTTAGCAAAACCCAGCGTTGTCAATCGGGTAGAAGCTGTGCGCAATCATCTTATTTGGGCAATGGAATGGAAAGGAGAACGACTCGGAATTGTAGAAACCCGCCCTCATTATGCTAATTATTTCAAAGGAATTCACTCGTTTAAAGAATACCGACAAAAACTAGTTACACTGAGTTCCCCCGAAGAATTATTTGCTGTTTTAAATGAAATTGAGCAGGCTTACGCTGATTATCAGTTTGCATAAAACGATACATTATTTTTTTTTGGAGCCAAAAATTCCGAAAAGTACGAGACCAAATAAAAGAGTATTCTCAAGAGTTTATAAAAAATATTTGAAACGTACATATTATGAGAATAATTTGATATAAATTTGAAAAAAATCAAAATATGAAAAAATTATTGGCGTTATTATGTTTGTCTGCATTCACTTTTGGCTTCAGCCAAGAAAAAGAACAAGAAAATGCTTTCCTTCGGAAGAATGAATTAAAATTAAATGCCGCTTTTCTTATTGCCGGTGCTTTTGAGGTTAGTTATGAAAGAATCATCGATGAAGAATCAGCCTTTGGAACATCGCTATTTATAGCTATTGAAAGTGAAATTGAAAACAAGTTCATGCTAACTCCATATTATCGTTATTATTTTGGTAAAAAGCCAGCGGCCGGTTTTTTTGCCGAAGGTTTTGGATCGATTAACGGCTATGAAGGTTATGAATGGAAATATAATTATGATAGTATCAATAATGATTATTTGCATTCTTCAAAATATGTTAAAAGAACAGATTTTGCACTAGGCTTTGGTCTTGGAAGTAAATGGATTACTAAAAAAGGGTTCGTTTTTGAGATTAACGCTGGCGTCGGTCGTAACCTTTTTAATAGTCAAGATACCAGTTATGATATAATCGGTCGAGGTGCTATTTCCTTTGGTTATCGATTCAATTATATAAAAAAGGCTTCTCGATAGAGAAGCCTTTTTTATATAATTGAATGGTGTAATCACATTTTCATCAACCAATTCTTCATCGAAACTTCATTTTCGATAATCGATTTTAAATCAGCGATTTTTACGCGATCTTGTTTCATCGTGTCTCTATGGCGAATCGTAACCGTTTGGTCTTCGATCGTTTGATGATCGACAGTAACACAAAATGGAGTTCCCAATGCATCTTGTCTTCTGTAGCGTCTTCCTACAGCGTCTTTTTCATCATAAGTTACATTGAAATCCCAACGTAAATCTTCAATAATTTTATGTGCAATATCTGGTAAACCGTCTTTTTTTACTAAAGGTAAAATTGCCGCTTTTGTTGGAGCAAGTACCGATGGCAATTGCAAAACCGTTCTTATAGATCCGTCTTCTAATGTTTCTTCTTTCAACGAAGTGGCAAAAACAGCCAAGAACATTCTATCCAATCCAACCGAAGTTTCCACTACATAAGGAGTGTAATTGGCGTTTGTTTCCGTGTCGAAATATTGCATTTTTTTACCGGAAAACTTTTCGTGCGCTTTCAAATCGAAATCGGTACGAGAATGAATTCCTTCTAATTCTTTGAATCCAAAAGGGAAATTAAACTCAATATCGGCAGCTGCATTGGCATAATGCGCTAATTTTTCGTGATCGTGAAAACGGTAATTTTCTCTTCCTAAACCTAGAGATAAATGCCAATTTAATCGAGCTAATTTCCAGTGCTCGTAACATTGCATTTCTGTGCCTGGTTTTACAAAAAATTGCATTTCCATTTGTTCGAATTCACGCATACGGAAAATAAATTGTCTGGCTACAATTTCGTTTCTAAACGCTTTTCCGGTTTGCGCAATTCCAAAAGGAATTTTCATTCTACCTGATTTTTGAACATTCAAGAAATTGACAAAAATTCCCTGAGCCGTTTCTGGACGCAAATACAAGTCCATTGCTGTATCAGCAGAAGCTCCTAATTTTGTGCCAAACATCAAGTTAAATTGACGCACTTCGGTCCAGTTTCTCGATCCTGATTCAGGACAGGCAATTTCTAATTCTTCGATTAATGCTTTTACATCTTCTAAGTCTTCGTTCCCTAATGAACTAGCCATTCTTTCCAGAATTTCTCTTTCTTTGGCTTTATATTCCACAACTCTGGCGTTTGTACTTACAAATTCCTGTTCGTTGAAGGCATCGCCAAAACGAGCGCGAGCTTTTTCGATTTCCTTGATTGCTTTTTGATTTAGCTTTTCGGCGTAATCTTCAATCAAAACATCAGCTCTGTATCTTTTTTTAGAGTCTTTATTATCTATCAATGGGTCGTTGAAAGCATCTACATGACCGGAAGCTTTCCAAGTGGTTGGGTGCATCAAGATTGCCGCGTCAAGTCCAACAATAGTATCGTTCATTTGAACCATGGCTTTCCACCAATATTCGCGGATGTTCTTTTTTAATTCGACTCCGTTTTGTCCATAATCATAGACCGCACTTAAACCATCGTATATTTCACTTGACGGAAAAATAAATCCATATTCTTTTGCGTGCGAAACTACATTCTTAAATAAATCTTCTTGTTTTGCCATAGTGGTGCAAAAATATAAAAAGTGAACTTAATAAAAAGGAAATTTTTGAAGTTTGAAGCATTGATTTCCTTATTTTTATATATAAAATCAACTTTTTATGTTTAAAAACATTATTGATCTGTTTTTTCCACCTGTTTGCGGAGGGTGTCATTCGTTTTTAATCTCGAATGAAAACGTAATTTGCACTCTTTGTCGACATAATATTCCACTGACCAATCATCATTTGAATCCCGAAAACGAAGCTTTCAAAAAGTTTTATGGAAGAATCCCCGTAGAATACGCATCGGCGCTATTGTATTTTCACAAAAGAGGCATCGTTCAGGAATTAATTCATAATTTGAAATACAGAGGGCAAGAAGAAATTGGCACTGTTTTGGGTACGTGGTATGCGGAAGATTTAAAAAATTCGATCCCAATCCAATCGGTAGATGAAATTATTCCGGTGCCCTTGCATAAAAGAAAACGCAGGGAAAGAGGCTACAATCAAGTGACCAATTTTGGAAGAACACTTTCTAGAAAATTGAATATTGCATATAATCCAAATCTATTGGTTCGAAATGTTTACTCCAAAACCCAATCCAAGAAAAACTTATTGAATCGAAGCGATGGAATTGAGGCTATTTTTGACACTTCCTTTACCGAAAAAGACCACAATAAACATTTCTTATTAATAGACGATGTTATTACAACAGGATCTACTTTAGAAGCATGTTCGAATGCCTTGCTTAAAATTCCGGGAGCAAAAATTAGTATTGTTTGTATGGCAATGGCGCATTCTTAATTGCTTTTATAAAAACAGAACCCGAAAGCTTTTTAAAACCGATTGGAACTAAATAGCATACCATACTAATTCTTATAAAAACATTTCGTTTACAGCGAATATAATTGTTATTTTGTGGCGTCTAAATTTCGATTCATTATGTTGAAAAACAACTTTAAATATATTCTTTTTTTGCTAGTATTGCTACTCTTGAGTTGTGCCAAAAGAGGTTTTATTACTGGCGGTTTGAAGGACACCATCGCTCCTGTTTTGAAAATGAGTTTTCCAAAAAATTTCAGCCACAATTTTAACGCACACGAGATTAAATTGATTTTTGACGAATATATCAAGCTGAAAGACTTGAGAAAGCAATTGATTATTTCTCCCCCAATGAAGAATGAGCCCTTGATATTGCCGACGAATGTGAGTAAATATCTTAGCATAAAAATAAATGATACGCTACAACCCAATACCACTTACAGTTTCAATTTTGGACAAAGCATATTAGATAATAACGAGGGAAACCCTTTGAATCAGTTCAAATATGTGTTTTCGACGGGTACATATATTGATTCTTTGACACTTGGCGGAACTTTAAAAGACGCTTACAACAAAGAAGTGGAATCGTTTGTCTCGGTGATGCTTTATGATGTGAATGATAAATTCGAAGATTCGGTGGTGTATAATCAAAATCCAAGGTATATTACCAATACTTTAGATAGCGCGAAGACCTTTAAATTAGAGAATTTAAAAGCAGGAAAATATCTTTTGGTGGCGATGAAAGATTATAATTCGAATACAAAATTTAATCCCGAAAAAGATAAAATTGGATTCAGAAAACAATTCATTACAATTCCGAACGACTCCCTTTTTGAGTTAAAATTATTTAAGGAAGTGCCCCCTTTTAAGGCATTCAGGCCTTTTCAATCCTCAGGAAACCGATTAATACTTCCTTATGAAGGAAATGCTAAAAATGTTAAAATTACATTAAAAAACAAGGAGGAAGTTTTGACATCCATCGTTACCAAATTCCCGAAAAAAGATTCTCTTCAAGTTTGGTTTCAACCTCTAAAAACCGATTCCTTGCAATTGGCTGTAGCCAAAGACAAATACAAAGGGGATTTTACTTTTAGAATTAAAGCCCAGAAAAAAGACACACTAAGTATTGTTGCAATACAAAAAGGGATTTTAAATTTTAGAGATAAATTCGCATTAGAATCAACCACTCCATTGGCCCATTTTGATAATTCTAAAATAAAACTCACCAGTAAAGATTCTGTTTCGGTGGCTTTTACAACTTCATACGATGATTTCAACCAACAATTGCTTTTTGACTTCAAGAAGGAACCATCAGAAAAATATACTTTCAGGATTATGCCTGGTGCATTGACTGATTATTTGGAACGATCGGATGATACCTTGATTTATAAGCTCGCCACAAAAGAGTTAGCCGATTATGGAAATCTAACGGTTAGTCTTCAAAATGTAAAACGTTTTCCTGTGATTGTTGAATTGACTAACGAAAAAGGGAATGTTCTCGCAACGGAATACTCTGAAGGGAACACTAAAGTCGAATTTAATTTGGTGGAACCTTCCCTTTTTACACTTCGATTAATTTATGACGATAACAAAAACAAGGAATGGGATTCAGGCAATTTCCTAGAAAAACGCCAAGCCGAGGAAGTGGTTTATTTCTCAAAACCCATTGATGTTAGGGCCAATTGGGATGTGGAACAAGTTTTTGATGTAAGTATTCCTTATACTCCAGAAACAAAAAAGGAAGTTGACAATAAGAATAAAGGTAAATCATCCATTGGGCTTTAGTTCGAATGAATCCCTGTCGTTGAGAAATCCAAGTTTTTTTCTAGTTTCAAGCAAATTCTCCTTGTTTAATTCGGTTATGAAAACCCCTTCTGTATCTTTCGGTTCCAGCATATAATTTCCAAAAAAATCCAATGTTTGTGAATGTCCGTTGTATTCTAATTGAGAAGCGTCGAAACCAATTCGGTTTACGCCAATAGTATAACACATATTTTCGACCGAACGAGCTTTGAGCAAAATATCCCAAGCATTAATGCGCGGTTTTGGCCAATTGGCAACATAAAGCAAAACATCATAATCTTCTATATTTCGTGCAAAAACCGGGAAACGCAAATCGTAACATACTAGCGGACAAATTTTCCATCCTAAATAATCTACAATCAATTTTTCAGTTCCAGATGTATACACTTTGTCTTCTCCGGCCAAGGTAAACAAATGGTGTTTATCATAAAATTGTATTTCGCCCGACGGAAAAACAAACACCAATCTGTTGTAGTAATTATTATTTTCTTTAATAATTAGACTTCCTGTAATAGCACTATTATTGGCCTTCGCCAAAGATTGCATCCACAAAACAGTATCGCCTTGCATGGTTTCGCCAACGGTTGAAGGATTCATCGTAAAACCCGTTGAGAACATTTCTGGGAGTACAATCAAATCTACTTTTTCATTAATAGCATTGATTTTTACTTCGAAATGGTTTCGGTTGGCACTTGGGTTTTCCCAGAATAAAGAAGATTGGATTAAGGCGACTTTCATTTTATAAAAATACTAAAAAATGGCAAACAGAAGACACGGATGAAACAGATAAACACGGATTTTAAATTTGATTGTAACAAAAAACGCATCCAAATCAATGGATGCGTTTTTGCTTTTGGCTAATCCCTTATGACTTTTTTAACTAAGAACTATCCTTTCAAACTTGCGCTCAAATATTCTCTATTCATTTGAGCGATATAATCTAATGAAATTCCTTTAGGACATTCTACTTCACAAGCTCCTGTATTGGTACAGTTACCAAAACCTTCAGCATCCATTTGAGCTACCATATTTAGAACTCGATCAGTTGCTTCTACTCTTCCTTGTGGTAACAAAGCGTATTGAGAAACTTTGGCAGCTACAAATAACATAGCTGAAGAGTTTTTACAGGTAGCAACACAAGCGCCGCAACCAATGCAAGTTGCAGCATCAAATGCTCTGTCTGCATCTTTTTTTGGAATCGGAATGGTATTAGCGTCTACTGGATTTCCCGATGTATTTATAGATACGAAACCACCTGCTTGTTGAATTCTATCAAAAGAACTTCTATCCACTACAAGATCTTTTATAATTGGAAACGCTTTTGCTCTGAAAGGTTCGATATAGATCTCATCTCCGTCTTTGAACATTCGCATATGCAATTGACAAGTTGGTATTCCTCTGTCTGGTCCGTGCGCTTCGCCATTGATAAAAAGAGAACAACTTCCGCAAATTCCCTCGCGACAATCGTGGTCAAAAGCAACTGTATCTTGGCCTTTTTGAATTAAATCTTCGTTTAGAATATCTAACATCTCTAGAAAAGACATATCGCTTTCGATACCATCAACAAAATAGTCAACAATTTTTCCTTCAGATTTGGCATTTGGCTGACGCCATATTTTTAATTTCAGTTTCATAATTTTTTAGTTTGATAGTCTTAAAGTTGAAAGTCGTTTGACTTTAAGACTAATTTCTATTTATAACTACGAGTAGCTAATTTAATATTTTCGTAAATCAATGGTTCTTTGTGTAAAACAGCATCACTAGGTTTGCCTTTGTATTCCCAAGCAGCAACATAAGCAAAATTTTCGTCGTCACGTTGTGCTTCTCCATCTTCGGTTTGATATTCTTCACGGAAGTGTCCTCCACAAGATTCGTTACGATGTAGTGCGTCTTTTGCAAACAATTCACCTAATTCAAGGAAATCAGCTACTCGTCCTGCTTTTGCTAATTCTGGATTAAAACTATCTGCAGTTCCGGGTACTATAACTTCTTTATAAAACTCCTCACGTAAAGCAGCAATTTCTTCGATAGCTTCGGTAAGTCCCTTAGTATTTCGAGCCATACCCACATTATTCCACATTATTTTACCTAATTTCTTATGAAAATAGTCAACAGATTTGGTTCCTTTATTATTTATAAATTGCTCTATTTGAGCTTTTACTTTATTCTCTGCTTCGACAAATTCAGGTAAATCGGTAGAAATTGGTCCTGTTTTTATTTCTGGAGCCAAATAATCTCCAATTGTGTAGGGCAACACAAAATAACCATCGGCTAAACCTTGCATCAAGGCTGAAGCACCTAAT
>Ga0209355_1001956_pt1 | contig 11556 bp, 11 predicted proteins | sample LauGreSBDMM110SN_3_FD_187563 | JGI IMG/M metagenome (GOLD analysis project Ga0209355, IMG submission 187563) | Freshwater lake microbial communities from Lake Michigan, USA - Sp13.BD.MM110.SN (SPAdes) (version 2) | ecosystem: Environmental > Aquatic > Freshwater > Lake | place: Lake Michigan...
AAAATATATAAAAAATATATAAAAAATATATAAAAAATATATAAAAAATATATAAAAAATATAATATATAATATTAATTATTTAATTTAATATATTAAATTATATTAAATTAACATTTTGTTATGGGACAGAAAGTTTCTAAATCATCGCCTGCGACCACCTCGGATTCTTGTGTCGATTGTAATTGTGCTGCTCAGGTTCCAAGAGTAATTGCTGCTTGTAATAAAGCAGGCAACTCGGGAGTTTCAAATACTTTAGAACAAACTATTACTAGTTTAATGGGAAAAGAAAATTCTGATTTTGTTATAAAAGAATATACAAGTGCTCTCGGTAATAATAGAAATAGCAAGTGGGTTTCTGATTATGAGAAAATAGTCGAAAGTTTTAATAATCACGAAGGATTTATTGAAGGTATAGACGAATGCGTTCCTTGTGATTGTAATGCGGCAGCCGATGATATAATTAAAGAGTGTCAAAAATCTACACAACAAATACCAGGTGCTATTGATAGTATAATTAAAGATGGTAATATAAATACAGATACTAATGCTTTATTATCGCCTTTAATAGATGAGACCAATCAAACTAAGCAAACTAATAATGATTGGAAAACTATATTCTATCCATATATAAAAATAAAACAATCAAATAAGGAAGGATTTATTGGAGGTAATGAAGGAATAATTAGTACAGACTTAGCCCAATTTACTAGAGACGCTGTTGCATCTCGACATGCTACATTTAGGAATAGAGCAAAATTTGAAAGTGAATGTAAAATTAATGCTTATACAACAATGAATGGCTTCATAACAACTGAAAGACGTATTATAGAATCTTTATATAATTATTACATAGCATTTACCAAAGATTACGCGTCATTATATCTACATAGAGAATCATTCACAAAAGCCATAAATAATAAATTGGACGAATTACAAAGAATACAAGCAAAAATAGATAGTTATAAAAAAAATTTACATGTAGATAATAGGAAAAATCTATATCAAACTAGTAGTTATGATTTTTATACTAATATGCGATTATATATATTACTTGTGTATTATAGTGCTCTTATTATATATTTAATATTTTCTAAATTTTTAAGTGAAAAACAATACACAAATAAATTTTTAGTTTTATTATTATTTATATATTTAATTATGCCTATAATATTAGTACACCTAATAAATTTTGCGTATGAAGGATATATATACTTTTTAGAATATAATAATTTGAAAGAAGATATAAAAAGTTATGAAGATATTATAAAATAAAAAATTAACATTACATTATTTATAATGTAAAGTTCGAAATTTCCTCAACAAGTTGCTGAGTTAAAAATATTATTTCCTTTATTGGAAAAAGATATTGTTGAATATTAATCCTCTTGGAATTGGTTGTCCACCGTAAATAATAATATTTTATTTTCTATGTAAAACAAAATATTATTCCAAAGACTATTCTTCATTAGTAGTATCATTATCACTAGCCTCATCATAATTAAACTCAACATTATACCACTTGCCGCGATTACATTTTCCATATTGTTTATTCATATAATCAGTTATTTCTTTACCATTTGGTATATTATTTCTACCATATTGATTAATATACCATTTTTTGAATTCTTCCATAATCTCGGTCTTTTTGATTGATTTATCGCGCTTACGAGATATTTTCTCTTTAGCAAATTCAGTTAAATAATCTTGACCTTCACGATATTTATCACTTACTGATGTTACAATTTTAACATCCTTAACTATACCTTGTGTTTCATATACTATATTTACCAACATAGATGCTAAAACGGGTGCCCATAATGTAAATTTTTCATCTATTTTTTTATCAATTAAATATTGATATGGAAAATTAGATTTAGGAAATTTATCTTCGTCGCCATATGGAGATTCGTTAAATTTAGACATAAAATCACAAATACGAATTCGTCTCCACGTGCCATCATCGTTTGTATTAATGTCAAATAGAACATTTGTACATACAACTAATTTAAATTGTGGAATAAAAGTAACGCTATCTTTAAATAATGCACGACCCTGAATTGGATCACCTCCTGTAATTTCTTTCATAATACCTTCATTAATAGTATCTCCTTTGCTTGGTTCTTGCATAACAGCATAACGAACACCCATCAAAGCAACAATTTCTGGAGATGTTGAACCAATACAATTGCGCGATTGTGTAATCAACGTAATTGGAACCGTTGCTTTATAATCTCCCAAACATCTGCTCATTAATTCAACTAATTTGGATTTACCATTACAACCACTGCCAGTATATATATTAAATGTATGATTGTCATTTGTTCCAATAAGTGTGGATGCCAAGTGTTCCCACATATAGCGCCGTAATTCTGGGTCTGGAAATAGTTCATCCATAAATTTATTTATTTCTTTAATAATAGAGTCATAATTATTATTTATACTCGATTTATAAGAACTGGTCAAAACTTTATAAGGAATATAATCAATATTTGTTGATTTAGAAATATAATCGTCCGGCTTACCTTTTCTATGTATTTTGTTTTTAAAATCAATTACATAATTATTGAAACATAATAAATAAACATTGGAATCCAGTTTATTCATAAATTCTTTATCATAAAATAACTCTTTGGCCTCTCTCATAATATTATTTTTCCAACTAGTAGTTTTCAATAAAATACATATATCTCCTAATTTAAGAGAACGCGTTTTCAGATTTTCGGTATTTTCATCATTATTCTCTTTCTTTGTAATAACTTCAATTAGTTCGTGTGATTTGGCACAATAAATATCATGCATCTTTTTGGATATTAATAACCGAAGAGTGCTTCCTGAATCAATTTCGTTCCATTTATGATTTTTATATTCATACCATAGATTATTTTTAATGCTAACACATACGAATTGGTCTTTAAATAATTGATATAATACTACTGCTAAATCAAACTCGGCAACCTTATCTTTTAAAATCATTGTTTGTAATGTTTGTTCAATATAATAGGATATTGTTTCATTTCTAATCTTCTTATATTCAAGTAAATTATCTGTTTTTGCCCAAAACATAATTGAACGATTTGTTAGACCATCGCTATTTTTAACATCAAAATTTTTCCACATATCATACATATTTTGAACTTCTGAAAATCTAAACGAAGAGTCTTGAGAACTGAATTTTACCCATGTTAGAAAGTGTTTTTCGTGAGTATTTTTAAGTGCCCATCCTACCCGAATCCATTTATTATATGAACCACTAGCATAATAGTTTTCGGGTAAAATCATAGTAAATTGGTGTGTTTCTTTGATTTCATATTCCGTACAAGCAATTTCATCAATAAAGCATTCAATCAAATTATCTAGTGTTGCTATATTATCTATTTTTGAGAAATCATACATATCAAGATCAATCTTATTGCTAATGATGTTCACTTTTTGTTTATGCTCGCGATTATTTAATTCTTTTTTTTCAATTTCTATTTTTTCAAGAATAGATTGATTATTTAATAGTTCAAACGATTGGTGGTTTTTATAGCGAGCACTCATTAATGGTAAATGTTCTTGAATATTAATTTTTGAAATATTACATTCTCTGAAATTCCATATTTCTTCTTCAGAATCATAAGTAACTTCAAATAAATAAGTTAAACTATATGCTTTATGTTGTGGTTTCCGCGAACCATATATTTGCCAATTTACAAATCCTTTTGTTATTCCTTCATCAAATACGTCTTCATAATTGTTTGTAATTGGAATATTATCCCATATTCCTTTTATTTCGCTGATTACCATTTTACGCAAGACACATTGATGTGATTTATGCATCTTAATACAAAATACAATATGAACACCATCTTTTGTTTTATCTTCCATGCTATTTACATCTGGTTTTTCGTATATGTATACGCTTATTTTAGAACCATTTGGAATTTCATATAATAAATTTAACTTATTAACATATAAAGCAATTAAGTCAATCAAATGATCTTTATTGTGTTGTCTTGATTTAACTGAACTTTCATAGCGCAAATCTATATCAACCAATAAAGGACCATCGTCTATTAATTGTTTTTCAGTCAAATATTCTTTGTTTTTTTCCACAAATACATATTGATAATATTTATCCCAAAACTCGGCCAAATTTGGGATGTTATAACTGCCACCAAATATACTTAATTCTTTATTGCCAATTTTTGTATGTGTAATAATTGAACCTTTTTCTGCTCTTAAGGATTTCAAATAGTCATCCCATTTGGATGAAGTAAGTGTATTGGTATTTATATTTGCCATCGGTATATAATAATATATATAATATATTTTTATTTCAATTTTATAATATTTTTAATTTATAATATTTTTTGAAATCTAATTAAAAATATAATACTATTACTAATATGAATTATGAGTAGAAATAATAGTGCTATTAAAAGAATAGCAAGTGATGTTAAATGTATTTTGAATGATGCACGTTCTTTAAGTTTGGAAAATATATATTATAAACACGATGAGGAAAATATATTGAAAGGGTATGCTTTAATAATTGGACAAAAAAATACCCCATATGGTTATGGTTATTATTTTTTTGAATTTAATTTTCCAGACAATTATCCGTTTTCTCCGCCGGTTGTGCGTTATTTAACAAATGATGGTGCTATGCGTTTTAATCCAAATTTGTATACAAATGGGAAGGTATGTTTATCACTATTAAATACTTGGTCTGGTGAAGGTTGGACGTCGTGTCAAACTATTACTTCTATATTGATAACATTGTCTAGTGTATTATGTGAAAATCCACTATTAAATGAACCAGGGGTTCAAGAAAATAACAACAACGCTATTGAAAAATATAATTATTTAGTAACATATAAAAATGTAGAATTTTCAATATGTAAAATTCTAAATTTTATACAAAATTATTATGCTAGTACTAGTGCTAGTACTAGTACTAGTGCTAGTACTAGTACTAGTGCTAGTGCTAGTGTTAGAAATAAAGATGATATAGCAATTATGTATAAATTTAAAACTATAATATATGAAACATTTAAAAATAATAAAAATAATATTGTTGAATATCTTAATAGTAATAAAATAAAATATGGCAAATTTATTGACAAAAGTTTAGAAAATGTTGAAAATGTAGAAAATGTAGAAAATGTAGAAAATATTCAAAAAAAGAAGAAAATATTTATTTCAATGTATAATTTAAGTTTTAATTTAGAATATGAAAAACTTTATAATTTAGTATTGGAAATTAATGTGGATTAAAATATTAATATGTAAAATTGATTATATAAAAATAATTTAACAATTATAATATATATAGTTGTTATGGATTTTTGTTCTATTTGTGATAATATGTATTATATTAAGTTAGAAAACGAGGATTGTGATACTATTGTTTATTATTGTAGGAATTGTGGTAATGTCGATGATAAACTTATAAATGTAAATGAATGTATTTTGAGAGAAAATATTAATAAATCAGAAGACAAATATAGTGTTCATATTAATAAATTTACAAAGTTAGATATTACTTTACCACGAGTCAAGTATATCAAATGTCCAAATGAAACTTGCGAAACAAATAAGGGCGAGTTTGATTCAACAAAAAAGGAAATCATATTTATTCGTTATGATGACACATCAATGAAATATTTATATTTATGTAGTCATTGTGATTTTGTTTGGAAAACTAATTAATATTTTAATATTTTAATATTTTAATATTTTAATATTTTAAATTAAAAAATATAATTGATATAAATAGTTTTTTTTATATAATTATAATTTAATTTATAATATGGATGATTTAGAAGAAGAAGTATTAAGTGAAAACGAAGACAACCAGAGCAATCAAAGTAGTAATTCTGATACAAATGATGAAATTGTAAGTGACGATGAAGAATTAGATGAGGAAATTAAACTAGATGAATCCGAAGCAGATGAGAAATCAAATGTATTTGATAACCCAAAAAGTAGTTATACAAAATATGATTATGAAGTAGAAGATTTAGGAGAAAACGATTTCTATAAATTTAATAGCGAGTTAAAAAAAAATCATACATTAAATTATCACAATGAATGTTTATATAAAAATTTTAACGAAATAAAAGAACTAAGCAAGATTATACGCAATAAGGATGGAATTATTGTAGATGAATTACATAAAACTATGCCGTTATTGACAAAGTATGAAAAAACTAAAATATTAGGAATGCGTGTAAAACAATTGAATAGCGGAACTAGTCCATACGTAACTTATAGTGAAAAAATAATTGATAATTATTTAATTGCCCAAATGGAACTAGAGCAAAAGAAACTACCTTTTATAATTCAAAGACCTTTACCAAATAATAATTTTGAGTATTGGAAAGTACAAGATTTAGACTTATTATAAATTATAAATTATAAATTATAAAGTTAACGCTTAAATCTATTTCCACAATCTAAACATGTCACAAATGTAGTCATTGGTTCATCGGCACTTCGTGTTTGTAATTGATAATAAGTACATTTTTTAGATTTACATTTGCCACAAACAAAATTATCAGTTGAGGCTTCTATCTTTGGTGTATATTTATTTTCATCTTTAATTTTCTTTTCTTCAAGTAATATATTCCACAAATCTGGTCGTAATTCTTGATGACTCATATAAACAAATTCATGTGCTTTTAATGATTTAGATAACAATTTTTCTAATAATTCTTTATTTTTTAAATTAAATAATAACGTGCGCAATTTTTGTATATATAAAACAACAAATGATTCATTAGACCATTTTTTTATAATTTTTTTTTCTTCGCTTACGTCTAAAGAATAATTATATATGCCTTTTTCTAAATTTTCACTAATTTTTTGATTTTGTGTTATATTATATAAATTTTTTACAACATTTGCTCTAAAATTTTCAGGATCATTTATTTTTCTATTAAATTTACTCATAATATTAATATAATGTATTAAATATTAATATTATCAATTTTATATTTATATTTTATATTTATATTTATATTTATATTTATATTTTATATTTATATTTATATTTATATTTTATATTTTATATTTATATTTATATTTTATATTTAATATTTAATATTTAATATGTACTTTGTTTAGCAATTATACATTTAGTATCATCCTCCTCGTCTGAATAACTATATAATTCGTAACTTAACTCTGAATTAAATTCAAAATTGTCCTCATTTTCTGAACTATTATTATGTAATAACTTATTTAATAAGTCATTTGTTTTTTCAAGATCACATGTTGAATTGGCGTTTATACTATCACTATTATCATTTATGTCATTGTTATTAGTATCGTCTTTGCTAATTTCTATAGTTTCTTTTAAATCAAAAAATTTATTAAAAACATCAGTATCTAAATTAATAAATTGCTCTTTATTTCTTAAAAAAAATATACATTTATTATTTACATTTACTTTTATAGCGTGGTTGGTTAAAATATTATGCTGATTGTAATTTTTAATATTTGTATCTTCTTTTGACCATAATTCAATAGTTTTTTCATTTAAATTCCACGTATACATCTTTTTAAAATTTATGGAAGTCTTATAACCACATTTTTTATAAATAGTTTCTTCAGTAACATTTTTTACTTTTAAAAGTTTAAAACTTGTATTTTTTAACGTAATACAAGACAACATTTATTATTTATTTTTATTAGTTATTAATATAATTAATAAGTGTTTAAGTTTATATAAAATATATAATAAGTTGTAATTAAATATTAATTTTTTAAATAATATACAAATCAAATGATTATATATATTATACAATGGACGTTAATATATGTTATATTAATTTTTTTATTACATAATTTATATTTATTTTTTCAAAACAATCTCACTTCAACATTGATTAAAGATTATTATAATACCTATAATAATGATATTAATAATAATATTACTAATAATATACAAACAAACACTATTAAAAGTAAAAAAACAACCTTGCCTTCAAATAAATTACAAATTGGTAGCACAGGTTTAGAAGAACTAAATAAAAATAATGGATTAACTAATTATAATAATGGATTAACTAATTATAATAATGGATTAACTGATTATAATAATGGATTAACTAATTATAATAATGAATTAACTGATTATAATAATGAATTAATCAATAATGAATTAACTAATGATATGAAATCAGAACTAACTGATTTTTTTAATAAATTAAAATTATGAGTTATAAATATATTTATACTTAAAATTGATAAATATATTTAAATAAATATAGTCTAATTAATATATTATGTTAGAAAAAAATAAATATTGCAAAGTAAAAAATAGAGAAAATTCTTCTTTAGTTAAATTTGACGATTTTAAATTTATTGCAAACAAATTTCCTATAACTAATTATATAAATAGTATTAGTAAAAATAAACAATTTACTGTCTCTAATTTATTAAGCAGTGCTAATTATTATATTCTAAAACCCAAAGGGCGGATATCATATTTATGGTTTACATATTATAAAAAAGATTTATTATGTTTGCTATTATTTATAAATAATAGAAACTTGAATGATGAATCCAATGAATTTTATAAATTTAACTTGAATTATGATAATACATTATGTTATAATAATGTATTATTGGTTGGAACATATTTTTACAAAAAAGATAAAAATAATTCTACATATCATTATTTCATATTGGATAACATTATAAATTATAATGTCTATAATAATATATTGAATACATATTTAAGCAATAATTTTACGTTTAAATTAAATATATGTAAAAATGTTTTATACTACATAGAAAATAATTCTTTAAATGTATATTTGAAGAACAATTATTTTAATGTATATTTAGGAATAATTTTAGATAGTTACGATGATATATTCAAAATAATATATAAATTAGACTATGAAATATATTGTATTATGTGTTATAATAGTACTAAATTTTTAGGAAATTTTATTATAACTAATAAATTATTAAACAATAATGAAAAAAATTATGGTTATAATTTTAAAGTTTCTGCGTGTATAAGTCAAGATATATACAATTTATATATTTTAGAAAATAATAAAGAAACTTTTTATGATTATGCGTTAATCGATAGTTATAAAACAAGCGTTTTTATGAATAGTTTATTTAGGAGAATAAAAGAAAATAAAAATCTTGATTTATTGGAAGAAAGTGATAATGAAGAAGAATTTGAAAATACTAATTTAGAAAAATATGTTGATTTAAATAAAACATATATTATTGAATGTATTTATAATAAAAAATTTAAAAAATGGATTCCTAAAAATTTAGCAAAAACAAATATTATAACTGATATAAATAAAATTAATTCACTTGTTTATAAAAATAAAATATATTTGTAATATATAAAAACAATGATATCACCATTTGAAGGTATATTTATTCAAGAAGGCGGACAACAGCAACAAGAGCAAGAGCAAGAGCAACAGCAACAGCAACAGCAACAGCAAGGTGGAAGACGTCGCAGAAGTAGAAGCGGGACAAGAAGCAGAACAAGAAGCAGAACAAGAAGAAGAGGAAGAGGAAGAGGAAGAGGAAGAGGAACTCGTAGATAATAAATTATAATCATAATTGTCATTGTGTCAAGAAAATAATTTTTATATATTTTTATATATTTTTATATATTTTTATATATATAAAAATGCGCGGAGGTTATAGATATAGAGGTTCATATACAAGAAAAAGACAACGAAGATATGCGGGAAAAAAATATAAAAAATCACAACGAGTTAAATATAACTAATATTAATAAATTTTTATAGCAAAATTAAACATTTTGAGTCAGTTTGTATGGGTGATTGTTTCGTATTATTTAATAAATTATTTTTACGCGATTTATATACTAAATAATTCCAAAAATTAAGACTACAAGCATGGTTTAAATCTTGAGAGTGTTCTTGGTTTGTAATGTTATGTACTATTTCTTTTTCAATAATAGAAATAGAACCGTTTTCATCATTTTTTATAGTTGTGCTGAGAGATTTCAAATATTTAATATATTCATTATATTTTTCTTGATTAGTGCGGATTATTTTATAATTTTTTTCATTATAAAATGCTCGTCGTTTAGCAAATTGATTTAAAAACACATCATGATTATCTATTAAATCTATTATTAATGGATTGCTATGTTTTTCTCTCAAAATTCTGCCCACTGCCTGAATAATATCAGATTTTGGACTTGCTAAAAATAAACTTGTCAAAGATTTAATATCCAATGCTTCGGCTGCCATACTAAATGTTGCCAATATAATTTTTTTTGATTCACTTTTTTTTAATTCGTCTTCTTTCATACCACCAATATAATATCCAACAGAAGCAAATTTTTTATAACACAATGCTTTATATAAATAATTTAACAGATTTTTTGTTTGAGCCAATACAATGAATTGTTGTTCTGGATTTATGAACATTTCACTTTCTAAAATATGTACAATAAAATCACTGCGCAAATTAAAATTGGAAATTTTGCTAACCATCGTGCTGTATTTTATTTGTCCTCTAAAATCGCGCTCGACTTCATTATATTCGTTATCTTCCACAATAAAATCAATTGCTTTTACTAAAACATTGTCATGGGAACTATTTTTAGAATGTTTATAGCATATATCACCTAAATACATTTTGAAGACATTTGTCAATCCATCTTTTCTCTCCATTGTTGCGCTTAATCCAAGTCCGTACAATGTATTACATTTTTTTAGACAATTACTAAATACTTCACTTGACATGTGATGACATTCATCATACAAACTCAGACCAAAACTATCAAATAATGATTCGTTGTAATCTTTCATACTAACACTTTGTATCATTGCTAACACAATATCTTTATTTTCTATATCAACTATTTGACCTTGTATTGTTCCAATACGAGCACCAGGTAAATATTCTTCAATTCTCTCTACCCATTGGTTTTTTAGGAACGTTTTATGAACAAAAATAATTGTTTTTTTTTTTAGAACTTCTATAATTTTAAGACCCAATACTGTTTTACCGGCACCAGTCCATAATTCAATTAATGCCGTTCCATTGCCTTTATTAATATTATCAGGAGTTCCAAAATCAATCGCTTTTAAATATTCATTTAAAACTTTTGTCTGATAATCTCTCAATAGTCCCTTAAAAGTCAAATTTATAGGTTCTCCAACTGTAATTTTTAATAATTTAGGATATCCAAACATCTTAATACCCCAGCATCTTGGAACATATATTTTTTTTTCTGATTCTTGATAAATTGGAAATGACTTGGTTTCAGCATAAGAATTTTGAGTAAAAGGTTTAACAGTTAGTTCGTTTTTAATAAATTCTATTATTTTAGGAGTTAAACAAATTTTGTAGATACTATATCCTTTGTTTCCTAAATAACTGTTTAGTCCGTTTTTTTTTAAAGTTTCTATAACTTGTTGTAATTCTGCGTAACTATCTCTATTTTTTGGACTTATTTTTTTTAGCATCATTTTTTTAAGTGTGTATTATTAAAATAATACTCACTATTTTTATCAATTTATTAATTTATTATTTTATTATTTTATTA
>Ga0209355_1001958_pt1 | contig 11549 bp, 11 predicted proteins | sample LauGreSBDMM110SN_3_FD_187563 | JGI IMG/M metagenome (GOLD analysis project Ga0209355, IMG submission 187563) | Freshwater lake microbial communities from Lake Michigan, USA - Sp13.BD.MM110.SN (SPAdes) (version 2) | ecosystem: Environmental > Aquatic > Freshwater > Lake | place: Lake Michigan...
GTGGGTGACGATTTCTGGTACTCCAGTATGAGGAGCCCATCCACCACACCCTCACCCAGCGAGCTCAGCGATCTCAGCACGCTCAGCAAAAAAAATAGCCCCGCAAAAAAGCGGGGCTACAAGACCTGGCGGAGAAGGTGGGATCCATTGTTAACACCCGCCAAGTTCCATGCAGGACCGTGTAGCTACAAGCGCTTACATAAACAGAGTTTATTGTGTATCTATTTATCCATATGGTCTCTTGAAGTTCCGCGACATCCCCCCAATGTTGGCATACGGTATGGCATACAAGATAGGGTTGGAAATGAAGCACAGAAACTCACCAGGTCAATTGATTGCTTTGAATTTAAAATCACTCAAGGATGGTTGCCATTCAGACGGAGGCAACTTATATCTACTTGTTAGGGGCGCAAGTCGCTCGTGGGTATTCAGATATGTTGGCCTTGATGGCAAGCGCAGAAATATGGGGCTTGGACCATTCCAATCAGTTAGCCTGTCTGAGGCTCGCAAAACAGCGGCTCAACTTCGTGAGCAATTAAAGCATCCCACGCTTCCAACTGACCCATTAGATTCAAGACAATCGCAAAAGCAGGCGGTCAAGGTTAAGTCTCGTCGCAAAATTACGTTCAAATCTTGTGCTGAAGCCTATATTGCGGCACACAGGGGTGAATGGAAAAACCAAAAACACATTCAGCAGTGGGAGAACACGCTTAACAGTTACGCGTACCCAACAATGGGTGATCTAACAGTTGAGTCTGTTGATGAAGCGATAGTAGTAAAAGTGCTACTTCCAATTTGGCTAACAAAAACAGAAACAGCTATGCGATTGCGGGGGCGAATCGAGTGTGTACTGGACTGGGCAACTTTTAATAAACACCGACAAGGTGAAAACCCAGCTAGGTGGAAAGGCCATTTAGAGCACTCATTGGCAAGGCCAAGCAAAGTGACAAAGGTTGTTCACCATCCTGCGTTGGCTTATAACGAAATTGTCGAATTCATGGCTTTGTTGCGGAAGGCAGAGGGCATTGGCGCGCGGGCATTGGAATTTCTAATTCTTACTGCCACACGTTCAGGCGAAGTGCGAGGGGCCAAATGGATTGAAGTGGATTTCCAGAAAAAAATATGGACTATTCCAGCTGTGCGAATGAAGATGGGGCGTGAACATCGTGTAGCGCTATCAGATGCAGCCCTTCAAACATTGATGAACTTAACGCGATTAGACGACTGTGAGTTTATCTTTCCTGGGTCAAAAATTGCTAGTCCTATGTCAGATATGACATTAACTGCTGTATTGAAGCGTATGCGTCAAACCGACATCACTGTGCATGGCTTCCGCTCGACATTTAGGGACTGGGCGGCGGAAACAACTAGCTACCCGAACGAATTGGCCGAAATGACATTGGCCCACGTTGTGAGTAACAAGGTAGAAGCAGCATACAGACGTGGCGACATGCTCGAAAAACGCTTTGTCATGATGAACGATTGGGCAAGTCATTGTGGATCAATGAAGATATAAAAATGCTTAAATACACAAGAAATCAGTCAAGAGTGAAAGCTTTAACAGCAAATGACACTCCAGAAATTCGTGCCGCGGTAAATTTTGTATTGGCAGTTGAAGAAGGCAGGCTACCTGGCACTGACTATAAATTGCTAGCTGAAGCATTTAAAGAAATTTTTGCTGGGCAGCATCCAAAAGAAATTTTTGGAATGTCCTTAGGCCTGATATCCCCCAAGGGGCGTCAACTTTATTCAGGATTTACTCCGGCAGAAATTGTCAGCGCTGTAATTGAAATTGAGTTGCGGCGTTTGAATAAAGCACCTGGTTCAGCGTCAAAAGCAATTAATCATGCAATCAGCGTATTTGTTGATATAGATAAAGGACCAAGTGGAAAACGCTGTACTCAAAGAGACTGGAAATCGGGACAGAAGCTGGTTGAAAGTCTCACAGATACTGAATTGGTTGATTTGATAAAACCTTACGAGGTAAGACAAAAAATGTCTTTTATTTTGTCATAGACCTTTGAAGTTCCATTTGTCACCATAGTGGTTCTTAAATTGAGAACCCTATGAAAACACTTATTTCAAATTACCGCCGAGCGCTTAGATTACCTCAGGTTTCAGAACGAACTGGCATAAGTAAGACGCAAATCTACCGATTGATGCAGCGGGGTGAGTTCCCTTTACCCGCCCGCCTCTCTGAGCGTGTGGTTGCTTGGGATGAAGATCTCATATCAGATTGGTTATCAAATCGATTTGCCAAGGCAGGAGACATCCATGCTTGAAAAAAATCAAAAAACCGCGGAGTCGCCAAATCATTCTGAACAGGAATTACAGCAATACGCGCCAATAAATACCCTTGAATTCCTTGAAGCAATCCTTCCTGAAAAAGGTATTTACTATTTGGCATTATTTAAGGAAGGCGTCCAATTTCCATCTCATAGGGCATACACGGATCTTGAGAGCATGGCAATTGATGTAGATCGTTTGGTTAACAACACTGAACTGTCCATTTATCACGCGTGTGCTTCTTATCAGAACGCTTCCATCCAGGTCAAAGAAGGTGATAAGACCAAACATAAGTACCGCGTAGCTGAAAATTGGAACCGGGCTAAGGCATTTTGGGTTGATATAGACTGCGGGCAAGCTAAGTTTGACAAGGGCGATGGCTACCTGACTAAAAAGGAAGCAGTCTTGGCTTCCAATAAATTTGCTGCCACAGTTGGATGGCCACTGCCAATGGTTGTGGACTCTGGAAATGGTATTCACTTGTATTGGCCGTTGACTAAAGACATTAGTGCAGAAGCATGGCGAAAGGTGGCTTTTGTTTTGAAGGCTGCCCTTAGCCATGAGGGTATCCTTGCTGACCCAACTCGCACTGCTGACTTTGCATCGATACTGAGGCCCGTTGGTTCTGCCAACCGAAAGTATGGTGGTGCCAAACAAGTGGTGGCGCAGAAGCTTGTAGAGCCTTCTGAACCAAAGGAGCTTGCTGTAAAGCTCAAAAATTACGCTTTGTTAACTGGGTTGAAACTTGTCAACAACACAAAAAGGCGTGAACACGTTGCAAGTGACGTGAACAAGGAAATGACAGCGCAGCTAAAACAGTCCACCAAAGTACAAATTGACGCGAACCTAATTGCGGACAAGTGCGCTCAGGCAGCAGCGATGCGCGATACCAAAGGTGATGTGGGATATGAGCAATGGCGTGGCGTCATTGGCTTGCTTACTTATTGCGAAAAAGGCAAGTTACTTGCAGAAGAATGGACTTCAAATCGTGAAGCCACTGGGCATACTAGCCTAGATTGGAATGTGAAATTTGAAACTTGGGGTTCTGGACCCACAACATGCGAATTCTTTCAGGGTTGTAACCCTCGGAGCTGTGAAGGTTGCGAGTTCAAGGGCAAAGTCAAGACGCCGCTGGTTCTAGGAAGACAAATGAGTATATCGGGTGCAGCTTCTGTCGTAAGCAGAAGTGCGCTTCTAGAAAAGCTGCCCGATTGGCACAGAAATACAGACGGTATTGCCCTTCGTCCTATGATGACTACGCCGAATCTAGTAGAAATTATGAAACTCTTTGGATGGGATCAGCCGCGCTATAACGAGCTGACAAAACGAACTGAAATGTCGAAGACTGGTTTGAGTAACAGTCGTCCAGATAAAGAAAACGCTGCTCTGACATTACTCGGTGATGATGTTATTCGAACAGGTATGTCACGAGTCGGGTTGATGGAGCTAGTTGAAGCCATAGCTGGTGAAAATAGCTATAACCCTTGTAGAGATTGGGTTGAGTCAATACCTTGGGATGGCGTTTCGCGGCTTCCGATGTTTTATGAAACGCTTGAGTTGGTTGACGTTACAACTGCACCACTGACACACAAACTAATGGACTCTTGGATGCTACAAGCAATTGGTGCTTTGGTTGAACCAGATGGAATTTCAGCCCAAGGAGTTTTGACTCTTGTTGCACCACAAGCGCGTAATAAGACACGTTGGGTTGATTCTCTTTGTCCAGTTCCAGGCGCAGTTAGAACTGGGATGCATATAGATCCTTTGAATAAAGACAGTGTTTTTGCAGCAACTGGTGCCTGGATTACTGAGGCTGGCGAGCTGGATACAACCACTCGAAAATCTGATGTGGGGGCCCTTAAGGCATTTTTTACACGAAGTAAGGATGTACTTCGACCACCGTATGCAAAACGCGAAAACGAATATAGACGACGCACAGTATTTGTTGGGACAGTCAACGGAACAGGTTTTCTTCACGACACTACTGGAAATAGGCGTTATTGGACCATTTCAGTAAACGGCTGCAAATTACTCTCCGCTCATGTAATGCAGCAAGTGTGGGCAGAGTATCTTTTTAAATATCAGAAAGGCGATCGTTGGTACCTTGATGATGCGACGCAAAAGGAATTAAATACAGCCAATCTTGATCACACTTCGACAGAGCCTCTGCGAGAGCTAATAGCTACCAGCTTTGATTGGCGATCCATTCAATGGTCAACACTTACGCCCGAAAATTGGCGAGCGCATATAGAAGTGAATTGGTTGACTGCAACTGAGATTTGTACTTCAGTAGGATATATCAAGGTGACTCGCAACGATGCCACCAGAGCTGGCGCCATAGTCCGCGAATTACAGCAGGTGAGCAATCAGGGTAGCGCAAATACTCAAAAAGAAATTGTGCGTTACAGCAACGGTTCTAAGCTTCTTGCAGTTCCAAAAGCGGCCATAAAAAAGTCTTGAAATGTGATGACTGAGCTTTAATCAATCATCTACAAGTGGATGCCAGTGCACATCAAAGGGGATTTAAACCAGAGAAGATGCACTTGTTTGATAACTAAATGCCATAGAGAAAGTGGCAAATTTAGTGAATCTCAGGGTATCTCATACCAAAGAAAAAGGTTTAAAAAAAATAAGCAGACGTAGCGATGGCATCGTGGCAGCGGTTACTCGCCATAGGTTTTCTAGTCAGGATTACCTAAGTGATGCACTTTGGACGGTATCAGTCTGTTTGGAGCGTTTTCTTACAACACACGGAAAAATATGATGCAGCCACCAACCTCAGAGCTTGCGTATATGCCACTTCGAAAACAACTTGAACAGCTGCAGCATGCCTCTAGGCGTCAAGTTCCAAAAAAATCATTTAAACAAATAGATCTTCTTTCTGAAAAGCTTCAAGCATGGGCTAAGTCTATGACTCCGGAGCAGCGGATGCGGCGCTTTACAACAGAAGAAGTCGAAAGATTGGCTGGACTTGTAGGTAAGCACGGAGGGCGAGCTGCACATCATCAAATTTCGATAGTTTTGAGACATATTGGTTTTCAACATTGTCGCGATTGGAGTGTTGCTGGACGAAATCGACGTTTCTGGCAATTTTCCAGGGACGCAAAATGAATTTATGTTCCTTCTTTCGGCCAAATCGAACTTCTAACGAAATTGACCAGCACAAAGCGGAAAGGCTCGCTGAAGCTGTGGCTCGAAAACTACAAGATTTATCCGCGCCTGTTGTTCCTAACTTTTACGGTTCCACTACCTCTGAACATGCACGCCATCGAGAACTTGAAATTACAATTCGAACTGACTTGGGCTGGGGTGACCCACTTGCTTACAGTCTTATGCGACACCATGCTAAAGAAGCCGTTGTAAGCATTAAATCATTTGCTCGTAATTGGACTATCAATACTCATAAAGGTGGCGTTGGTGGTTGGAATAACTTACCAAAGCACGTCAACCTAATGGTTGATTCTTTGCGCGCAAGGATTGACCCAGCTATTTTTGTTGCTGAGGCTGAGTTTGATCCAAGGCAGATATTCCGAACCGAGTATTACCAAATCGAATCGTTGTACAAATGTCAGGTGGATCTTATAGGTTCTAAAAATCAAACTCGCCGTATAGGCGCAAGCAAATACAAACGTACAAAGATACGCCAAGAAGAACGAGTTGAGCTTCAGGTAGTTATTGATTCTTTTGCAGAAGCCATAGATGAGTGGCAGGTCAACTTATGTAACGTCAGTTACCTTGTATAGGGGGTGTAGTCCACATTTGATTACACAAAGCTCCCAAGCCGCTAGAGGCATTCTTCGATCGCCAGCCTCCCACATTTGCCAAGTGCGTAAACCTACGTGCACAAGTTCTGCAGCCTCTTTCTGTGTATATCCCAGCGCTAGTCTGGCAGATTTGATAGTTTTAGGTTTAGGTGAGTTAAGCATGCAATTTTATTTTTACGAACAATGTTCGTAAATAAATACAGATCAGTGTATTGTAAGCAATCGAAACAATAAATTTTTTGATGAAAACACCACCAAAGGAACCCGATGTTACCTGGCCCAACATATGTATATGAATGCTCCGCATGTCATGGTTACTTCATCCGCAGAAGTATCTCTTCTGGAAATACACTGCGTGCAATATTTCGATCAGATGGGCAAATGAGTGCTCCAATGTTTCCTCAGACGCCTGTACTTACGATGTGTCCACATTGCAACAAATCTGTTTTTTGGCCCGATAGCAAAGTGCTAGCTTCATACGAAACATATCTACCAAGATTTTTTAGTGAATCGCCGATCAGTTCTGAGCGATTAGCATATGAAAAGCAGCAAGAAGAGTTAGCGCTTAAGTTCAAAGATACGCCTGAATATACTGATTCGGTAGCTGCTCAAGTTTACGAGTATTTGCAAACCCACAAGGTTTCCGCTGATCATGAACTTGCATTGCGATTGCAATATTGGGGGCAATTCAATGACGAGCGCATCACAACTCAAAGAATTGAGCTCCTTTGTGAAGAGCGTGAAAATTTAGAAGAGCTACAAAAGAAAATTGATCATAACGAACAGGAACTACTTTTACTTCACGCTGAACTTTCTCGCGAATTGGGAAAATTTGAAGAGGCTATACAGAATTTGGATTTTGATTTCCGTGATGACTTATCAGCTAGGGCTGAGCAATTAATTCTTGCTATTGAGAACAAGTCCACGATGCCTTTTGACTTCGTACGCAGAGAGGATCAATATGAATTTGAATACGCTTGGACAGCACGTCGTTTTTTTCCTGATGATGCCTCGAAATACAACTTTGCGGACTTAAAACCACCAGTTTTCAAAATTAGCAATCGTGATTGGTGGATCAAGGTTTTGGGGATGCTTGCACACAACTGGGTGCTAATAGATCGTAATCCAGAGGGCACTGCAACTGTTTACTTTTTCCGAGATTGTCCACATGGTGATAGGCCTGCAATAGTTGACTCTATCGAATTCAACTCCGTTATCGATGCTAGAGAAGGATTAATGCAAAATGGATTTAAGCGCTTAAAAGATCATCCAGGGCCTTGGATGGGATGTGAACCTAAAGGATTTATATGCGACAAACGGAATGAAGCAGATAAAATTTATTCAAATGGAAATTATTGGAAATGAAAAATACATTTCAAATTAGAAAACTCAGTTCAGAGGAAGAATCCTATTTGCGACAAAGTGAATTTGGAAATCGTGTTAAAGGACACGGCCCATTATCAATTTTGGGGCCGTCATACAACCCATATATTAATTCCTATAACGTCAAAATTGATTTAAGAAGGGTTCATTTAGGTGACGGACAATATATTGATGAAGCCATCGGTTGGCGTAAGGCTCCGACTGGAGCAATCATAAATTTTAAATATTCTGCTAGAGACGCATATCTTCATGTCTTTAAACATTTAGAAGCTTTAGGTATTAATTTTATTACAGAAAGAGGTTATGCTGATCCAGAGGATTTATTATATTTTGAAACCATTTATTTTGATGTAGTGCTAAAAGGACTTAAATATACCGATGAAATATACTTAAATTGGTACATGAATAGATCATTTTTATCTAGAGTTTTTGATGATCCATATTTTTCATTCCAATCCCCTGAGTCTATTAGTATCTTTAATTATTTAAAGTCATTGCTATTGGGCGTCAAATAAATCGTTTTTGGTTTTATAAAACACCCACCATTATTTGGATCCTTGGACTGCAGGCACATAGCCTAGAAGAGGTGTGCACAGGCCAAGCAATTTTGGATTGAAAGCAATCTAGTCGCTTCAAGTGATCTCTGGCCTGAGCAACCATCTGCGATAGTAAGCAATCCTTCCAGCGCGCCAGGGCTTGGCAAAAACTAGCAATTGACTGAAGTAGTCAAATGCCTTTGGGCTCCACTAAAGTAGTGATTATTTAAGATGATCATTTATCAAACCAATTTTTTTATGTGCAGCGGCCTAACGGTGACAAATTGATTTTTAACGATCAGTATTTAACTTTGATAAACAGAAAAACTGACTTGCGCACTAACCTTCATGCCGTATAAGTTGTTAAATCGATGATGTTTTTGACAACCAACCGTGCGCACCATCTCAATTAAGCAAGCCATTTATTTAGCAAGGCTGCTACGTATTCCTTTGGCAAGCTATGTCCTGCGTCTCTAACCACATTCATTTGTGCATTTATAAGCTTAGCGAATGTAGTCACATTATCGGGATTGCTTTGCCAGTCTTCTGAGCCAACATGTATTTCGCATTCTCTTGGTACGGGGTATTTACCCGTGCTAGCTAAATAATTAAGGCGGTTGGCATAGGGCGGAATAAAACCAATACTGATGGTCTCGCTTGAGAATTCGCCTACGATTGGTGAGAGCAGCAAGATCTTGCCAGTGAAAGCTTCCATTGAAGACAAGGCATGAAGCAATAAATACGCTCCGTACGAGTTTGCAATTACCAGTGAATCGTCACCCAAAAAATCTCTCTTCAAGTCTGTCGCTACTGTTTCAACTTGCATATCGAAGTCCAGTTTCTTGAAGTCGCCAACTGTCTCCCTACCCCGTACTTCAAAGTCACGCCTGGCAAGTTCTTGCCCCAAGCCATTAGAAATATGCGCGCCATGTCCAGGCAAAAAGTAAATTTTAGGTGTCATATTTATTGAAGTGGAAGAGGGACAATTTTAGAGCTCCTAGTAAATAATTAGAAAGCTAAGTTGGTTAATTGTCTCAATCGCAGAAACTTGTTTTTAAAATTGATGGAAACCAAATTAATTTTTTTTGTAAAAAAGTCCTGATCAACGGCCTAGAAGCTATGTTACAAACACTTGTAGTTGTTACTAATTTGATTAAAAAATTTAACAAACCATATAAAACGTCCTATAAGACTACTAATTAATGAAAATTCCTGTAATTGACTTATTTGCGGGGCCTGGCGGTCTAAGTGAAGGGTTTTCGCGATCACGTGAGGTGGATTTCCGAATCACTATTTCAATTGAAAAAGATGCGATGGCTCATGAAACTTTGCGTTTACGAGCGGCTTATCGAGAGTTGATGAGAAATCCCAAATCCACCGAGCAAGACTGGTGCTTGTGGGACGATTTTGTCGAGAGGAACCCTTGGCAAACTTTGTTTTCTGCGCTGCAGGGATCATCCAGTAAGGCAGTTAGAGATGCGTGTTTTGTTGCAAATCAAGAAGCTCGCCAACTTGAGCTTGGCCCCCAAAATCGGGACATGATCACTAAGGAAATTCGCAAAAGTCTTCTTCCATACCAATCTGGAAGAAATTTCCCTAGTAATACTGTCCTCATCGGAGGACCACCTTGCCAAGCATATTCTGTCGTTGGGAGAGCTCGCAATAAGGGGCAAGAAGGTTACGTAGCAGAAAAAGATAACAGACATTTTTTATATCTTGAGTATCTTCATGTAATTTCTGAGTTTAAGCCTGCTGTCTTTGTGATGGAGAATGTGAAGGGCATCCTTTCTTCCAAGGTGAATGATGGCAATATCTTTCATCGAATACTGGATGATTTGAGAAACCCAAGCCAACTAAAAGCTCGTAAAGACGGCAGTGAATATGTATTGCTGCCTCTTGTAGAGTCTAAATCGCCTGATACTCAATCGCCAGAAGACTTTATTGTTAAAGCCGAATTATTTGGCATCCCACAAGCACGTCATAGAGTAATCATCTTAGGCATTCGAAGAGATGTCTACGATCGGGTCAAAAGTCACCCCAAACTTCAACAATCAAAAAAGCTTTCGGTAAATCATGTAATTGACGACTTGCCAAGTCTAAGTCCTGAGGTATCAAAACGTGGCGCAGGAATAAATTTCAATGATGCACTGTTACTCCCAATTTTCGATCAGGCAATTTGTGAGTTGGAGAGGAGTGGAACCAAGTTAAATAACGAAATAGCAGGCTTGATGAAAAAACTGAGGGCAGAACTAAGATTGCGTAAAAGTAATCCAGGGCCCGGCCGAGATAGGATTCGATTTGTACCTAGAGCAAGAAAAAAATCTCTTCTGTCAATGAACGAATGGTACAAAGACCGCAACACAAATTTGATTACCAATCACGAAAGTCGTTCGCATATGCCTAGCGACCTAGTTCGCTACATGTTCGTTTCAGCATACGGAAAAATCGCGGGTGAAAGTCCTCGGTTGAAAGACTTTCCTAAAAGTCTACTCCCAGCTCATAAGAACGTTATCCCTGAAAAATTGACCGAGTCTATTTTCAACGATCGATTCCGAGTTCAGATCGGGTCAAGATACAGCACTACTATTACAAGTCACATAGCAAAGGATGGACATGCATTCATTCACTACAACCCTAAGCAATGCAGAAGTCTTTCAGTAAGAGAGGCGGCGCGTCTTCAGACTTTCCCAGATACATATGTGTTTCTGGGTAACAGAACAGCCCAATACACGCAAGTTGGTAACGCGGTTCCGCCTAAACTTGCCAATCAAATTGCTGACGTAGTCGCTTCTATTCTTAAGCAAGCCGGTCTCTTGTAAAAGCTTCTTTAATTAGACATATCTCAACAAAAATTTATTGATTTATATTAACTATTAAAAATTCAAATTTTTTATTAAGAAAAGAACCCAATTTTCGGTTGATCTAAAACCCCTATCAGTGTTCCACGATCTAACAGCCTGTTCTGCATCTCACAAGATGTCTCGGGTAGAAGTGCACAAGAATGGCAGGCGGCAAGGTTGCAATTGTCTGGTCCTTGACCCGTGCTCTCGATACAAACAGGATCGCTTGAGCACCATCGGGCTCTGTCAAGTGCCTTGGCAATAATGCGATCAAGTTGACCGGGCTCACCCATCCGTACGAGTCCACCCATCGTTCCTTCAGAGTCTCCTGCAGCCGTGTAGATCAAAATGCCGGTCATTTGAGGATGTGTCTCAGAAAAGTAAATTCTTTCTCGAAGGGAAGAAGAGCCATATCCGCAATCAAATACAAGCTGACTAATTAATATGTGCGCAAAAGTATGAAGTAGCACAAGTGTAGGAGACGCATCTTCAGCGTGAACTTGGCGACGTTTTGCCTGTGCCTGAAGATTTTGATTTACTTGCTGTAATCTCGTTTTGTGAATCGCCCCAAAATCTTTATTCCATTTATCCAGGCGATCTTTATTGAACACAATGAAAATGCCTTCTCCGCGAACTACAACAGCTGGAAGCCAGTTTTGTTTTGTTCTTGAAATAAGCCTCCACCTTTGTTCAGGTGGTGTGTTGGCGCTTGTGTAAATTCTGCTGAAGCCGACAAATGC